>Ga0307990_1000780_pt1 | contig 27427 bp, 16 predicted proteins | sample EllFjometagen129_FD_203168 | JGI IMG/M metagenome (GOLD analysis project Ga0307990, IMG submission 203168) | Marine microbial communities from Ellis Fjord, Antarctic Ocean - #129 | ecosystem: Environmental > Aquatic > Marine > Unclassified | place: Southern Ocean | collected 2014-10-08
CAATATTCGTAATCAAACAGCATGCGTAAGTCCATGGCCTGTTTTAATCCCGGAAGCAACATGCGATTCAGCACGTGTTCTGCGTTTTCGTAGGTGCTGCCCAATGCGCTCTGGAGTATTTGACGACGCAACGTGAGTATTTCCTGTTTTGCATTGGGCATGGATTTGAGCCATTCGGCATGTTCTTCGCCAGGCCAGAGCAGAACCTGAGCATTGAACCGATCTGTCTCATAGGTTTGGTTGAGGCTGCGTACGGCTCTGCCTACCCCGGCCGAGACCTTGCGTGTCACCAGGGTGAACCAGAGACGATGTCCAATCGAAGAGGGGGTGTAGAGAATCGCTTTCAGGCCGGAAAAATGAGCCTGTTTTTTGATGTCAGTCAGGCAAGTATGGCCTTTGAATTGTTGAAAGAGCATGTCATCACTCTTGTCAAAACAGGCGCCGTCACAATAGTCTTCGTATAGGTTCAGACGAAATCCAATGGTATGGGTCTGAGTGGATTGTGCCATGGCGTGACGCATCGCATATAGGCTTGAAATCAGGAAGCCTTCACGTGATTTTTCCAGGTTGCAGCTCAAGGGCCGTTCTGTGACGAGAGCTAGAACAAGATCGGCCTTGTCCTGACCTGAAATGGCGCCGAGGTGCGTGAGAATATCGGGACTCCATTGATTCAGGTTGTGGCTAATACGGTCTTTGAATTCAAGAATTCCAGAGTGTTCTTCTTGCTGCGCCTGGGGCGTATAGTGGAGGCGTGCTTCATAGGAAAATACCTTGTCCCACAAAAGATTCAGATGGCTGACACAAAGCGATTTACGATAGTCTTCCATGAGATTCAGGTCATTGGCCTGGGCAATGTCTTCAAGTTGGCGCCATAGTTTCGAGGGGATAAATTTCAAGCACGCACCCAGTGAGAGCATGCCGCTACCTACGATCAGGGGCGCCGCCACTGCCTGCATTGCGGTAAAACCGTTCAGGCCAATGAAATTGGATAAAAAGCCAGAGGAAGAGATACCCGCAGTCCAGAGTGTGGCACGCGGGCTCTTTCTCATGAGATAGGTTCCAGCTTGACTGAGCAGGTCACCCGCACTTGTCAATCTGGAAACGTCTCGACACAAGGTTGTTATACTATTTTCCATAAGGCTCACAGAGTACCAATTGTGTCCAGAAAAGCAAGGTCCAAATAGAGACGATCTTGTTCACTGCAATAGGCTTCACAACAGTCGTCCCATTGGGTATATTGGTCCGTGAACACTGACCAGGAGCTTGTCGGAGAACCGGACTGGCTTCGAGCGGCCCTTTTAATCTCTGGACTGCGTCCGGCTGTATCGCCTATAAAACCAACATAGGCTGCTTCGCCGTCCTTGCCAGAGATTAAAATGGCTCGCTCTCGGGCCTTAACGCCGGATTCTCCGACACACTCCTAGAAAAGAAACCGAGAATTGTCCTGAACCCGTGAGAATTGTTAATGGCAGAAAATCCACAACTTAAACTGGCCCATGAGTATGTCCATTGGACCGGCGAACACATATTCCTGACGGGCAAGGCCGGTACCGGAAAAACGACATTCCTGCATGGCCTCAAGGCGTGCTGTACCAAACGTATGATTGTTGTGGCCCCGACTGGCGTGGCAGCCATGAATGCCGGTGGAGTGACCATACACTCCTTTTTTCAGATGCCCTTTGGTCCCTTGATTCCTTCTGTGTCTGGCAGCCCCACGGACAGTCAGGGCCAGGCCATTGTTCGGAAGTTTAGCCGTACCAAAATCAACATCATCAAGGGATTGGATCTGCTGGTGATTGACGAGATCAGTATGGTACGGGCTGATCTTTTGGATGGCATCGACACGGTCCTTCGCAAATACAAGGATCGTTTTCGACCCTTTGGTGGCGTGCAATTGTTAATGATCGGGGATCTTCAGCAATTGGCACCAGTGATCAAAAAGGAAGAATGGGCCATCCTGAGCCCGTATTACGAGACAGGATTCTTCTTTAGCAGTCTGGCCTTGCAACAGACTCGGTTTGTGAGCATTGAGCTGCAGCACATCTATCGTCAAAGCGATCCCAAGTTCATTGATCTACTCAATAGAGTTCGTGACAATCGAATGGATGTGGAGACCTGCCAGAGACTGGATCAACAGTATCATCCCGACTTTGTGCCGGCAGAGGGTACGGGTGTGATTACCCTGACCACACACAATGCCCAGGCGCACAGGATCAACGAGGCAAAACTTGCCAAGCTTGCAGGTCAAGCCAAGACTTTCAAGGCAGAGGTGAGTGGTGATTTTTCGGATTATCTGCATCCTACTGAAGCCCACCTGCAACTCAAGGTTGGGGCTCAGGTGATGTTCGTAAAAAATGACACGGCCCTGGAAAAGCGGTTTTACAATGGCAAAATTGGCACGCTCAAGGGGTTCGAGGACACGCTTGTCCGGGTTCAGTGCCCCGGGGATGAAGAGGTTATTTTGGTGTCACCCGTGGTGTGGGAAAACACCAAGTATACCCTGAATGACCAGACCAAAGAAATCCAGGAAGATGTGGTGGGTACATTTACCCAGGTGCCCCTGAAGTTGGCCTGGGCCATTACTATTCATAAAAGCCAGGGTTTGACTTTTGACAAGGTGATTATTGACGCTCGGGCCGCATTTGCCCACGGTCAAGTGTATGTGGCATTGAGCCGTTGCCGTACCCTGGAGGGGCTCGTCTTGAGCACCCGTATTACATCGCAGGCCGTGAAATCTCATTCTGATGTGCGGTCCTTTACGCATGACGTTGAAAACAATCAGCCCGGTCCTGAACAACTGGTCTTTGCCAAACACAATTATCAGCAACAGCTGGTGTTGGACCTGTTTGATTTTAGGTCGTTTCACTGGCCCCTGACACGGATGATCAAACGGGTGCGTGAGCAGGCCGTGGCCTTGCCGGAGAATCCTGTGTCCTGGTTCGAAGAGATTGATCAAAACGTGCGAGGTGATATTAGTGACATTGCCTTGAAGTTTCATCGACAAATCCTGGGCATCAGCGCGGATCAGACCACGGATCTAGAAACCCATGGTCTGTTGCAGGAACGCGTGATAAAGGGGAGTCTGTATTTTGAGGAGAAGATCAGGGACCTTCTCCTGAGCCCGATGACAGATCTGGTTGTGGAAACAGACAACAAGGCCGTGCGAAAGTCAATCGAAGAGGTGATCGATCAACTGACACATCTGATCAAGCTCAAATTGGCCTGTTTGAAGGCCTGCGACACCGGCTTTTCTGTTAAGACCTACCTGAAGGTCAGGGCTGAGGCTGCGATTAACATCCGGGGACCAGGCAAACGGAAAGCCTCTGGTGCGCGGGAAAAGGGTGTGGATGTGACGCATCCTGACCTCTATGAGCAGCTCAAGGCCTGGCGTCAGAAAAAGGCCGAGCAGACGCAGGTGGCGCCCCAGTCGCTCCTGAGCTTGAAGGTGATGATCAGTATTGCCAATGAAGTACCTGTCACCAGGATGCAACTCAAGCGAGTTCGAGGCGTGGGCAAAAAAACATGGGAGAAAATCGGTGATGACTTGCTGGACATTCTGTTGGCCTACAGCCGAGCCATGAAATAAACATTGTTTTGCATTTGAGATTACTGGCCATTCCGCATAAAATTATAATGTGACTCTATTTATAGTAAACCGAAGTTTCTTGAAAACGACAGGCTATGGATTGCCACGCTTTTATACAGATTAATGAAGAGGGGCAGTGCGACGCAAGCGGTCCCTGTCTGAAGTCGCAACTTACGCATAACCAGATTCGTTTTCTGAAAGGTGCCTTAAATCAAACCGCAAGACGTCTGCGGGAATCCTCATTTAGTAGTTATCGAACACTATTGGGGCAGACTTTGATCTTTCGTTTGACTGAGTCTTTTGAAGGCGTACTGCAGGTGACTCCGCAGGAAGTTCTGCTGGATATGGATCTGTTCTTTTTTACGCCGAGTCAAAAAGAAACCAGGCGGGACTTTCTTATAGCACTGCTTGAAAGAGCTCTGTTCCAATGGTGTCATCCCGAGTTTCACATCAGCCAGATCATGCATCATTCCCTGCATTTTCTCGCAGCGCAGGACAAGATTTGTCTTGCCACAATCCATGAGCTTGAGCAGAGAGAGTCCACGGTTGAATCCCGTGACTGGTTGGCCCTGCTTCAGCGAAGAGAGAAGCTGGTCGTTCTGGAGCAGTTCTGGAAGTGGGTGGGTGAGAAATGCAATATATGCACGATCCAAAATAAGGCGATAGCACTCTATCCCAAGGCCGGGCGAAAAATCAAGGAAGTCATGACTCGACTGATCTCGGCCTATGCGCAGAGCCAGGGTGTATGCCCGGACACACTTTCGTGGTTACGAAAGTTTTCTTGCCTCTTTCCTGATAGCCAGTCTGTGGTGTTCGTTTACTCGTTGGGCAGGCGTGTCACCAAAGTGATTCGTGTCTGTGGATCGGACGTTTTGGATGCCATGGCCTCTCCCGCCGCTTGTTCTTCCTTGCCTTATGGAGATGTACGCACTGATATCTTTTATGACGTGCGCCGCTATATTGATCCCTGGTTGGACCGATTAACACGATACCAAAAAGATCCTTCGCTGGCGGTTTTGGCGGAGAAACTTATTACGAGTGATATTCATGTCGTGGATGCGGCCATTGACACCTTGGTCGGGAGAATTCGTGACAAGAACAATGCAGAGGAGTCTCTGCGTTTGCTCTATGCCAGTCTCTACTATTGGTATCACCCGGATCGAGGCATGTGTCGGTCTATAGGATTGCGTGTCAGTAAGATTTTGGAGGATCTACTGACTGAGCGTCCCACAAGTTTTCCACCCAGTCATGTGAACCGTTGTGTGATACGTGGTGACTCAGCAGAGGTGAAGATCAGAGTTGCCAGGCTCTACCGTGTCAAGGAGACTCATGTCAGGGCCAGGCTTCAGTGGGCCATGAATGGATACCGGAAACGCCCATTGGACATGGACTGGGTCAAGGAAGAAAGTCTGGGGGCCCAACTGATTTTTAAAGGTGAGTTTCCCCTACTGAAGGGTTGGATTCACTACTCAGTTCAAGTTTCCTATGATCAGGGTGCCACCTGGAAAAGTGACGTCTATGATGCGCAGTCCAATGGGTTGCTCAAGGCAGTGGCTGATGAGCGGGGACATCGCATCCTGAGTTTTTATGCTGATACATTCAACCTTCGGTTGAACGAACAGCAACAGCCTGTGCGCGATGAAGTTGGATCGTATGTGTACGGCACCTTTGCCACGATTGCAGAGCAATTGCAGGGCATTAAGGACGAGGGGTATACACGCATCTATCCACTGGGGGCCCTGGCGCTGGGGTGGCCTGGCGAGGCAGGTCCTGATCCCTCGGTATTTTCCGTGTGGGATGGTATCACTGTGCGGCGTGACATGGGGGGCATTGAGGGATTGCTGGCGCTTCGCGAGGAAGCGGATAAACTGGGCATAAAGATTATTCTCTGCGCCTTGTCTCATTTCTCTCGGGCCCAGTGTGATTATCCCTACCATTACCCCGTGTATATTGCGGACCAGAATAAGACACTGCAGCGTCGGGCAGGCTGGGACGGTGAATGGGATGAGTGGTTTGACAGTTTTATGGTGAACATGCGGGATTTTGACAATGTGTCACGATTGGCTACATTGGCAGAGGCGCTTTCTGGATTGGGATTTGGCTTGCGTATTGATGTGGGACATGGCTACGACACGGTCTTTCCCACCCATTCGGAGCTGACCGCACCGACTCGCTTGTTGGGTGAGGTGACTGTCCCTGGATTCGAGCCGGTTGACTTGCGTGGTACTGCACAGCCCAATATCCCCCTGTTGTATCTGCACTATCGCGCTCAGAAAAAGAATCCTTCGATCCCTCTGATGTTTGCAGAACAGTGGCACGGGAATGAAGCACGTATGCTCCAGGCGGGTTCTATTCCCTACAATTCACTGATCAAGAACCTGGAGAATATTCGAACCGGAGAATCTGTACATCAGCCCTTGGGGCTCAATGACAACCTGCATTATCTGCGACAGATGGTTCGCGACTATGGCGGGCAGACCATTTCGCTCTTTAACAGTCATGATGAAGAGTCTCCCACCAGCAATTTCCAGAATATGATCTGGCCTGCCGCCGCCTTGCTCGTGTTCAGTAGCTACGGACCGCTCATGTACCATATCAGCCGTTTGCCAGGGCCTGAAGAAGGGAGCTTTCGGAAGCGTTTCGATCTGGCCTATCTGGAGTGCTGGAAGCATTGGGTGAACAATCGCTTTAACCATCCCTGGCCCGGGGAATCTGAGGCCAAGCAGGGTCTTTTACAGCAGTACCCTTATCTCAAGGGATTTGGGCTCTATTTGAGAGGTCTTTATAGTTTTGCGGACGAACATCAGGCCTTGACCAAGGGGTCGTTGGTGCCTATTGATACCCACAATGGACGCATTGCTGCCTTTGTCAGGCGGTATGGGGAACAGGCCTTTTTGTGTGTTTTTAATTTTCCCAATCCGCATGATGAGGGACAGCAGGCAGTGGACAGGGAATTCAATTTCTCGCTTAAGAGTACAGGTCTCGGAGAACCACTGCCTGTGATTCAATGGGATGAAATCTACGAGATCAAAGAGAAATACAATAATGCAGAGGGACGCAGGCGTCGCGGGAAAATGGGGTATTGGTCCGGCGAAGAACTCATGCACCTTGGCTTTGGCGGGGTGTTGACATCGGTGTCATCCCACGTGTATGAAATCATCTACCGGGACCATTCGATTCATGAAAAGTACGTATTGCCAGATTCTTTCTTACGGTATTTTCAGTATGGCAAGGAAGATCGTGTTCGCCATGCGTACATTGCTGCGGCTTTTCGCAGGGCCTGTCAGATGAAGCGGGGCGGCTTTAAGCGTTTTGTTGAGCTATTTGTGATTGTGGTGACGTGGATCTTAAAATCTCGCGCACTGGGTATCGCCGATCTTTCGACGGTTCTGGCAGAAATCAGTGAGCACGAGGCTCAGCAACGGCAGGTGATCATTGAGTTTCTGATGCGTGTGGCAGCGATGAGAAAACAGCAGATGGATATGGACATTCGCCAAGCGGCGGCGGACATATTACATTCCATCAATGTGGGGACCATTGCCATGGTGTCACCGGAGTCCAGGTTCAGCGGCAGTTCTGGCGGCGTGGGGTTGTATACCACGGATATTGCAGACGTGCTCAGTGAAATGGGATTTCATGTGGTCATTGTGACGCCCTTGTACCAGTGTAATCGTGACCAGATATTCAAACGGTACGCCCCAAGGTATGAAGGCCATACTACCAGCGTGACATTTCCCGAATTTGATGAAGGGGGGCGTTCCGTAGTGCCAGGTGGCCAGCCTGATGTGGTCAATTTCTTGCGTGCCAAGCTCAATCGCATGAGTCACGGACAACGATCCAGGGTGGAGGTCATTTATCTGGAGAATTCGGTTTACTTTGATGAGCCCTATGGGGGCTCGACCGCAGAAGACAAACTCAGGCGGGCTCGCTTGTTTGCTCAGTCCGCGTTGGAGGCCTTACGCTGCTACAACTATTACCCCACCATCATCCAGACCAATGAATGGCCCACCTGGCTCATCCCTGCGTATCTGCAATACCAGCCGACCTTCCGTGATGATCCCCATTTTGCAGAGACGGAAACCTTGAGTATGATGCACAATCCTCATCCAGCCTACAGTATTGTACTGGCCGAGAAGGAGTTGGCAAAATGGGCCTATTATTGTCAGGTACTCGATTTAGACCCAAGGACGCATTATGATTTGTTTTATGATCCATACAGTGCGACGGGCCATGACATTGACCTGACCCAGATCATGTTGAAGACCTCATCCTATGTGGGCACAGTGAGTCGTGCCATGAGGCAGCGTATCCTGGACGAGCCGTCCGTGTTTCGTCATGTCATGTTGTTTCGGGAAAAGGCAGAAACCGACCGGTTCTTTGGTCGGCGAAATGGATTTAACATGGCGGCTCGTCAACGGTTCTGGTTTGGCAGCAAAAGAAGCCTGCTCGAAACCTATAGCCATACGGCCTCCAGGCGTCTATTTCTCAAATACACGCGGAACAAGCAGAACGCCAAGCTCAACCTTCAAAATGATGCTTGTATTCGTTTGAGGCCGGATGATCCCAAACGCGATCACATCATCTTTGGCATGTTGCACAGAATCTGTCGACAAAAGGGGTTTGAATTGCTGGTGGATTGGAAGGTGTATCCGCAGTCCCATGGATTGGATATTCAGTATGAGCCCTGGAATATGCGGGGCTTTACTGTGCTGGAGTACTTTTTGTCGACACATGATCTCGCACAATTTGCGATCTGTGGTCGTGTAGAGGACAGTTTTGACGGACGACGGTTTGATGCCCAATTTCGTCGGATTGCAGGCTTACCTGAATTTCAGGGACGATTGGCCTATTATCCAGAGGGATCTTTGTCCCCGTCCCTCTATCGAAACCTGTATTTGGGCAGTCAATTCTTTGTCATGCCTTCCGGGGGCGATGTGGGAGAGCCCTGTGGTATCAGTCAGCAGGAAGCGCATGCCGGAGGTACACCCGTGGTGGCTCATCACCAGGACGGGCTCAAGGCCACCGTGTCTGATGGCAACTTTGGAGACATCAAGGATCCCACCAATGGCATCAAATTTAGAGGTTTTACAGGCGTGGCTTTGCTGGAGGCCCTAGAGGATGCCGTGGAAGTGTATACCTTTGGTCATCGAAAACTCTACCAGGATGCCCAAGGGAATCCTGTGAAGTTGACCCATGCAGAGATGTCCTACAATGCCTTTAATACGGACCATCGTTGGCTTCGTTTGTTGCATGACTATGTCAAAATGTATGCTCAGATTCACGGTCGACATCTGCCCGAGCAGTTGGATGCCCTCCAGTTGATCGTGGAGATGGATATGGTTAGCGATCGGGTCCCTGCTGATGCCATCCTGAAAAAGGGCCTGTCAGTACCCGAGGCCATTGATAAACTCATTTATGCCCTTTCTTGTGATGTCTCCTCTGTGCGGCGGGCTGCGGCCAGGGCTTTGACCCACCTGTTGGCCATGAAGAGTCTGACCCACAGAAGCACCATTCACAGCAAGCTAAAATGTGCTGCAGAATCGTCACATACCCTTCTGAGAGATGCAGCGCAGGCAAGTCTGGCTCGAATGGAGCCTTGACTCATTGCGGAGTTTTGATTTTTTATTTCGGATTGGCAGAGCCACTTCGCAGCCCTGTTTGATCTTTTGCTACCCTTGGCACAAATTCAATGCAACTGCAAAAATTACAAGCAATGGACATGAAGGAGATTTCGGTCTTCTCATGTTTCAGATAGACACGCTAGATGAAAAAAGATAACCGAGATGAGATGGGTTGTTGGTTTGTAAGTTCAACTTCTTTGAAGAGTTATAAGCTTTTGGGTGGGGATTATTCTGGTGGTGTAAAATTATCTGCTCGACCTCTTTGGGCCTAAGCATCAATGGCTGAGAATGTGCCTTATGCTTGCCATCAAAAGCTTAAAGCAAGGGCTGGTACTCTGACCCTGGCGAAGTTTTACCAAGTCGTATAGGGCTCGGTGAAGTCTCTAAGTGGTATCTTTTGCGATTTAATCATCCAGGACTGCGACAAATACGTGGTAGATGACAAAATCTCCCTGTGGGAGTGCATGGATTGTCTCGGATACGCGGGAGTTTCTAGGCAGCACTGAAGAAGGTGTCAGTTTGAAGGGAGGGATAGTCTTGAGTTTTTTGTGGTTGGCCTCAATTGAGTTGCCTACGGAGGTGCGTGCCTTTTTGATGTCACCGTCGTATACATAGGCTTCTGGGTCCAAATGGATTGGGCGTTGACGCAAGGCAACATCTTGGATCAGGCGTTTACGCAATTTATTGCTGATGTGGTTTTCGTGTTCGGTGGCATGTTTCTTACGCAGAGTCGCTGAGCCACGTAGCACTGCGTCCAGGATGAAGGGAATCTCTTCAGCAGGGAAGAGGGGGACCCAATCAACGGCCTCATGCTTTATCTTCACTTCGACGGCCTCCTCGCTTCGGCGATGTGGGCATAAAGGTCGGCAGCATCGTTCAACGCGGTTGTGCGTGTCCACTGTCCCTTGATGGCCGGCTTGACAATCAAGATACGCGTGCCGTCAAAGACCCAGGCGCCTCTGAGGTACGCCAATCTGCCCGATTGTTCGGTTGAGGCCTCTTGAAGGCGTTGGAGGGCATGGGTAAGTCCGCTTCGGAGAGTGTGTATTTTGAAGTCTTTCGCGGTCCTGGTCTGGTTCAGTTCGATCAGGCCGAGTCCCAGCTCGTGGTCCATGCCGCCGGAGGCGGAAACACGTAATGAACCGCTGGCCCACTCATTGAGCATCTTGGTGAGCATATTGGCGTAGGATTCAAGACCTGTGGCATCAAGTGGCTGAAGCGTGGGAATGTTCTTGGCTGCTTCAAGTGAGCCTGGTGTGTCGCTCTTATCGAAAATGTTACAGGTATCTTCAATGAGGGCAATTTCCTGGTCATTGAGGCCAAAGTACTCATAGATGAGTGGTTCCAACGCCGCTTGGAGCTTTCTTGACTTTTCTCGCTGTCGTTCGAGCCATTTCCGACGTTCTTTTTCATCGGTATCTTCGTCCTCGGATCGAAGACGAAATTCTGTTGACCGGAGTTTCTTGTCCAACTTTTCCGCGTCCACTTCTATTTCGTTCTTTAGACGTCGAATTTTGGTGGCGACTTTTGAGACAATGACGGATGCATTGGGACATGCCACCTCATTATCCGGCAGGAAGAAAGGCAAGCGGAATACTTCCGGCATATGTACTTTGTCACGTTCCGTTCCGAGGTTTGCTGCAGTGTGAAATACAAAGTAGCGAGCAAGCTTCGACTTGAGGAATGCGGTTAAGAAAAGCAAACTCTCGGTGTCTTCTATTGCCCCTGAAATTGATTGGAGTGAGTGCTGAAATCGAACACGATAGTCGAAAAAGGCTGCGTTACTGAATCCTTGGTTCAACAATACGAGTGGATACTGAAAGATCCGTTCAGCTGGCAACCGACGTGCTTTATCAGTTAAGTAATCGCGTTTTATGAGGTATTCATCAAGTTTGTGCGTAAGTATCTTGGGCAGCGAAAAAACATCACTAATCAATTCAGGTGTGACGAACCGATCAGTCATTGGCCAACTGAGTGCCTTAGGCTTCTTCGCCTTTTGCCCCAATCGCAACGGCTGAAATCCTTGTCCCTTACACCATCGCTTATGCCTCTGCTTTACTTCTCTTACAGTACCTACCAAATCCTTAAGCTTGGGCAGTGTAAAGAGATAGTCGAGGAATTTCAAGTCACATCGGGTGCCCCAGAGATGCGACTTCCATATCATGGCTGTTGCTTTTTGTTCCGGTGATCCCAGCAGGAGGCGAAGCGGAATCCATTTCCGGTCTTGTGGGGCGACCGAAATCACGCCATCCCGCAAATCCACACGGGATACCTTGGGCGTCACATATTCAATCTCATGCGTGGCAATATCCGGAGGCTGCTTGGTGAATCTTGCGATGTTGCATGGACAAAGGGCTTCTTTGAACAGGATAAAACGATAGTCAGCAAGCTGTACCACCTTGTCCAAGGTCACCCGCCGAAGCCATTGAGATTGAAACTTATCGGTCTGATTGAGGAACACCTTGGAGGGCAGCAAGAGACAGGCATGACCGGAATCATTCAGCACGTCTGGAGCGGCATCCATAAACTTGTGTGCAATCTGCTTGCTGCCACGTCCCGCCCAGGGGGGATTACCAATCACGATGTCAAACTGGCCCTCCCATTGTGGCGCTAAATCGAGAAAGTCCTCTTCCCAAACCACTGGAAGGTCAGGGGTTTTCTTCTTGGCATTGGCGAACTGAAGAAGGCTCGGTAGCTTTTCGCCCGTAGCCTTCATGTAGGCCAGTATGTCAGGTGGGTCAAACTGGTCAAGGAAGGCAAGATAGAGGCTGAAGCACGCAATACGGCATGCCGTCAGATTCTTATCCACACCCCGGAGAGAGGCAAGCAGACCACGCAAGTCCTTTGCCTGTTGCTCGGGCGATGGTTGGTTCCTTAGAGCTGTACGCCATTCGGCGGCCAAACGGTTGAAGATGAGTACAAGGAAAATCCCGGAACCTACCGCCGGATCCAGATATTGCTTGCCACGTAGCGGACGCACACCTTCCAGAGCGAGGTCAAGTGTCATCTCTGCTAGGAATCTCGGCGTATGGTAAGCTCCACTTTTGCGTTTCTCAGAACCACCTTCCTTTTCGAGGAAATCTTCGTAGATGGCACTGATGGTCTCGACAGGGATGAATTTAAAGTCATAGGCCCAGAAGCCAAGCGAACGCTGGCCTTTTCGTACTTCGTCTCCGTTCAGGAAGCGACGAACGGCCTGCAAGTGGTCGATTTTTATCAAATCGCGTTCGTTATCGAGGTCTTCATCAAACATGCTGCCGTTGAAGTCGCGTTTCAGGTCAGGGAAGAGCGTGTCATAGAGATCTGCGAGAGGGTCATGGCTTTTGTCCTCGACGAGCAGGTCCTGGATTCGTTTCCAGGAACGATTGGGGAAGTAGTTCTGCAACTCAATGATGCCACGGTCGCACAGGTAGCAGGTGAACAAGAGTCGTCCAAGGAATGCGTGAGCCACAGAGGGCTTCAGGGAGGCGTTTCCTTTGGTCAATTGATCACGGACTGCGCCAAGGTTGTCGATTAAGTACGCGTCCACGGCTTGCTGCGGATCGAATTTAGACTCATTCTCTCCTGAGTAGTATTGGCCCGTTGCTAGCTGGATGTAGAATTTCTCAGCCCAGCTTGCCTGTGTGGCGAGTTTAATCGTTTCCACGAGACGGTCCTCAATGTCTGCCTTACTGGCAACAGACGGGTTGACCGGTTTTGTCATGGACGAGAATACGCGTACCTTCTCGGGATTACGCAACAGAAGTACAGTTGCCACGCCTTGGTTCCAGAACTTCTGGTGCACGGCAGCCGCTTCTTCAGGACGGAGGGGACGCTTCTCGTCACGCACATAGACTGTGGGAATTCCGTCAAGTACCAAGACAGCGGTGAGGTTCATCGACTTCCATGCCCGGAGCAATAGGTGCTGATAAGGAAGCAACGTGCTGTCCCGGACTACGTCTCGCTTCGACCGATAACACCGGAAGCCTTGTGGTGGTTCAGGAAGATGTTTTGGATACGCTATGCTCATTGTCAGAAACCAGTGAATTCCTTATCAAAGCCAATAGTATAGACTGCATGGACTACAAGGGCAAATGAGAATCAAGGAGAAAAAGATGGCTGTTTTGAATGGCGAGAGCCCAAATCAAAAATCCGCCATCAAAAATCAAAAATGAAAAGAGTGGGTCTGTAAGCCGGGTCCTGTATCCCAAAGGGATGGCGATCATTTATCTGGACCGACTGTTGCCAGTCGGCTCTCCCCGAAGGGAAGCTACCTACCCGCTGTTGTGACCCGGGCCGAGTCATGAATCCGAAGATTCGGCCAGCTGCTTGGTATTGCAGGCGGTGGGGTTTACCCTGCCAATCCTGTTGCCAGGATTGCGGTGCGCTCTTACCGCACCATTTCAACCTTACCTGTGCCCGAAGGCCATTGGCGGTATATTTTCTGTGGCACTATCCCTGAGGTTGCCCCCGGTGGCCGTTAGCCACCACCGTGCCCTGTCCTGCCCGGACTTTCCTCCAGCCACCATGGTGACCAGCGATCGCCCAACCCACTCTTTTCATTTTAGATTTTAGATTCTGGATTTTAGATTCGTTTAACTTCTGGGGGGTATTTTAGCTGTATTTGCGGTCAGGCTGTAGGAAAACTCTTTAATTTTACTTTTTTGGTGCTCAGGCGCTTGACTTTATGGGCAGTGTTTGGGCATAATGTCTACGAATGTCCAAGAATGTCTAAGTAAGAGGAGTTATGGCCAAGGTGATTGTATGAGACTGGGTGTTCGCGATGTCGCTCACTTATTTGGTGTATCTGAGAAGACCGTGTATCGGTGGGTGGCTCAGGACAAGCTGCCCGTCTATAAGATGAGTGGGCAGCATCGGTTCAATCGGTCAGAACTTTTGGATTGGGCTACGAGTCATCGTATTGCGGTGTCGCCCCAGATCCTGGTGGAATCGGATGATGAGGAGTTGCCTGTACCGACTCTGTCCGAAGCACTGGGATCGGGCGGCATTTTTTACCGTGTGGGGGGCAAGGACAAGGCTTCCGTGTTGGCCCGGGTTGTGGCAGTTATGCCGTTGCCTGATGAAGTGGATCGGAAGTTTCTGCATGAGGTCTTGCTGGCTCGCGAAACCTTGGGATCCACAGCCATTGGTGGAGGCATTGCCATTCCCCACGCACGAAATCCCATTGTTTTACATATTGCCAAGCCTGCAGTGACCCTCTGTTTTCTAGACGAGCCAGTCGAATACGGAGCCCTGGATGGCAAGCCTGTGGACATTCTATTCACAATCGTCAGTCCCACAGTCAAGGCCCACCTGAGCCTGTTGTCCAGGCTTGCTTTTGGTTTGCAGGACCCGGAGTTTTCCAAGGCCATTTTGGAGAAAGGGATGCGTGAGGCAATCCTCGACCAAGCCAAGTGCCTGGAAGAACGCCTCTCGCTCAGTACGTCAAAATGAGTTTGGGATATCCGGTGTTTTTGGTGGCCCTGGCGGTGTGTGGGGTTGGTGGTTTTTTGTGTCTTTGTCTGGGGCGACGTGGCGTGGCGCATGGGTTGGGCGCGGCTACTGCGGTATTGGCAAGTGGGATGGCTTTGGTTTCAGGGCTGGATGGGATGATCCATTCAGCGTGGTCTTTGAGCTGGGCCTGGCCCGTGCCCATGGGGGCTTTTCAACTGGCCATGGATCCGTTATCCGGTTTTTTTGTGGCGGTGATTGCTGTGGTGTCATTGGTGGCATCGGTCTATGGCTATGGTTACCTCAAGCATGATGCGAAACGAAAAAATCTGGGTCTGAGTTGGTTCTGGTTCAACGGGCTGTTGGTCAGTATGTGGCTGGTGGTGACCGCGAGTAATGCGGTGCTGTTTCTGGTGGCCTGGGAATGCATGTCCCTGACCTCCTTTTTTCTGGTTATTTACGAGCATGAACGCCAGGAGGTGGTGGAGGCCGGCTGGACTTATCTGGTGGCAACGCACCTGGGTACAGCCTGCCTGTTGGCCATGTTTGTGTTGTTGTCCGGTACACAGGGTTCTTTGGATTTTGAGTCCATGGCTGCGGCCACGCCGACCATCGCGGGGTGGGCGTTTGTCCTGGCCTTGGTGGGGTTCGGCACAAAGGCGGGTTTGATGCCCATGCATGTGTGGCTCCCTCTGGCTCACCCGGCGGCACCGTCCCACGTCTCTGCTGTGATGAGTGGGGTCATGATCAAGACCGGGATCTACGGTCTGCTGCGCGTCTTGACTTTGCTAGGCGCCCCTGCGGTTTGGTGGGGCTGGACTTTGATTGCAGTGGGTGTGATCTCGGGTATCCTGGGGGTCTTGCTGGCCATGGTGCAGCACGATCTCAAGCGCCTGTTGGCATATCATAGCGTGGAAAATATCGGTATCATTACGCTGGGACTGGGGCTGGGAGTATTGGGGATTGGTACGGGCCATCTGTCCTGGGCGATTCTGGGGTTTGCCGGCGGGCTTTTGCATGTATTCAATCATGCGATCTTCAAGAGTTTATTGTTTCTTGGGGCCGGTAGCATACAACATGCCACCGGGACCTTGGAAATTGATCGACTTGGCGGCCTGCTCAAACGCATGCCTGTGACAGGTACCACCTTTCTAGTGGGCTCGGCAGCCATTGCCGGTCTTCCTCCATTGAACGGATTTGTCAGTGAGTTTCTGATTTATATGGGGGCACTCTCTGCTCTGGTGACGTCCTCCGGTATCCATACTGCCTGGGCGGGGGTTCTGATTGCAGGGGGGCTGGCCCTGATTGGAGGGTTGGCAGCGGCCTGTTTTGCCAAGGCCTTTTCCGTGATTTTCCTGGGCGAGCCCAGAGTGACCGCTTCTTCTGTGCATGAGTCGCCGCGATCCATGACCTGGCCTCTGGCGATGTTGGCAGCGGTGTGCATTGCCGTTGGGCTTCTTGGCCCGTTTGTGGTGCAGGGTATCAAGCCTGTGATGGCGACCTTGTTGGCCGGTCAGATTGATCCTGTCGCTTTGGATGGCACGGCCTTGCCGGTTAGATCTTTGGCGTGGATCAGCCTGGCTGCTGTGGGGCTTTTAGGCTTGGTCGGGCTGCTGGCTGGGATACGTCAGCGTCTGCTGTCACAACGTACGGTTCGACAGGCCCCCACGTGGGACTGCGGTTTCACCGCCCCGAATGCACGGATGCAATATACGGCTTCATCGTTTGTATGGCCGGTTGTGGCATGGTTTCACGCCTTCTTTCGACCGCAACGGCATGGATGTGACCCGGAAGGATTATTCCCGATTCAGGCTTCATTGCACACTGACATTAAGGACTGTTTTCTTGAGCGGGGCTATCGACCTTTATTTGCTCTGGTCGCACGTTTGGCAGGGATGCTTCGGTGCATTCAACAGGGGCGCAACCAACTCTATGTCCTTTATATTGCAATTACGATTCTAGTCTTGTTTATTTGGAAGATGAGGTAAACGATGTACTATGTCACGGGTCTGAGTCACGTTTTCCTCGCCATGACCTTGTCGCCCTTGTTGCTGGGTATCATCAATCGGGTCAAGGCCCGGTTTGCCGGTCGTCGGGGCCAGCCTTTGTGTCAGTTGTATTATGACCTGTTCAAACTGCTGCGCAAGGGGGCGGTGTATAGCCGAACCACGACTTGGGTCTTTCGAATCGGTCCCATGGGAACCTTGGCTGCGGTGGTTATGGCCCTGTTGTTTGTTCCCTTGACAGGATTTGGGGCCTGCGTGAGTTTTTCAGGGGACTTATTATTGATGGCCTATCTGTTGGGAGTGGGTCGATTTCTGACGGTTTTGGCGGCCATGGATACGGGTTCTGCCTTTGAAGGGTTGGGTGCCAGTAGGGAGGTCTTCTTTTCTGCACTGACCGAGCCGAGCCTGATCCTGGCCCTGGCCGCTCTGTGCAAATTGACTGGGCAGTTGTCCTTGGAGGGTATGTACGGCACTCTGGCCATGGCGGGCACAGCCCCTATGGTCCTGCCCCTGGTTTCGGCCGTCATGATGATTGTGCTTCTGGCGGAGAATGCCAGGATGCCGGTGGATGATCCCAACACGCACCTGGAGTTAACCATGATCCACGAGGTGATGGTGCTGGATCACAGTGGGCCGGACCTGGCCATGATTCAGTATGGCGCGGCAATCAAGTTGTGGATTTTCAGTGCCTTGCTGGTCGGTGTGCTGATTCCGATTCGCACGGGGATGGTCGTGGTGGACGGGCTTATCGGGTTGGTGGGTATCGGCGTGATTGCCGTGGTGGTGGGGATTATGGAGTCGACCATGGCGAGACTGCGTCTGCTGCATGTGCCGCAACTCCTGTCCATTGGTCTGGTGTTGAGTCTTGTTTCTTTGATCTTGGTGATGAGGTAAGTGATGGCGACCTGGATGGATGTTACGGCTGTACTGGTCATTCTGTTAAACCTGCGGTTGCTGTGCACCAGTCGATTGGGCACCTGCATCCAGACCGTGGCTCAGCAGGCCGTGCTCCTGGGATTGATTGCATTTTTGCAGCATGGCAGCGACCTGGGTGTGGAGTTGATCCTGATCGTCTTGTCTAGCGTGGCTATCAAGGCCGGATTGCTGCCGTGGTTACTCTTTCGTTCTTTGCGGCAATGCAATACCAGCCGGGAAGTGGTGCCCTTTGTGGGATTCTCCCTGTCCGGCCTGATCGGGCTGGCCATGCTGGCTGTGTGTTTCTCTATGGCAGACCGCTTGGCCCTGTCCGAGTTGCCGTGCCAGACCCTGCTCATTGCCACTGGTTTGTTCACGATCGTGACGGGTCTGTTTCTAATTGTATCACGCAAAAAGGCGATCACTCAGGTGCTCGGGTATCTGGTCATGGAGAATGGGATCTGGGCCTTTGGCATCGCCTTTGCGTTGCAGGAACCCCTACTCGTGGAGATGGGCGTGTTGCTGGATGTGTTGGTGGGCGTGTTTGTGATGGGTATTACGATCAACCACATCAACCGGGAATTTGACCATATTGATACGGACCAATTGTCCGTTTTGAGGGATTGACATGCTCATCTGGATGATGATATTGATGCCCGTCATGGCGGGACTGCTGAGCTGGGTCATACGCGGCTTTGTCGCGAGATCGATCCTGCTTGTGGTCACGGCCAGCGTGCATGCCGGTCTGGTCGGTTGGGTCTGGACCCAGCCCCTTACGCCAGAGGCCCATGCCTGGCTTGGCATCGACGCGCTGTCGCTATTGTTTCTGAGCGTGACATCGGGCCTGTTCCTGGTGGTGGCTGTGTATAGTGTGGGCTATCTCAGGCGTGAAGCTGTACACCGAGTCGAACGCGATTTCGAAGAGGGCGTATTATTTTCCAATGCGCCTGAAGCCCGGTTCGTGGGGTGTCTGTTGTTGTTTCTCGCCTCCATGACACTCGTCCTGGTGAGCCGTCACCTGGGTCTGTTGTGGATGGCTGTGGAGGCTACGACCCTGGCCAGTGCGCCCTTGATTGGATTTCACCGGCATCATCGCAGTCTGGAAGCGACCTGGAAATACCTGTTGATCTGTTCGGTCGGTATTGCCCTGGCCCTGTTGGGTAACTTTTTCTTTGCCGTGGCTGCGTCGCACTCCGAGCAGACGGTACACTTGACTCTGTCAACACTCCTGTCACATGCGCCGGCCCTCAATACCACCTGGCTCAAGGCCGGATTTCTCCTGTGCCTGGTGGGATACGGCACCAAGATGGGACTGGTCCCCATGCATACCTGGCTCCCCGACGCCCACAGTGAGGCCCCCTCTGCGGTCTCGGCTCTGTTGTCCGGGGCCCTGTTGAACTGTGCATTCATGGGCATCCTGCGAAGTCACTCGGTCATGGTGGCGGCCCATCTGGGTCGGTTCAGTGGTGATCTGTTGGTGGGCTTTGGTTTGCTCTCCATTGGTGTGGCCGCAGCCCTGATGATCGTGCAGACTGATTACAAACGCATGCTGGCCTATTCCAGTGTGGAGCACATGGGGATCCTCGCCCTGGGTGTGGGCCTGGGCGGAGTGGCCGGTTATGGGGCTATGTTGCACACGGTCAATCACTCGGTGACCAAGGCCCTGCTGTTCCTGTGTGCGGGCAATATCCTGGCGGCGTATCAGACCAAGGAGATTCAGGGCACCAGCGCACTGATCAAGCGGTTGCCTGTCACGGCCGTGTTTTGGCTCATCGGCATCCTGGCTATTACTGGGTCACCTCCCTTTGGCCTGTTCCTAAGCGAACTCACGATTCTAAAGGGCGCGGTTCAGACCGGTCACTGGATTTCGGCAGGACTGTATCTGCTGGGTCTGGGGATGGTGTTTGTGGTGATGATGCGTGCCGTCCTGGCCATGGTCTTTGGCCCGGCGCCGTCTGAGACGATCATGCAGACAGAGCCTCCTGATTCGGTGTGGCCTCTATTGGCCCTGGTGGCCGTGGTCTTGGGGTTGGGCCTGATGGTCCCTGCGGGGCTGGACCGGGTTCTGCACGCCGCCGCGACCTGTGGGGGGATGCTGTGATGAGTACGACTTTTTGTACCCTGACCAATGGCCTGGTCGTGGATGTTACTTATATTCCACGGGTGTCGTATGCCGTGTTTCGTCGGTCCTTGATCGGGGCCGTGGCAGCCGGTGCCAGGGTGGTTTGCCTATGTGTGGTGCCTGTGGCAGACACGCGCAGACTCCTGGTGGTGCTGGCCCGTGATCATGCCGGGAAACTCGACTTGGTCTGGACTGATGTGGGGGCCACCTATCCCAGTCTGACAAATGAGTGTCCCCAGGTCCACCTGTTTGAGCGGGAGATCTATGAGCAATGGGACATCCTGCCCCAGGGGCATCCCTGGCTCAAGCCGGTGCGGTTTTCTTCGGGACACGTGGGCGTGATGGACTTTTTCCGGGTGGCAGGACCCGAGATCCATGAGGTCGCAGTCGGCCCGGTGCATGCCGGCGTGATCGAGCCGGGCCATTTTCGATTTCAATGTCACGGTGAAACCGTGACGCACCTGGAGATCTCGCTGGGCTATCAACATCGTGGTGTGGAATGCCGCATAATCTCAGGGCCGATCAATGGACGTATCCACCTGATGGAGACCTTGGCCGGGGACACAACCATTGGCCACGCCGGGGCCTATAGCCGTCTTGTCGAGGCGATTAGTCACACGCCCGTGTCGGCCCGCGCCCAGGCCATTCGTGCAGTGGCTGCAGAGCTGGAACGTCTGGCCAACCACATCGGCGACCTGGGGGCCCTGGCCGGTGACGTGGGATTTTTACCCACGCAAAGTTACTGTGGACGGATTCGGGGTGATGTACTCAACCTGACAGCGGAACTGTGCGGCAACCGATTCGGACGCGGGCTTGTGCGCCCAGGGGGTGTGGGGTTTGATCTGGATGAGACACGTGTATCGCGACTCAACCTGGGTCTGGGCCGGGTAGAGAAGGATGTCACGTCAGCGGTGGAGTTGATGTTTAACAGCCCATCCGTACTGGCGCGTCTGGAGGGTGTGGGAATTGTGACACCACAGCAGGCCGTGGAGATTGGTCTGGTGGGTGTGGCAGCCCGTGCCTGTGGCCTGGAGCAAGATGTTCGAAGAGACCTGCCATACGGCTTGTATGCCATGGCTCAGATGCCGGTATCTGTGTGTACTGCAGGCGATGCGCATGCCAGGGCGATGGTGCGATGGCTGGAGGCGAAGCGATCCATGCGGTTCATTCAGGATCAGTTGGCCTCTCTTCCTGCCGGGCCGGTGATGCGAGCCATGACACCGTGCGCCGGGGATCGGTTGTCAGTCTCCCTGGTCGAGGGTTGGCGAGGCGAAATCTGTCACGTGGCCTTGACTGATGCGCAAGGCGAACTGGCTGCCTATAAAGTGGTGGACCCATCGTTCCATAATTGGTCTGGTTTGGCTCTGTCGCTGCGTCATCAGCAAATCTCTGATTTTCCACTGTGTAACAAGAGCTTTAATCTATCCTATTGTGGCCATGATTTATGAGAGGATGACACATGTTTGATATATTGCGAGCACGATTCCAACAAAAGTACCAGACCCTGAGTTATCCAGATGGGCCAAGTCCGACCCTGCCGGATCGGTTTCAAGGCAGGCCAGTCATCCAGCCCATGGCCTGTGTGTCGAGTTGTTCGGCCTGTGTCGAGGTCTGTCCCACCGGGGCCATTGACATATCGGGCCAGGGCGATCATCGCCATGTGTGTGTGGATCTGGGGCGTTGTCTATTTTGCGGGGCCTGCGAGTCTGCGTGTCCTGCCGGGATCATCCGGTTTGAGCGGGATCACCAACTGGCTGTGTCAGATCGTCAGTCGCTGGTGGTTGATCGGACGTCTGAGGCCTGTGCCAGCGTTCACGATGGCTTGATTCAACGTGTATTTGGTCGGTCCTTGAAACTTCGTCAGGTCTCCGCAGGCGGCTGCAATGCCTGCGAAGCGGATGCCAATGTTCTTGGCACCCTGGCGTGGGACATGGGACGCTTTGGTATCGAGTTTGTCGCGTCGCCACGTCATGCAGACGGTTTGTTGGTGACCGGTCCGGTCACGGAGAATATGCGAGAGGCCCTGATCAAGACATACGAGGCCGTGCCCAGTCCCAAGGTGGTGATTGCCGTGGGGGCCTGTGCGATTAGTGGTGGACTATTTGTGGAACATCCAGAAGTTTATAACGGCGTAGAAGGATGGATTCCCGTGGATCTCTATGTACCTGGCTGTCCACCACATCCCCTGACGCTCCTGGACGGATTGCTTCGTTTGTTGGGACGAATCGATTAATGCTGGCATTTCAGAGTGATGATCTCAATGGCGTTGTTGTATGCTTCCTGGGTCTCCTCCAGGTTTTTGACAGAGAGCATAGGGGCATTGATCAGTCCATCTCGGATACTATAGATCAGACCATGCACACAGATTTCTTCGCCGCGCCGCCACACATCGGCCATGACACTGCTTTGGCAGACATTGAGCACTTGTTCCGCCACGTTCAACTCGCACATGCGTTCAATTTGTTTGTCCGGGGACAGAGGGGTGAGCAGGGATTTATGTTTTGTGAAGACCTCGCGAATGTGGCTGAGCCAGTTGTCGATGAGGCCATAACGATGACCGTTCAAAGCGGCCCTGATACCGCCGCATTCATAGTGGCCACAGACCATCACGTCTTTGATCTTGAGTATGTCTACGGCGTATTGGAGCACGGACAGGCAATTCAGATCCGTATGAACCACTGTATTGCCGATGTTCCTGTGGACAAAGAGTTCACCCGGGCCGACGCCCAGGATCTGGCTGGCTGGCACACGGCTGTCTGCGCAACCGATCCAGAGATACTGGGGTGCCTGTTGAAGAGCCAGGCGTTCAAATAGGCCTGGATTCTCTCGATTCATTCTTTCGGCCCACGCCCGATTATTCTCAAATAAACCGTCTAGCATAACATGAATACTCCCGTTTGACATGGATTAACAGTACACGCAAACAGTGTACTGGCTGGGAGATGGTTTATCAAGTCTACAAAGGTCCGGACATCACGGGTTGTGTGGCCAGTTTATGGCTGCCGCTATAGACTGTTCAAAAGAAGGCCGGAAGTCATCATCAGGCCATTTCGAGTGACCTTCCATATCAGCTTGCTTCTTTGCTCAGGGGGTTCTTGAGTCGTATGATGAAGCAGACGCCCCCGAGTTGTGAATCAGAGATTCTGACACTGCCTTTGTAGGCTTCTGCACAGGCTTTGACTGAGAGTAAACCCAGGCCACTGCCATCTTTTTTTGTGGTGACGAAGGGTTCCATGATACGTGCTCTGTCAGTCTGGGGGATGCCGGTTCCATTATCATGTACTTCAATCACGCAGTCCTGTTCCTGTTCCAGAATTTTGACAAAAATCTTTCCCTTTTGCTCAGTGGCGTCGGCTGCATTAATGAGAAGATTCAGGACCATCTGGTGGATTAACAGGGGATCGCCCCGGAAGTCCAGGGTATCCGGGGCGTCCATTTCAAGTGAGCAGTGGATGAGTTTCTTGTGCAGGCGGGCTAAATTGAGGGTTTCTTTGGTCTTTGTGACCAAATCAAAATTGACTGACTGCTCGGTTGTCTCCTGCGAGGGCGCCTTGCTTAACCGTTCTGTCAGGTTAAACAACGCCTGATTCGCCTGTTCCAGCTGTTTAAGCAGATATTGCTTGTCTTCCGGGATACTGGGGCCCGTGCTGAGTTGCGATGTAGCCAGTTTGGAGATAGTCAGAATACTCCCTATGTCATGGGCTACAGAAGAGGCAAAAAGTCCGGCTGCAGCGCGGCGTTCAGAAGCGATCAATATGTCTCTGTACGACTCAATCTTTTGTTCGTCTGAAGCAATTCGTTTGAACATGCAGAAGACCAATACAAACAGAAGAACCGTCGTTGTCAGTACAAAAAGAGAGCCTTTGATCTGTTCGACTTTGGCGAGCTCGGACACGGACATGGAAAGCAAAGCGGCAATCTGTCCGGACAACAGGATATACACAGAGGCCACTGTAAAGTAGCATGCTGACACAATTATTGCCTTCCGAACGGGGCGAATACGCAGCACTGGCGGTTGTTCCGATGTCTCTGAAAGAATGTTGTGGGTATCTGACATAGTAATCCTCTCTATTCATTTATGCCACACCAGGCCCTCTTCAATTTGGCTTGCGTAGTATATAAGGAAAGGGTTCATTTTGTAAAACAATTCTGGAGCGATCTTTAGATCATCCCTATTTTCTTAAAAAACTGCTTGATTAATTCAAACGCGCATTTAAAATGTATATTTAAATCGCACGTTTAAATTGGGAAAGATAGCGTTATGGTGATGCGTAAAGATGGGTGCGATACTCGTGAGCGACTGTTAGAGGTGGCGGCTCGGGTATTTGCTGAGAGGGGGTATAAGGACACGACAATCGCACAGGTGTGTAAGGCTGCACACGCAAATGTGGCAGCTGTAAATTATCATTTCGGGTCCAAAGATGGACTGTATGGCCAGGTTTGGCGACAGGCATTTGACAAGTCATTTGAGATCCATCCTCTGGATGAGGGATTGTCCGAGAGTGCGTCGGCTGAGCAGAAATTGAAGGCGCTGATTCGATCGCATGTACACCGGGTTTTGGATCAGGGCACATTGGGCGAAGCAGGGCAGATCCTCCTGATGGAGATGGCGAATCCTACGGAGGTCATTCAAGAGGTGTTTGCCGACGCACTTCAGCCGGTCGTGATGTACACCTATGCGGTGATTAAGGAGTTATTGGGGCCTGACGCGCCGAATGATCAGATCCATTTGTGTACCATGAGCGTGGTGCATCTGTGTTTTGCATTTAGTCATCGTCGCGGCAAGCATGCCAAGCATCCGTTCAATACAGATATTATGGCGGCCGAGGGTTTTTCAGACCGCTTGGCCGATCATATTACAGAGTTTTCCCTGGCTGGCATTGCCGGGATTCGGGCGAAACTGTCTAAAGACAGCTGAGAGCTAATAAAAGAGGTAATTGTATGCGAAATTGGATTGTATCGATTTTTTGTGTGGGCCTGATAGGGGGGATGGCTGGATGTCGGTCGAGATCTAAGTCTCTGCCTGTGGCGCCGGTTATGGCAGTGCCCGAGGCATTTTCAGCCACAGGATCAGAGGTTTTGCCTGAGAAGTGGTGGTTGTCTCTGGATGATCCTCTATTGAATGAGTTGATTGAAGAGGCCTTGGCCGGAAATTTTACCCTGCAGACGTCATGGGATCGGTTGGTCCAGGCCGAACAGATTGCGGTCAAGACCGGGGCTCCCTTGTTGCCGAGTGTGAGGTATCAAGCCGGTGCCACACGAACACGCCGGGAGCCAGGTCTGCCTGAGGAATATACAACCAGTCTGTCGGGTGGCCTGGTGGCTTCCTATGAAGTAGATCTGTGGAATAAGGTGCGTTCTGGTCGTGAGGCGTCCTTGGCTGATGTTCGGGCTAGGGCCCAGGATTTGGCAGGTGCGGCTGTCACTTTAAGTGCGACGGTGGCCAAGACTTGGTATCAGTTGGCCGAAGGCAAGCTTCAGGTGGCTTTGGTGGCAGAGCAGTTGGAGGTCAACAAGAAGGTGCTGGTTCTTGTGACCACGCAGTTTCGCAATGCCAAGGTGGGGGCGCCCGATGTGTTGCGTCAGAAACAATTGGTGGAATCTTCGCGGGGACAAATGATTCAGGCTATAGAACAGGTTAAGCTGTTGCAGCATCGACTCTGTGTGCTGGTGGGTCGTGTGCCAGATCAGGCTTGGGCCGACCAGATGTTGGCTTTGATTGAGTTGCCACCCTTGCCTGTCACTGGCGTACCCCTGGAGATCATTCAGAAGCGTCCGGATGTGGCCAGTGCATTTTACGCGATTCAAGCGGCTGACTTACGCACGGCTGTGGCCATTGCAGACAAGTATCCTTCGCTGAGTCTCACAGGGACTTTGACCACGTCTGACTCTCGGATTGAGGACCTGTTTGACGATTGGCTGGCCAGTTTGGCTGCGAGTTTGGCAGGGCCTGTGTTTGACGCGAATCTGCGTGAGGCTGAGGCTGAGCGAACGCGTGCCATTTTGTCACAGGCCATACATACCTACAAACAGACCGTGTTGGTGTCCATTCAGGAAGTGGAAGACGCCCTCGCGCAGGAAACCCATCAACGGGCCTATTTGGCGAATCTGGGAACGCAGTTGAATCTGGCCCAACAAACGTATCAACAAACCGATCAGCGATATAAAAAAGGCATGGGGAATTATCTTCGTGTGCTGGATTCTCTGGTACTACAGCAGCGATTGGAGCGTTCACAGTTGAGTGCCCAGCGGGCGCTGATTGAGCGACGCATTGATTTATGTCGTGCCCTGGCGGGTGCCTGGGATATGGACCGTCCAGACATGGCCTATTTATCCAACTAATGTTCTGCGAGAAAACATAGTATAAGGTGAGTTTATGAAGAGCAAACAATCTGAAACCAATGCGGGAATCGGTACAAAGCTAGTGGCCTTTTTAGTCAAATTGTTCATTCCCATTATGATTATTGCGGCGGCGGCCACATTTTTCGTGGTTCAAATGAAGACCAAGCCCTTGGCCAAACGCAAGCCTCTTCAGTCTCAGGCCAAAAAGGTGCAGGTGCAGACCGTGAACCAGACGCAGGTGCGAGTTGTTGTGGACGACATTCAAGGGCCTGTGATACCGGCACAGGCCGTGACGCTCAGTCCTCAGGTCTCTGGTTTGATTGTGACACTGAGTCCCGATGTCATTCCGGGCGGTATTGTGTCCAAGGGCCAGGCCCTGTTGGGCATTGATGCGAGTGACTATCGTTTGGCATTGCAGCAGCGACAGAGTGATGTGGCCAAGGCTCATTTAAAACTGGAGTTGGAGCGAGGTAACCAGACCATTGCCAGGCAGGAATACGATATGCTCAATGAAGAGATCTCCGAGGAGGATCGGGCTTTGGTATTGCGAGAACCGCATCTGGTAGAGGCGCAGGCCTCTCTGGAAGCGGCTCAGGCAGCCGTGCGTCGCGCTGAGTTGGATTTGAATCGTTGCCAGGTCGCGGCTCCCTTCAATGCCGTGGTTCAGGAGAAGCAAATCGATCTGGGTACACGCGTGTCACCCGGGTCGAGCCTGATATCCTTGGTGGGAACAGATGAATACTGGATTGCAGCCTCTGTGCCGGTCAGTAAACTTAAATGGATCAATGCACCGTCCGGACAGGACGGTACAGGCTCCAGGGTGACCATTTATGATCCAGACACATGGGGGGCTGGCCTCTCGCGTGAAGGTGTGGTGATTCGTTTACTCAGTGATATTGAGCCGGATGGTTTGATGGCGCGTCTGTTGGTGTCTATCAAGGACCCCCTGGCCTTGTTGCCTGAAAACAAAGACAAGCCAAAGTTGCTGCTTGGGTCCAAAGTGGATGTGGAAATACAGGGTGAGATTCTTGAGTCGGTTATTCCCCTGCAACGGGAATGGCTCCGCGACGGGGATAACGTCTGGGTGTTGACAGAGGACAATACTTTGAAGATTCAACCTGTTGTCACCAGTTTTCGAGGGAAAGAGCAGGTGTGTGTGGTCAGTGGTCTGGCCGATGGGCAGCAGATTGTGTTGACCGATATTGCCGCACCGGTTGAAGGGATGCCATTGCAGCAGGTCGGTGAGATCGCACTGGAATCGAATCAGTCCATGCCTCAGGCAGGGCAAGGAGAGTAAGATATGACATTGAATGAAGATCACAAAACGGGGTCGAAGGGGATGATCGCCTGGATGACACGGAATGGCGTGACACCAAACCTGCTGATGATTATTTTTATTGTGGGT
>Ga0307990_1000782_pt1 | contig 27406 bp, 26 predicted proteins | sample EllFjometagen129_FD_203168 | JGI IMG/M metagenome (GOLD analysis project Ga0307990, IMG submission 203168) | Marine microbial communities from Ellis Fjord, Antarctic Ocean - #129 | ecosystem: Environmental > Aquatic > Marine > Unclassified | place: Southern Ocean | collected 2014-10-08
ATTCGAAACAGATTTTAAACCGGTTGAAATTGGGAACTATGCGTGGATTGGCCCTCGCTGTATCATCCTGCCCGGTGTAACGATTGGCGAAGGTGCCGTTGTGGGTGCGGGTGCGGTCGTCACGAAGGATGTTGAGCCCTATACCGTTGTCGGCGGGGTTCCGGCCAAAAAAATAGCCACCCGGCCAAAAGATTTAAGTTACAACCCGACGGATAACCCGGTTCCGTTTGTTTGATCACCGTAGACATGACACCGTAGACATTCTAAAATTCATCGGCTGACCCCTTTCCTTTCCCGTTTTTGACCCCGTTTTCGTAGGAAAGCTGAGAAATTAGAGGTGGTCAAAATTTTTGACCACCTTGAGTCCTTGAAGTTCTCGGAGGGTGCCATTCCCTTCGGCAAGCTCCCTTCGATAAACTCAGGGCAGGCAGGACAGGCTGGACAGGTGGGATGCACTATCCTACTCTTTTGCAGGAAATGGAGATAAAAATGAGTACGATGACAATAGACTGCGGGCCGGAACTCGCCGTTGCACTAGGACGGCGGGAAACGGAGTTGGAAGGCGAGGTTCGTTTAGCTTCAGCATTAAAACTCTTCGAGCTTGGACGCATCTCCAGCGGGTTGGCGGCGCGGCTGGCCGGCATGGCTCGGGTCGAATTTTTACTGTTGTGCGGGCACTATGGTGTTTCCATTTTCCAACAGACGGAAGAAGAGCTTTCTTCTGATTTGGAAGCGGCAATGGGGGCGACGGCGTGACCGTTGTTGTCAACACCTCTCCGCTAGTTGCCTTAGATCGAATCGGGTTACTCGACATCCTTCCAAAGCTATTTGGAAAGCTGATCCGACCGCAGTCTGTCGTTGATGAGTTGAGAGCTGGACGCAGCGCCTATGGCGGGTCGGACACTCTCTACAATGCGGAATGGCTTAAGACGGCAGAGGATCCTCCGGAAATGGTTCTTCGAAAAGAACTGGGTGCCGGGGAAACAGCGGTAATTGCGCTAGCGTTGAAAATAAAAGCGGACCTAGTGATATTGGACGATCTCGCGGCGCGTAACGTTGCTGCAGAGTTGGGGCTGAATGTCACCGGAACATTAGGAGTGCTTTTAGCGGCACACAAAAAAGGACACCTGCTGGACTTACAGGGAGTGGTGACCGAGCTGAAAGCCTCTGGGTTTCGGATTTCTGACCAAGTGATCGCCTCCATTCTAAAATTCATCGGCTGACCCCTTTTCTGTGCGCAGGGCTTGATTGGGCACAGAGACTTCAAATTCAAACCAGTTTGCATTTGGAATTTCTATGCTCTATCCATACCATTTGTTCCCTTTGCAGAGCAGCAGCGGGCTTCGATAAGAAGCCACCTTATGTGAACAGAGAAAATACATCCCGCTGGCCAATGCCAAAGCGGAAAGATTAGTGGAGATTAGTGGTCAAAAACCTTTTCATGGCGGTTCTCTGGCTTACTCTGACTCGCTCCCGAAAACGAAGTGATAGATAATTTTGTATTTCAAAATAGCTCCCGAAGGGAGCGGTTCACCGTAGCGGGTGGTAAAAATCTTTTCGTGTGATTTGTGTGTTTTGTGGTCAAATGAACCTTTTCTAAGGAGAATAAATGATGAAGTTGAATGAAGTGAAAATCGGAATCATCGGTCTCGGTTATGTCGGTCTCCCGCTGGCGGTGGAATTCGGGAAGAAGTTTCCAACCATTGGGCTCGATATTAATCAGACGCGTGTCGATGAACTGGCCTCCGGCAAAGACCACACGCTCGAATGTTCCCCCGAAGAGTTGGCTTCTGCTTCCAAATTGACCTTCACAACGGATATTCAACAACTAGCAACTTGCAACATCTACATCGTCACCGTGCCCACCCCTGTGGACAGCTCTAACCGTCCCGACTTAACTCCGTTGATCAAAGCTAGTGAAACGGTTGGGTTGGTCATCTCTAAGGGCGATGTGGTCATTTACGAATCCACGGTTTATCCGGGAGCCACCGAAGAGGATTGCATCCCAGTCGTCGAACGCGTTAGCGGATTGAAGTTTATTTCTTCTGATCGCTGTCCTCTGACCTCTGACCTCGAAGCCAACGGCTTCTATGCCGGTTACAGCCCTGAACGAATCAACCCCGGCGATAAAGTGCGTCGTCTGACCAATATTGTAAAAATCACCGCTGGCTCTACGCCCGAAATCGCTGATTTCGTAGATGGTCTTTATCGCAGTATTTTGACGGTTGAAACGCACAAGGCACCGACCATCAAAGTGGCCGAAGCGGCCAAGGTAATTGAAAACACGCAGCGCGACGTTAACATCGCGCTGGTTAACGAACTGGCCATGATTTTCAACCGGATTGGAATCGATACGCTGGACGTGCTCGAAGCCGCAGGGTCGAAATGGAACTTCTTGCCGTTTCGCCCAGGGCTGGTCGGCGGACATTGCATCGGAGTCGATCCGTATTACCTCAGCTTCAAAGCGCAGCAGGCAGGCTACTATCCGGAACTGATTTCCGCACAACGCCGCATTAATGACAAAATGGGACAATTTGTGGTCGATGAAACCGTCAAGCTGATGCTGAAGAAGAAAATCACTGTCAACGGAGCCAAGGTTTTAGTTTTGGGCATCACCTTCAAGGAAAACTGTCCGGATGTTCGCAACACCCGCGTGGTAGATATTGTGCACGCTTTAGAGGAATATGGTTCAGATGTCACCGTTTTCGACCCATGGGCTTCTCCTGAAGAAGTGAAACGCGAGTATGGGGTTTCTCTGACCTCTGACCTCCGATCTCTGTCCTCTGACGGCTATTCCGCAGTCGTCCTCGCCGTCGCCCATGACCAGTTTAAAGAGATGAGTGAAACAGAACTCAAGGCGCTCTGCGCCGATCCCTGTGTGATCTACGACATAAAAAACATCTTGCCGAGGAACCTGGTGGACGCTCGTCTCTAATTTGAGGTCTGAAAAAGCAGGAACTGGTAGAAAGTTTCCACCGGTTCAGTCAGCTTGTCATCTTGCCTGTCGTCTGATATGAACTGTTTCAATGAGTCGTGAAGATCAAATATTAAAATGGATCCGCGAGGGCTTGTTGCGTTACGCCGACGAACTGTCCGGATACAAAGTTGTTCTTTTTGGCTCGCGGGCCAGCCGGAACCACAGAGCGCGCTCTGATTTTGATATCGGAGTAATCGGTGACGCGCCGCTCTCTTTGAAAACTTATTATCGGATCAGTGATTTTCTTGAATCATTGCCAACCCTGTATCGGATCGACTGGGTCGATCTGAATCGCGCGATGGATAAGCTGAGAGAAAATGCACTGGAGAATTCGGTGGTGCTCTATGGATAGCCGTGAACTGCTGCTCGATTTTAAGAAGGCGGTGCGTCAGTTGCAAGCTGCGCTGGGCATATCTGCCGAACATGATGTGATCAAAGCTGGGTGCATCCAGTATTTCGAGTTTTCATTCGAGCTCGTGTGGAAAACAATAAAACGGATTGCAGAAGAAGAGGGGCTTGCCGACTGCAACTCGCCGAAATCCGCTTTGAAGGCAGCATTCAGTAATGGATGGGTTGATACCGAAGAAGTGTGGCTGGATATGTTGTCATCCCGAAATAAAATGTCGCACACCTACAGTGCCGAGGATGCGCTCGGTGTTTATGACAAACTCCCTGCCTATGCCGACGCATTGCAGAAGTTGTCAGAAAAATCCTCGGAACTGGTTTCCGGCTCTTGAGTGTTTCGGTTGCAATGAAAATTTTGCACGTCACCAATTATGACAGCCTCGGCGGGGTGGGCATTGCTGCCTATCGGCTGTTTTTTCTCACAAAGTTCACGGAGTACACAGAGGAAAATATGCTCACCTTTTTTGTTCACGGAGAACATGCTTTGTGCCCTCTGTGAGAGATAAAGAAGTTGTCTCCCGAGGATAAGCTAACCAACCAGTCGCGCTGTATTGTAAAGAAGGCAGGATAACCCGAGCTGTGAAGGGATACTTCACTGGGGCATTTTAACGAGGTATATATGAAAACACTAAAAATAATGTCTATTGTGGGCGCACGCCCCAACTTTATGAAGATAGCGCCTTTTTCCCATGCCATTGATGCGCACAACAAAACCGCAGTGGATGACGCTGTGCATATTGAACACTTCCTCGTTCACACGGGCCAACATTACGATAAGGCCATGTCTGAATCGTTCTTTGAATCGTTGAATATTCCGCATCCGGATGTGGATCTAGGAATAGGCTCTGGTTCCCACGCAGAACAGGTTGGGCGAACGATGATCGAGTTTGAAAAGGTTCTTTTAGAGGGAAAACCCGATTGGGTGGTTGTGGTGGGTGACGTCAACGCGACTTGCGCCTGTTCAATCACAGCGAAGAAACATCACGTGAAAGTGGCGCATATTGAAGCGGGCTTGCGATCCTTCGATGAAAATATGCCCGAAGAGATTAATCGGCTTGTGACGGATAGCCTTTCAGATCTGTTACTGACGCCCGATGAATTCGCCAGTGCGAACCTGAAGAAAGAAGGGCACTCCGAAGAGAAGATCAAGTTTGTCGGAAACATCATGATCGATACGCTTGAGGCGAATCGGGAGCGCGCCGCGGCTCTCGATCTCAACGAGATAATTTCTTCAAATTTGATTAACCCTCATCATTCATCACTCACCACTCATCGTTTGGCTCAAAACGCTTTCAGCATTTTGACCATGCACCGCCCGTCGAACGTAGATGAGAAGACTGTGCTCGAGCCCTTGGTTCGGTTATTGATTGATGAAGTTTCTGATGAACTTCCGCTGGTCTGGAGCGTGCACCCGCGCACGAAAAAAAACCTACAATCTTTTGGATTATGGGACGAGATCGTGAAGAGCAGAAATATTATTCTGATCAACCCGGTGGGTTATCACGAAATGCTCAAGCTCAACATGAGCGCAAAAGTCATGCTGACGGATAGCGGCGGGTTGCAGGAAGAGAGCTGTGTGATTGGCACGCCTTGTATCACCATGCGTGAAACTACGGAACGTCCCGTCACGCTGGTTGAACACGGCGGCGCGTCCGAACTGACGGGTCCTGATCCGGATAAAATCCGCATGGCCTTCAAAAAATTTCTGACAATGAATTGCTCGGGTCATTGTCCGCCTCTTTGGGACGGTAAGACTGCAGAGCGGATCGTAGAAATTTTCCAAGGCTTGGAAGTTTAGACCGTGTTTATTGCCATTCCCTTCAGTCGTTTCTTTTTGGGGGTACAAAAAGAATTTGCCACTCCACTTTGTTTCGTTGCCATCGCGATAGCGCCAGCCAGTTGACGAATACGCCTGCTCGGAATACCGCAGGTCCAATGGTTGGAAAAAGTGCCAGAAAGTCCGTTCTCTCCGATAGCTTGTAATTGATTAACAGATGTCCCGGAATATACGACTTCGATGAAAATCCTCCACGTTACCAATTATGATAATCTCGGCGGTGCGGGCATAGCGGCCTATCGGTTGCACACCGCGTTGCGTAAAGCGGGCGTTGACTCGCGGATGCTGGTGAGAACAAAAGGATCGGAAGATCCTTTTGTGACAGAGGTCGGCACCGGTGAAGTACGCTTCGCTGATTTCACGGGCCAAGGAGATCAGCCTGTCCGCCATAGCCTTGGCGACGGCGGAAGGTCAGAGATCAGCTCACCTAAAGCCCATAGCCTATGGTCTAAGGCCTTATCCAGCAGCCTCGCCGTGCGAGGACGAGGCTGGCTCGGAACGCAAGTGACGAGACTCCTTGGTATGAACGCTTGCTCGCTCAATATTTTACCGACTGGATTGCACAAGGTGCTAAATGCTTCAGATGCGGAGATTATTCATCTGCACTGGATTAACAACGAGATGATTTCGATCAAAGAGATCGCCAAGATCAAAAAACCGATAATTTGGACATTGCATGATTGCTGGCCGCTGCTTGGTGCGGAGCATCATTCCGATGCGAATGAATACTTTCGATCAAATGTAGAAAGTGGAACGTTGGACGTAGAATGCACATCCCACATCTCACATTCTACGTTTCACATACCAGATCCCACGTCCCACATTTCACGTCCCACAACTCACGCAGTTTTCCGTGCGGTCAATAAATACATCTTTCGAATGAAACAACGTGCGTGGAAACGACTCCCCGTTTCCTTCATTGCCCCCAGTAATTGGATGGCGGAGCAGGTCCGGCAGAGTAAGCTGTTTGCGGATGCTCCCGTTAAGGTGATCCCGAATTGCTTGGATTTAGAAGTTTTCCAGCCCTTGGAACCGTCGGAATGTCGTCAAAGGTTTGGATTGCCACAGGATAAGCAACTGATTTTGTTTGGAGCCTTTGACCCGATGGACCCCAACAAAGGAATGGACCTGATGGAACAGGCTCTTCTGGCAATGACGGAAGACGTAAGGGCGGGTATGGGGGTTGTAGTGTTTGGGTGTAAGGGGAATCGGAAGATTGCTGGATTAGAGACTCACTGGATGGGGGCGGTTTCTTCTGAAGAAACAATGACCGAGCTATATAATACGGCCGATGTGGTTTGCGTTCCATCTCGAAAAGAAACACTGCCGACAGTCATTGCTGAGGCCCTAGCTTGCGGTGTTCCATGTGTCGGGTTCAATATCGGCGGTCTTCCTGACATGATCGGGCATAAAGTAAACGGGTGGCTGGCTGAGCCGTATGATACGGAGGAGTTGGCAAAGGGGATCACTTGGATTTTGACTGAGGACAAGTGCCCGGCAACTGGATGTTATGCTCTATCTCAAATGGCTCGCGCCAAAGCGGAAGGGATGTTTTCTTCAGATGCCATCGCGCATCGATGTGTTCATCTGTATGAAATGAAAGAGGTGGAGAGTTTATGAAAAAAGTATTAGTCACAGGTGGAGCCGGATTTATTGGGTCGGCGGTTTGCCGCTATTTGGTAAAGGAGAAGGGCGTTCATGTTCTCAATGTGGACAAGCTAACCTACGCGGGTAATACTGAATCGCTAAAAGAGATTGCCGACAGCCCATTGTATCAATTCGCACAGGTGGATATCTGCGATCACGACGGTATCGCACAGCTTTTTGCAACCTTTCAGCCGGATGCGGTGATGCACCTTGCGGCGGAGTCGCATGTCGACCGCTCCATCGACGGTCCGTCCGCATTTATTGAAACCAACATTGTCGGAACCTACACTATTTTCTTCGCAAATTATCTGCGCTTCGCTCGGCGCTAGAGGAACACCGAGAGACACCCGAGGAGGAAGGGTCTAATTCTAACGCCTATAGTCTAAAGCCTAAAGCCTTGTTTCGGGGCCAGCAGGATCCAGAAACAATCTTCAGCGAGATCGATATCTTGGTTCACCCCAGCACGACGTTTGACTCCCTGCCGACAGCACTGATTGAAGCGGCGCGGGCTGGGATTCCCTGCATTGCCTCTTTGAGCGGCGGTGCTTGCGAGATTGTTGACAATGGCGGTAGTGGAATTATTTTTGATCCGAAGAATGTTTTCCAAGGTTTGGAAAAGCTTGAGCTATTGCTCGGCCTTCAGTTGAGGGATCAAATGGGTCGGGCCGCTCGGCAGGTTTTTGAAGAACGTTTTCAGACCGAACGTATGGCAGAAGAGTACCATCTGATTCTTGCCTGAAAACCTTGCCGAACTTATATTTAGTGATTATATTCACCTAAATTCATATAAAAAAGAGATTATGATACCCCGGATAGCAGAGTTGGTAATTGAGGAACGCCTTTTCAGAGGGAAGGTGGTTTTGCTGTATGGTGCCCGACAGACCGGCAAGACGACGCTGGTGAAAGATTTAATCAAAAGGCATGGCGGGATCTATTTCAATGCGGATGAACCAGATATCCGCCTGCAACTTACCAATTGCACCTCCAGTGAGCTGGGAAGTCTGGTGGGCACGGCAAAGCTGGTTGTGATTGATGAGGCGCAACGCGTTGAAAACATCGGGCTGACCTTAAAGCTGATGGTGGACAACTTCCCGGACGTGCAAGTCATTGCAACCGGATCCTCCAGTTTTGAGCTGGCCGACCGGCTCAAGGAGCCTTTGACGGGTCGTAAGTATGAAATGATTCTTCCGCCATTTTCCTTGGAGGAGATGGAAAACGCCACAGGGCTGGTGGAAGTTGACCGGATGCTCTCCAAATCGGTCATTTACGGCATGTATCCCGAGCCAGCTCTTTTCGGTGTGGCGGAAGCCCGCGAACGGTTGCTGGAGCTTGCCGGGAGTTATCTGTACAAGGATATTTTGTTGTTGGGGCAGATCCGGCATCCGGATGCTTTGGAAAAACTGCTTCGTGCCCTGGCTCTGCAGGTGGGTAACGAAGTCTCTTATACCGAACTCGCCGGTCTGGTCGGGATCGATAAAAATACCGTTGAGACCTATATCCGCATTCTGGAACAGGCCTTTATCTTGTTCCGGCTTCCGCCATTCAGCCGCAACCTGCGCAATGAACTGAAAAAAATGCGCAAGATCTACTTTTGGGACACCGGCATTCGTAATGCCGTCATCAACAACTTTAGCCCGCTTGAAACACGGCCGGATGCGGGAGCCCTGTGGGAAAACTTTCTGATTGCTGAACGGATGAAATATCTGAAAAACCACCGCTCTGCGAACTCCAGCTGGTTCTGGCGAACCCACCAGCAGCAGGAGATCGACTATGTCGAAGAGCGGGAAAGCGGCCTGTTGTCCGTGGAAATTAAATCCCAAAGCGGGCGCGGCCGGATTCCGGCAACATTTTCCCGTGCTTACCCCGGAGCGGAACTCCATGTGATTTCCCCGTCCGACTGGAGAGAGTTGGTTTATGCGGACCTTTAGCATCTACGGGCTGGGATTCCCTGCATTGCCTCTTTGAGCGGCGGCGCGGCGGAGATTATAGAGGACGGGAGTAGCGGGTTCCTTTTTGATCCGAAGAATTTTTTCCAAGGTTTGGAAAAGCTTGAGCTATTGCTCGATCCTCAGTTGAGGGGTCAAATGGGCCGCAATGCTCGGCAGGTTTTTGAGGAGCGTTTTCGAGTTGAACGTATGGCTGAAGAGTATTGGCGGACTCTTGCACGTCTGGTTGCCGCGAAAACGGAGGGCTTTTCTGAATGAATCATATGAGACAAGTTATTGATGGCGGCTATTGCATTGGTTGCGGGGCGTGCGATTGCGCCAGTGACGGGGCAATTTCGATCGCGATGGACGAATCAGGGATGTATCAGGCGGATGTCGCGTTTCTGAATATGCTGTCGGACGACGCTTTGAATAAGGCTTTGGCAGTCTGCCCATTTTCAAATGACGGGCCGAATGAGGATGCTTTCGGAAAAGGTTTGTTCGGACGGGATTGCAGTCATGATCCCCAGATTGGGTATTACAAGGATTTGTATATCGGCTATGTTGCCGAGGATGATTTTCGTGTAAAGGGTACTTCCGGTGGAGTGATTACTTGGGTATTGACAGAGCTCCTGAAAAAAAGAGAAATCGATGCGGTTGCTCATGTGAAAAAAGTCGAAGCCCAAGATGATGGGATTCTTTTTCGTTACGGAATTTCCCGGACAGCGGACGAAATTATGGCCGGGGCGAAATCGCGCTATTACCCTATCGAAATGTCAGATGTTCTTAAGCAAATCAAGAGCACGCCCGGACGGTATGCGGTTGTGGGGCTCCCCTGTTTTATCAAAGCCGTCCGGAGGCTGGCAGAAATTGATCCGGTGATCAAAGAGCGTATTGTTTACACCGTAGGATTGGTTTGCGGGCATCTCAAAAGCAAAGCCTTTGCAGATTGTTTCGGTTGGCAGGCGGGGATTCCCCCGGGACAGTTGGAGGAAATTGATTTTAGGGTCAAGCTGCCAGATCGAACTGCCGGAGATTACGGGGTGTATTTGCGAGGAGCCGGGAAAGAAATAACGAAACCGACGCGCGAGTTTCTCGGCTCAAATTGGGGCCATAACTTCTTCCGCTATCCTGCATGTGATTTCTGCGATGATGTCTTTGCTGAGACCGCCGATATCGTGATCGGTGATGCCTGGCTTCCGGAATATGAGAAAGATCCGAACGGAAACAGTGTTATTGTTTTGCGTAACAAAGAACTCGGAGTTTTGGTTAAGGCGGCTTGTGAAGAAAAACGATTGGTTTTTGTCGACTCGACGGCAGATCAGATTGCCGATTCCCAGTCCGGTGGATTACGGGATCGGAGGGAAGGGTTGGCTTACCGGCTCTGTTTAGGTGAGAAAGGAAAAAAATGGATGCCCTTGAAACGTGTTGTCGCGGAATCGAAGCATATTAACAAGCGAAGAAAAAAGATTTATCAGATACGTTCTAAGATTGGCCTTCAGAGTCACCGAGTGTGGCAGGTTGCTGTGCAGAAAAAGGAGTACTCTCATTTTGAAAAAGGGGCCAAAACTTTAGAGCGCATTTATCAATGGAGTTATCGCCCCTTTGTGGATCGAGTCCGCGGGCGGCTAGAAAGAATAAAAGCGCATGCCGAGAATGTTTTTGGGGTGTGGCGTAAGGTGAATAGGTAACTATTATTATGATGGCGGGTAGGTCGAAAGCAATTGAATCATATCGCGGGATTGCAATTATCGGAGTTCTTGTGATTCACGTTTTCAGCGTGATCATGGAGAGTAGTGACATGACTGTGTTGATCGGAAGACAGTTGGTTAATTATGCCGTGGCATTATTTGTTTTTATTTCGGGGTACTTGTACGCAACGAGCAGTTGGCCTGAAAGTTGGGCTGCTTATGGTCTTTTTTTGAGAAAGAAGTTGTTGAGAATTCTAATCCCCTATTTTTTATAGGTCGCTGATTGCATTAGCTAAATGTGGTTTTTACGGATTTGATTGGCCTCGTCTTTTCATTGCTATTTTGACGGGGCAGGCGGTCGGAGTTTATTATTTTTTGATTATGTTCTCTCAGCTTATAATACTCCTGCCGTTGATTTTACGGGCGATGGAATTCCCTGCAGGAAGGCTGTTGCTGTTCTCGTCTTCATTTATTTCTGCCGGAGCATTTTCTTTTTGTCATCTGACTGGAAGGCCAGTTCAGTTCCCGTGGTATGCTCTGCCATTTACGACTTGGGTTTCGTTTTTTGCATTGGGGGTTTATTGCAGGAGGAATAAGGCGTTTTTTTTGTGCGTTTCGCGACGGCTGCCTGTGTGTTTAATAGCTTATGGCATATGTTTTTTTGCTGCATGCTTGGAGTCTTTTTTTTGGGCAGGCAGAGACTTGCTTCCGATGGCTGTTTCCCAAGTTAAGTTGAGCTCGTTGGCCACGTCAGTTGCGTTCATTTTTCTATTGCTCTCATTTTGGAACCAACTGGAAGAACGCTCCCACCCTTGGCTAGTTCAAGTTGGAGGATATTCTTTTGGCATCTATTTGATTCATATGTTTTTTTTGGGCTATTTCCCGAAGGTTATTTCGAGGGTTCCGTTTCTTTCATCCATGCCGCCTTTTATTCAGAGTGTGGGTGTTTTTTTTGGGCTTCTGACCCTTTGTTCTGGAGTTATTTTTATCTCGCGTAAGGTGTTGGGAGAGCATCGTTCCGTGGGAATCCTTGGCTTATGAGTACCATTAGGCAAATTTTACGCAACACGGTTACGGGGTGGCTTGCCGTGGCATTGCGCACGGCGATCGCGCTAGTGATGGTGCCATTTCTTCTGACTCGGTTAGGGAAAGAAGGGTATGGCCTAGTTGGATTGCTGGGGGTGATTGTCAGCATGGCTGGGGTTGCCGATCTGGGGCTTCGTAGCGCATTGGGGCGCGAGTTGGCTGAGCAGGTGGCCCGTAAAGACCGGAGAGCCTTTAGTGAATTGGCCAGTACTGCATTAGTTCTGTATCTCTGTCTTGGAACGGCATTGGCGTTGATCGGTTGGATGCTGGCGCCGTGGTTTGTAACGGTTTTCAAGGTTTCTGAATCTTTGCGTATGGATGCCATCTGGCTTCTTCGGATTTATGGCACGGGTTCGTTGATCCTTTCATTTGTGACGCCGGTTTTTGCATCGGGGCTTTCGAGCCACCATCGATTTGATGTGGTTAACTCCATACAGATTGTCGGGGGGACTCTGTGCAGTTTGATGCTTTTTGCGGTGATCTATTTTTTCGATAACCCGTTGTATGGCTGGGTAGGGGTGATGCTGACGTTTCAAGTCATCACGCTTTTAACGAAGATAGCCTGTTTTAAGCGATTTTGTGAGGGAGCAGAAATAGGGGTTAGGTTTTTGCGGCCTTCGCGACTGAGGTCTTTGTTTCGGCTTGGCGGATCCATGTATGCATTGCAAATGACGCAGGCCCTCTCGGAACGTTCCGATCCGTTGGTGATTTCCGCCTTTTTTGGCCCCGCAGGGGTTGCCTTGTATCAGCCTGGCGGGCGTTTGTCTCGGGTTGTGAGGCCCGTCGTGCTTACGCTTGCTCAGCAGATGCACCCCCTCACAACGAAGCAGCATGTCGAGGGGAATCAGGGAAAAATGAAACAGATTTTGTTTTCAGGAACTCGGTACACTCTTCTGCTGGGGATTCTGTTCAGTGTGGGATTATTTATATTTGCTGACTCGTTTTGCCGACTCTGGCTTTTCGAATCAATTGGTGATGATTATCGGGTGGCGGCTCTGGTGATGATGGGATGGGCGCTGGCGGACTTCACGACCTATGCTGCCGGAACTCAATGGTCTGTTCTTCTTGGGAAGAAGCGGTTGAAATTTCTGATTTGGACTCAGCTCCCAACAGCGGTACTGAATGTCCTGGTTTCTATCTATCTGATTGGCTTTACAAAGCTTGGTATCCCCGGGGCTTTAGTGGCAACGGTTCTTATTGGGATCATTCGCCGACCTATATTAATTTGGCATACCGCCAGAGTTTGCGGATTGCGTGCGCGTGATTATTTGCGAGAGGCGTATGCACAACCGGCCGTTTGCCTGCTTGCGACATTAGCCGGGGCTTATTGGATTCGGAGCGCCATTCAGCCGGATTCTTATTTTTCTCTGATCATATGTGCAGTGCTCACTGCGGGTATCTGGGGCGCGGGGTGTTGGATGATTGGGTTTAATTCTGGCGAACGGCAAGTGATGCTGGCGGTGGTGAGGCGGACAGTTTTTCGCAGGAAAGCCGAGGAGCGTTCGGCGTAATAATTTTTGGAGGATGGAGTGAGAGTCGGTACGTTAACATTTCAGTTTAACTATAATTATGGGGCCGTTTTGCAGTGCTTGGCTCTTCAACGCGCGGTCCAAAATATGGGGGTAGAAACTTCCGTTCTGGATTTTCATCCACCGGTTCTTAAAAAACCATGGTGGCGCGGATGGGGGATTCGAAACGGGGAATTCAAGGAGACAGCTCTTCGGAGGGGGATTACGCGCTGGCATGGGCCAGCTATGCGCAGGAAGTTTGATGACTTTCGGGAAAACGAGCTAGACATGTCCGCTCTCTGTACGGAAGACAATGTCGCGCAAACAGCCAATAGGTATGACGCAGTTATTGTGGGCAGTGATCAGGTTTGGAACCATGCGAAAAGCCCTGCGTATTTTTTGGAGTGGGAGCCTTCATATCCGGGACGTAGAATCAGTTATGCAGCCTGTTTCGGTCAGCCGAATCAGCCTCGGGATAGGATCGATGCGTACGGGAAATGGCTGAAGAGTTTTGACGTGCTATCGGTTCGAGATGAAGTTTCCAGAGATGTCGTACGAAACCTGAGCGGACGGGACGCGCAGATTGTCGCGGATCCAACGCTTCTGGTGGATTTATCAGATGTTGCCGAAGATTCGGGCCTGCCTGACGGCGAATATATTTTGACGTATATTTTAGGTTCCGAGATTGAAGGAGGTCTTGGGCCTCTGATGCGCTTGTTAAAGAGCAAGTTTGGGAATATTCCGGTGGTCGCTGTGGTGCCGAGTGTGATGACGCCGAACTCGACGGCGTGGGCGGATTATAAAATCTGGAGTGCCTCGCCCGGTCAATGGGTTTCGCTTGTTAAAAATGCCCGTTTTGTCTGTACGGATTCATTTCATTGCGCACTTTTTTCGATAAAGCACCACAAGCATTTTATGGCCTATTATTCGGTTGAGGAGCGGTCTCATCGATTGATCGATATTGCCAAACGGTATGGTGTGGAGTCTCACATTTTAAGTCATCTTGACGAGGTGAAGGATCGGCAGTTGTGGGATATTTCTCCGGATTATGATCGGGTTGATGGTCGCATCGCGTCTCATGTGCAGGATTCATATCGTTTCCTGCGCAATGCACTGGCCGAGATCGAATGAGGTATTCATTTTTCTATAGTGTCTCTACTCAATTTCTTTGTTCCACGAAAAATTAATAATTATGAAGATACTGATCTATACTAGTGCTTTTCTTCCCCAAATCGGCGGAGCAGAGCTCGTTGTCCATAATTTGGCAGAGGGCCTAGTTGAAGAAGGCCACGAAGTGATGGTGGCGACATTCTGGTCTGGGGGAAAAGATCCGATTTCGAAATACGCCCTCAAGAGACTTCGGTCTTTTAGGGGGTCCGGGAGGCTCGGACTGAGAGCGTGTGCTCGTCGATGGAGGCTCTTAAAGCTGATTCGGGATTGGAGGCCAGATGTCATTCATGCACATTTTTCGATACCGTGCGGTTATGATTTGGCAAGACTCGGAGAGAGAATAGAAGTTCCATGGATATTGACGTGTCACGGTGAAGACATACAGAAAAGACCTGAGATTCCTTATGGTTATCGCCTTGATCCAGCGCAGGAGGAAAAGATTCGAAGAGCTGTTTGTTCGGCAAAGGCTGTGATTGCGATTGGGGAGGATGTGAAGGCGGAGTATCTGTCACTCGGGGTGTGTAGGGAGAAGATTTTTCGCTTGCCTAACCCAATCGCATATGAGGCCCTTGCTGAAAAAAAGGAACAAGTTCGAAAAAAGTTGGGTCTTGCGCAAGATGTCCCAGTTGTTTTGGCTATCGGCCGTAACCATCCAAAAAAGGGTTTTTTGAGATTGCTCGAGGCCGTTGCGATGATGAAGGAGCGCGGGGTTTTCTGCCAATGTGTACTCGTGGGGAAAGATACCGGCGAACTGGAACCCTATGCAGTGGATCTGGGCCTAGCAGGTTTTATTTTTACGTATGATTCTGCGAATCCCGCTGGACTATTATTTCATGGCGAAAGTTGCCCCGCTGAAAAGCAAATTGAATCTTTTTTTCAATCTGCGGATGTTTATGCCATGTCTTCATACGTAGAAAGTTTTGGATTGGTGACCATTGAAGCAATGGCGGCCGGGTTGCCTGTTGTTGCTTTCAGTGGGCCGGGAACGGATGATTTGCTCAAAAAAGACAGTTGCGGAATGGTTGTTCCTGCCGGAGATGTCGAGGCGTTTGCTAATGCATTGCAACGATGCTTTGAGAACAACGGGTTGCGTGAGAAGGCAAGAGTTTGCGGGCAAGCAGTTGCTTTCCAATATGATCGGCGAATAGTTGCTCGTCTCCATGTTGACCTATATGAAAAAATGGCCAATTGAAAAGGGGTTTGAATGAGAGTGTGTATGTTAATTCAGAACTATTGGGGGGGGCACGAGGGGGGGGCGGAGCGCCAGTGTCGCAAACAGTCGCATGCACTGGCTGCTCTTGGGCATGAAGTAACCATTTTGACTCGTTGGCCGGGATTTCCTGTTCCTTTGCGACAAACAGACGGGGCTACAGGCATTGTTCGTGTTGGTTGGTTCGAACCCTGCTGGAGGATTGTCCAGTGGTTGAAACAAAGGCTGCTTTCGGCTTCTGCTCAAGAGAGGAGGAGTGAAGTGCAGGCGTTGCATGGCGGAGCGCATATGGCACCTGTGGGTGGTAAGAGGGGCATCCTCTATCCAGTTGCCGTGTTGCGTCAGGGGCAATTCATTCTGAGCGTTTGGTGGTGGGTTTTCCGACACCGGAAAAAGATCGATATTTTTCATGTTCATGAGTCGCACTGGATTGCGGGGGTCGGTGGCTGGCTGAGTCGACTCTTCGGGATCCCTGTTGTTTCTAAGGTGGCGACCTTTCCTGCGCTTCCCTCTAACCATGGAGCGGAGCCATTTAAGAAAAAATGGGATCAAGAGCGTAGAAATATTCATTTTATCGCCCTGAATAATGCGTTGAAGGATGAGCTTGTTGCGGAAGGAATTCCCGTCCGCCAGATTTCTGTTGTTCCAAACGGTGTTGTTATTCCTGACGAGGTTGTAATTCCTGAAAACAACAAAAATTGTTTATTTATCGGAAATTTCAGCCAGGGCAAGCGTAAGGGGTTTGATGTTTTGTTTTCTGCGTGGGAAAAAATCTATGCCGATTTCCCGGACAGTAAGCTGATTCTGCTCGGTGGCGGTGACGCAGGATACTGGCAGGAGATCGTACGGAAGAACCACATGGAAGAAGCGGTTGACTTTGTCGGATTTACTGCAGAGGTTGACAGGCACGTATCAGAGGCCGCCTTTCTTGCGTTGCCGTCAAGGTTTGAAGGAATGTCGAATGCTCTGCTGGAATCAATGAGCTACGGCCTGCCGGCGGTGGTTTCCGACATTCCGGCCAATATCGAGCTGGTCACAGACGGTGTAAATGGCCGGGTTGTTCCGGTTGAAGATATAGACCGGATGGCCGCAGTCATGAGAGAGTTGCTTGGTGATGATGTTCAGCGGAAAAGGTTAGGAGCCGAGGCTCGGGAAACTATACAGTCTCAATATGCCATAGAGGCTGTTGCAAAAAAAATCAGCCTTGTATATGAGTTTCTAAAATCGAAAGCAGTTTTATGACGGTATCAAATGCACAAGACCCTGTTAAAATCCAACGGGCATTGCTTACTCTTTTTTTGGTAGGAGCATCTGTTTTTCTGGCTTGGTTCGGGTTGTCGCGGGGCATGCCCCTTGTCGGACTGGCCATTCCGGTCGTTGCCGTTGTCAGTGGACTGCTCGGTCGTCCGGAATTCCTTCTGATGACTGCTCTATTTGCTGTGCGGGCAAAGATGAAAATCCCCGGCTTTCCTGATACGCTGGGTGTGTATGAATTGTTTCAGGGTTTAATCATTGGATGGGCGATGTTGGATGTGGCACTTCGTAAACGGAAGAGCCGGGATTCATACAACGGTGGCATGGATCTGTGGCTGATTCTTTTTCTGATCAACCTGTTCCTGATCATATCGGTGCGCGGGTTTGGTCTGGCTCGTGGGGGCGGGACTACATGGGGGGGGGCTAGTTATGTGACCCTGTTTCTATCGTTGCTTTTCTTTTTTTCCGCCGTGCGTATTCGAATACGACCCGAGCAGATTCGAGCTCTGTTGTGGGTGATGCTGGGAGGTGCCATTGTTCCCATTGTCGTCGAATTGCTGGTTGCTTATTCCGGGGGAGCATTTTTCTGGCTTACGGAGTTTTTCTCTACCGGGGCTGAAAGTCTCGTGATGGAGGGACTCTCTGAGGAGGGCATCAGCCGCTTCAAGGGAGCTGGCGGACTTGCCTCTGTTCTGATTCCGCTTGCTTTTGTTTTGTGCAGGAAAAAAATCTATCAGATGTTTTGGCTTCTGACGGCACTCGCTCTAATTTCGTTATCTGGGTTTCGTTCAGGAATGGTTTCCATAGCGATGCTGATATTTCTGCTAACCGTTTATGATTCGAAGAGTCGCGTTAAAACCATTTTGTTTTGGGTGTTTGTGGGAGTGGCTGGGCTGGCTTTTTTGATGGTGGCGGCTCCGATGTTGCCCCGGGCAGTGCAGAGAGCGGTTTCGTTTTTTGAGTTCATTCCAGTCGATCCGGATATTGCTCAGCGAGCCGGAGGGTCGAGCACTTGGCGGTTCGATATGTGGCGGGATTACTGTCTTCCCCATGTGCCGCAATATCTGCTGGTGGGACGGGGGCTGGCACGTGAAATCAGTGGGTTTGCCTGGCTACAGGGTTCCTGGTACGCAAGCGGGGAGTTTTTCTATCATATGGGTCGCTATCACAGCGGACCGTTCAGCCTTTTGCTGGATTATGGATTGCTGGGAACCGTTTCTTTTACAACTTTTTTTCTGTTGGCAATCAGGGAAGGATGGACGACCCTTCGGCGAGTTAATCCACAGCAGGTTGACAGAATCGTCTATCGTTTTTATGTCTATTTGGTGGTTCGGTTAACCTACGGTATTGCCTCATTTTTTCTAATCTTCGGTGATGTGCGGGAATCCCTGCCTCAACTTCTGATCACTTTTGTTTTAATGCGGATTGTACGAAAGAATTTGCTGGAGCCGAATCTTACAGAGGTCGGATGTCAGATATCAGACGTCAGCGTTGGTGAGCCGGAAGGCTCAAGCGAAACAACGCAAGACCTCCCGCGAAAACGGATAAATGGGAGGCAAGATAACGTAGCCCCAGACTTCTCCCCCTCTCAATTAATCGACAAATAATATGAAAATTATACATGTAAATGCTTCAGATTTAAGCGGTTCTGGAATTGCCGCCATGCGGTTGAACCACGCCTTAACGGTGGCTGGGGTTGATTCCTCATTGCTGGTTTCTCGAAAAACAAGAGGGGACGCTTTAACTGTGCCTCTCTTGGGTTTTGCCGAAAAAACAGCAAGAGCAAGGGTGTCTGGGGTGTATTGGGCAATGAGATCTCTGGGGCTATATCAAGATGGCTTGCGGAGTCTGAACGTGCTGCCGACGGGGTTGCATAAACGGCTCAATGCATCCGATGCGGATATTATTCATTTACATTGGGTGAACTCTGAAATGATCAGTATTTCCGAGCTCGCGAAAATCAAAAAGCCGGTCGTTTGGACCTTGCATGATATGTGGCCTTTTTGTGGAGCGGAGCATTATACGACGAGGACCCGGTATGTGACCGGCTACTCGAAAGTAGGACGTGGGAAGTTGAATGTGGAATGTGAAGAGAACTCAACTGATAACCAGCAACTGACAACTAATAACCGTCGGCCTTTGGTCGACTTAGATCGCTGGGTATTTCATCGAAAGCAGAAGCATTGGACGGGGTGGATCCCCCATATTGTGACCCCGAGCAACTGGCTGGCGAATTGCGCTAGACAGAGTGTGTTGTTTAAGGATTTGTCGGTTGATGTGATTCCAAACTGCTTGGATCTGGATGTTTTTGAAGCAATGGACCAAAAAGTGGCTCGTAAACGGTTTGATTTACCGCTCGATAAAAAGCTGATTTTGTTTGGGGCGTTTAACCCCTCCGATGAGCGGAAGGGTGGAGATTTGTTAGAAGAGGCGTTGAAGCATATTGAATGTGACGGCGTGGAGCTCATTGTTTTCGGGGCTTCTGCAGGTGCGGATATTGCTGGAATAAAAACGCATTGGGTAGGATCTCTTTCACAAGAGGCAGATTTGGCACAATTGTACAGTGCGGTTGATCTGTTCGTTGCATCATCTCGGCAGGACAATCTTCCCAACACGGTTGCGGAGTCTATTTCCTGTGGAGCGCCGGTGGTGGCGTTCAATATTGGGGGAATCCCAGATATGGTGGAGCACAAACATAATGGCTATCTTGCGCAACCTTTTGATGTGGAGGATTTGGCTCGCGGGGTTGAGTGGGTGTTGTCGGGTGCGTCGCGGGGGGATAATGCTCGAAAGAAGGCGGAAGAGCTATTTGATGAGACGCGGGTTGCTTCCGCTTATCTGAAAGTTTATCAAAATCTGGTTTCTGCCTAATGATGCGTTGATTATTTTTAATTTTCGAAGAGTTATAAAATGAAGATATTGCTTTTGTGTTCAAGCTGGAGTCAGCACACGTGTGGAACTCGTATTTATAGTCGTTATGCAAACTTTTTTGCAGAGCGCGGGCATGCTGTGACTTTGTTTTTTCCCACCCGGTTTGCTTTTGAAGACTCTATTCATCCAGATGTTGTTGTTAAATCGCCGCCTCGGTGGATATCAGGAATGAAGGGGCCCGCAACGTATAATCCCTTTGTGTTGTTTCTCTTGGTGGCGCATGTTCTTCGGAATCGATATGACATCATTCATGTCTGTCCGGGGCATCGACCTTCCTTTTTCATACCAGCTCTTCTTTCAAAAAAAATGAAGGGAAGTGTTTTGGTCGATGAGTGGTGGGAGTGGTTTGGCAAGGAGGGGCTTGGAGCAAAAGCCGGAGGGGTGCTAAAAAAGACATTTGCGCTTTTTGAGGATTGGCTTGAGTTGCGAACCAAACGGTTTTACGACGTTATTTTCCCCATTACAAAGACGTTGAGAAAGCGCTTACCCAAAGATGTGCAGCCTCGTGCCGTTGTTTTGCATGGGGGGGTTGATGAAGGATTGGTTGCACATGAAAAGCAATTTGCTCGAGAGCAGGTTGGTTTGCCTGCGGATCAGTTTATCATTGGCATGTGCGGTTTGTGTATTGATGACCATAGCGATAACGTGCCGTTTTTCCGAGCATTCTGTCGCCAGGCAGAGAGGAATTCTGCTCTTAAATTGTTGGTGTCTGGGCAGAAAAAGTATCTCGAAACACGTTTTCGAGACGAAGTTCCTGATGAGTATTCTATTGAAACGGGTTGGCAGACGTATGAGAAATATAATTTGTATTTGAGTTCTTGCGATGTGTTGGTTCTCCCGCTTGCTGATGACCCGAGGAATCGCGGACGCTGGCCGAATAAAATTGGAGACTTTATTCGTCTAAAGCGCCGGGTAATCACTTGCCCCGTCGGAGATCTAGAGGGGTTGTTTCAGGAAAATGACGAGTTGGGCTGGTGCGTGAAAAATGATGAGAACGCTTATTATGCGGTGTTGTCGAAGATATTGAACATGTCGGGGTCTGATCTTTGTGGCCTGCAAGACACTTCTGTTGACGGGGTGATGACGGTTGCGGAGCGAGAGGTTTTTATTTTGGAGGCTTATAAAGCTGTGAGGGGCGGGGCGTGGTCTTCCGACGTGTAACCAAGTTAATTCAGCAGGGCAACTTGCTTCCTTGTGCCTTGCGAGCTTTCGGGGTTCTGGGCGGGCGGGTCTCTAATGCTCTGGAGCGGAAAAGTGCATTGGAAAATGGGTCGTATCGAACGAATGTACGGGTTGATGCTTCAAGGTTCCCCTCTTTTTTCTCTCTAGATGAGTCTCTCGATGTGCCATCTCAAGAGAGAGAAACGTTATCGAAGCTATCTGCTTCTTTTTGTCAGCACCGCTTCGACCTCCTTGGCTCCGGTTGGGTTAACATTTTTCGGGGAATGAGCCCGAATGGTTTAGAGGGTGTGAGCTTTACGCCGAATCCGGTGGCGGACAAAAGAAAACCTTTTAAGGTGAATCAATCTAACTTTTCCGAGTCGAATAGGATCTGGTGTTTGATCCGAAGGAAAGATTACGAGCCGATCCATTGGCATATCGCCTATCGTTCCGGTTATGAGTGGTCGCCAGAATGTTGGCGAACAGACGCTCGAAAAGGGTTGCCTCGGGGTGTGGACATCAAAGAGCCGTGGGAACTCTCTCGCATGCAACATCTGGTGCCGATGGCGCTTCATACAACCTTAGAGCCAGAAGATGCTCAAGCGACTGTAGAAGAAATCGAATCCCAGATTTTGGATTTTATTGCGAGCAACCCACCGGGGTTTGGTGTTAATTGGGCCTGCACAATGGATGTGGCACTCAGAGCCTGTTCCTGGCTGATTAGCTTTGATTTGTGCCGGGCTTCCTCCGCCCAGTTTAGTGATGAATTCATGAAGGTGTTTGGCAGGAGTATTTACGAGCATGCACATTTTATCTCGCACCACGTGGAGTGGAGTGATCTGACTCGGGGGAACCATTATTTATTCGATGTTATAGGTCTCTTGTTTTGTAGTGCCTATCTTCCCCAAACGAAGCAAACCGATGAATGGTTTGCGTTTGCAACGAGGGAGTTTTTGCGGGAAATCGAACGGCAGTTTAATGAGGATGGTTCGAATATTGAATGCTCCACCGCCTACCATTGTTTTGTTTCGGAGGCGGTGACCTATACTGTTTCCTTGCTGGTTTCTGTATTAAAGTTTCGGGGTGAGTCTGCGGTGAAAATTCTTCCGGAAGGACCGTTGGGATTTCTTGCAAAACGAGCGGGGCATGTTTGGTTTTCCAAACGCAATCCCCGGCCAGATCCGCGTGTCGCCAGCGATAGCGTTAACAAGACATTGGCGATGCATCTTGATAAAATGAAGGGGTTTATCGAAGATATTACACGGCCCGACGGCTCCATTATCAATGTCGGTGACAACGATAGCGGGTTTTTTGTTAAGCTGGGAAACAAGTATGCAGAGTCATTAACAACGGGGGATGAACTTCTTCAAGATTTGCATCGAGGCCATGTTTTCTGCCTGATCAATGATTTTCTCCATGGAACGACATCGATTTGGGTGTCTGCCATGTTGCCGGCGAGACTTTCTCTGCCGGAGTGTCGCACGAAGGGGCATCATATATCTGTTGGAAAGAAATCTCCTTTAAAGGAGCACTCTTCGAAATTTACTTTTAGTCGGATGATTCCGATTCCTTCCGAAGGCTCGGCCTGGTGTTGTCGACACTACCCTCAGTTTGGGTTGTGGAGTTTGCGTAATGATGTCGTCTATGTTGCCGTTCGACTTCTGCCCGTGTCTGGGCAAGTGGTTAGTCATGCTCATTCTGATTTGCTTTCGACCTGTGTTTCAATTGGGGAGAGTAACCCGATTGAGGATCCCGGCGTTCCTTTTTATACGCCTTTCCCAGATATCGCAGCGCAGTATCGATCCGCTACGGTTCATTTCGCCCCTGAAGGTATTTCTGCCGAAGTGCTGAAACAAATGGATGTTCGCACTTTTTCCGATGGAGTTTCGATCTTTTCGGGCAGGCAGGTTCTGCTTGAGGTTCAAATCGAAAAGGGGAACATTCGGATTCGTTCGGACTATCCCCTCCCGAACCTTCGGCAGGGGTGTTTTCGCGCTGTTCCCGTTTCGCCCGGATACGGGAAAATAACGTAAGGAGATTTGTTCGATGAAAGATAACCCATCAGGCACCGTTGTTTTACTTTTGCCAACCCTCCCGCATTATCGAAAAGATTTTGTAGAGAAGCTGATTGGGACTTTTCAAAAGCAGGGTCAGTCTCTTTGCTTAATGTATGGTACTAATCGACTCAAAAAACATATTAAGTGTGTTGAGATCGCGGGGTGCGAATCAGTCATGTTGGAGTCTGGGCATCGCAAGGTGTTTGGAGCAAACATTGGCTATCAGAAGGGCCTCGTGGGTGGTATAGACAGGGTTGCGCCTTCCGCACTGGTCTGCTTATTCAACCCGGGGCAGGTGAGCCATGTTTTGGCTCTGCTGTATTGTCTCAGAAAAAAAACCCCCTTTTTGCTGTGGGGGTGTGCCTATGAACGGATTGAGGCAAATTGGATTACGCGCTTTGTTCGCAGGCGGATTCGGGTTTTTTTTCAGCACCGCGCCAGCGGGCATATTTGTTATGGGGAAGAGTTGAAAAAGGAGTTGCTTGAAAAGGGGATTGTTGAGGATCGAATTTGGGTAGCGCAAAATACGGTGAATGTTGAATGTATTTCGGAAAAAGTAGCATTGACGAATCGAACGGTGGCGCGGGAGCGTTGTGGCATGAAAGATGATGAAACGTTATTTTTATTTGTGGGAGCCTTGATTCCTCCGAAAAATCTCGATGCGTTGATTCGTGCTTTTTCGGATTATTCACAAGAGCAGCCGGCCGTAAAGTTGTTAATTGTGGGCGATGGACAAGAGCGACTTCTGATGGAGACCCTGTGCAATCAGCTGGGATGCGAACGAAATGTTAAATTTGCGGGGGCAAAATATGATGACGAATTGTGTCAATATTTTGTAGCTGCTGATGTTTTTGTTATGCCGGGGACCGGGGGGCTGGCTGTCAATGAGGCTATGGCCTATGGATTGCCAGTAATTGCTGCGGAGGGCGATGGAACGGTGTCCGATTTAGTTGAGCACGGGACAAACGGATATGTTTTGCCCAATCAATGTTCTCCCAATAAGATTATCAAAGCGTTGCGTTGGTACACCGAAGCTTCTGTGCGAGGTGAAGTTGTTCGGGGTAAAGAAGTTCAATCCGTTATTTTGAAAAAAGCCTCCCTGTCAAATATGGTGGAGCAGTTTGCTTCTGCGGTGATGGAAACCGCAAAATGGGACGACAAATAATGGAAATTCAAACGAACAAACTTTCTCATATTTTCCAATGTTTGGAAAAACATCTGGTTGAAACCGGCTTTAAAGGAATTGATCCGCACGACGGGCTGAATAGCCCATTGGTAAAAGCATTGACTTTCGGGGGGCACAGCCTCGGACGGGCTGCGCTCCAGTTCTTTAAACGTCTGCCGGTGAATTTACGCCCGCTGTTTACTGTTCGCCCAGGAATCAACCCGAAAGCGCATGGGTTGCTGGTTGCGACCTATGTGATGAAATATCAGCAGACCGGAGCCGCAGCCGATTTGGATCAAGCGAAAGAGTTCGCTGACTGGCTGATTGAGAATCAATCCGCAGGATGTTCCGGCGCGGCATGGGGGTATAACTTCGACTGGCCTAATCGAAACGGCTGGTTGCCTGCCGGAACCCCGACGATTGTCAATACGGCCTATATCTCAGAGGCCTTGCTGGATCTTTTTGACGTCACCGGCGATGAGAAATACAAATGTGCGGCGGTTTCTTCTGCTGATTTTTTGTTAAATGATCTCAATCGAAGCGGAACTGATGCCGAATTTTGTTTTTCTTATACACCAATGGATCATTCGCTTGTGCATAACGCCAGTATGCTGGGGGCGGCTCTGTTGGCGCGGATTTATACGCTGTCCGCTGATGAGCGACATAAAGAGGTCGCGCAGTCGTCGATGCGGTTCTCCCTCAACCGTCAGCATCCGGATGGTTCGTGGCGGTACGGGGAAGAGCCGGGAAAGCATTGGGTGGACAGTTATCACACGGGCTATAACTTGCTGGCGATTAAGCGCTATGATGCGGTGTTCAAAAGTGAAGAGAATAAGAAATATATAAAACGAGGTTACTCGTTTTATTTGGACAACTTTTTTACACCGGACGGCTTCGTGAAGTATTATCATGACCGAATCTATCCGTGGGACGGGCATGCCATGGCGCATGCACTCTTAACACTCGACGAACTCGAAGAGCTGGAGCCGGAACGCAGTCGGGCGATTCGCGAAAAGGTGATCGCCCGCATTCAGGACACCTTCTGGGATGAACGGCGCAGTTGCTTCATCTATCTTGTTTCTAAGCATGGGAAAAACCGTATTGACTATTATCGTTGGGTGCAGTGCTGGATGCTTTATGCTCTGACGAACCACCTGCTAAGGGTCGGAGTTTCATCAGGGAGAGGGTAAATGGTGCCGTGGTTCAAATGGTCGAAAGGGGCGCAGGAGAATAGGGGGTCTGATTATGGCAGATGTACAAAAGGATAAGTGGCAAATTCTAAATTTCCGTGGGGGTTTCAATCGGGTTTTGGCGGTGATGGCGTTTTTTTCGATGCCCCATGCCGTCACGATTTTTCTGAATCGAATGCGCGGAGTGCATATAGGCAAAAAATCGTTTATCGCCCGGTATGTCTATATTGACGAGCGCAATCCAGAGAAGGTCTTTATTGGCGATGGCGTAGCCATTAGCGCCGGGGCAAGAATTCTTGCTCATCAGCGCGACCTGAGCGGTTATAAGACTGGGATGTGGGCTATGGAAAACCCGCTTGTAACAAAAGAAGTTCGCATAAAAGACGGGGCGCATATCGGGGTCGGGGCAACCATTCTTCCCGGCGTGACTGTGGGAGCTGGGGCGATTGTGGCTGCCGGAGCCGTGGTTTCAAAAGACGTGAATGATTATGTGTTGGTTGGCGGGGTTCCCGCCAAGCCGATCAAAAAATACGAATAAGGAAGAAGCATGAAAAAAACGATTTGGATTGATGTGGATCATTTGCCACATGTGCAGATTTATCATCACATCATCGAGGAGCTTTCCGAAGACTACAATGTGTTGGTGACGACGAAGGAGTACGGACAGACCGTCGATCTTCTTAGAATGAAGGGGGTTGATTTTGAGGTGATCGGAAAACATCCCGGGAAGGGATTGTTGCGCAAGGTATGGGGGAATTTTAGCCGTGCTCTCTCGCTCTTGAGATGGACTCGAGGGAAAAACATCTGTCTGTCGGCCTGCAACGGATCGCGCGCGCTGATTCTTGCATCTTGGCTGGCCCGCATCGATTCCATTGTTTCGTTTGATTACGAACATGCAGAAAAGTTCCTGAAAAAACGGTTGTCGAAGTACCTGCTGGTGCCCTCAAAGCTTGGGAAGAACTACTTGGCATCCATTGGGTTTCCAGCGCGAAAAATTTATGAATACCCCGGGCTGAAAGAAAATATCTATCTGCCGTTTTTCAAACCCGAGCCAACGATTGTTGATCGGCTTTCCCTATTGCCGGGGAACGTGAACATCTTACTCCGACCTCCGTCCGACGTGTCGCATTACAATTCTCATGTAGTGTATGAAATTTTTGGAAAGCTTGCGGCGCACCTCGCTGATTCTGAGAACACTACGGTCTATTTTCTTCCCCGGTATCAATCCCAGCTGGAAAAGTATGCCGATATTGTGATGCATCCTTCTGTGCAGGTCATAGAGAAGATGGAGGATGGGCTGAACCTGATTTACCATATGGACATGGTCGTTGGCGGCGGCGGAACGATGAACCGTGAAGCTGCAGCGATGGGCGTGCCCGTGTATAGCTTCTTCCTCGGTGATAAACCCGGCGTAGATATCAATCTGGAAAAGGAGGGCCGATTGATCTTCATCGACAGCGAGAATGATTTCAGCCGGATTCAGATTCAAAAGAAACCGGATTGTGCAGCGTTAACTTCGGACATGAGTGCTTTCCGTTTCGTTGTAAATTTTATCAAGGCAAAGGCGCAGTAAGTGGAGTTGAAGTTCATTATTCCGGCGGACGACGCAATTGCCGATTTGCTGACAGAGTTCGGGTTTTCTCCGGAGTTTTCTCTGCCAAAACGGGTTTATTATAACTGCGTTCGTCCGGTGCTACCCTTGTTTCTGCGGCACGTGCTGCAAAAGCTGGTGAAGTCCTCGGAGCGGCATCAGGATATCTGCCTGTTCGATGAACGTCTGGTCGAAAAGGTCAGGCAAGTAGCTGGCGGGTCTTTGGAGTTTGTTGCCGATTTCTATCCGGATCCTTATTCCAGTGCGATTGTGCTGTCCCATGATGTAGAGACCAGAGAGGGCTATGAGTTCATTCCAGAAGTAATTGAACTGGAAAAGTGCTACGGCTTCCGGTCGTCTTGGAATCTGGTGCCATACAAATATCCGGTTCGTGAGGATGTGCTGAATCATATCCGCACGGAGGGACATGAAATCGGGATTCATGGGTATAACCATGACGGGCGACTTTTTTTTTCCAAGCGAGAATTCGATCGGCGGGTTCCGTATATCAATGAGGCGCTTGAGCGGTATGGAGCGGTTGGTTTCCGGGCACCGATGGTGCATCGGCAACTTGAGTGGCTTCAGCAACTGAATATCGAAT
>Ga0307990_1000783_pt1 | contig 27404 bp, 22 predicted proteins | sample EllFjometagen129_FD_203168 | JGI IMG/M metagenome (GOLD analysis project Ga0307990, IMG submission 203168) | Marine microbial communities from Ellis Fjord, Antarctic Ocean - #129 | ecosystem: Environmental > Aquatic > Marine > Unclassified | place: Southern Ocean | collected 2014-10-08
TATTGTGTCCCAAATATAGGCTCTCGTGTACCGCATACAGCTTCCTATGCATTAAGTAATCATTTTAGTACAATTATTCTAAAAGTTGGAGAAGAAGGAGGTGTTGAAAATATGCTAAAAAATAATCCCGGAGTTAGAAAAGGTGTCTATTTGCATAACGGCACAGTTACAAATAAATATATCAGTGATTATTATAGTCTTCCTTATCAGGACATAGAGTTATTGATGGCAACATTTCACGGATAAAAAAAACTCCTGCTTAAGAGCAAGAGTTTTAACCTAATTAATTCATGAAAGTTTAAAAATTGTTTTATTAAAATATAAATCAATACATTATAAGAATGTATTTTGAAAAAATGGTTTTCTATATTCAACAAAGATGCGTTTCTTTTTGCCCTACTCTTCGTTGCAAACCCTTTGCAGTATGAGAATACAGCTTCAGGCTTTAACGCCTTGATTAGAACAAAAATAAACGCATGAATTAATCAGGTTATACTTTCAATTTTTTTTTTATTCTATTTTATTTCCCTATAAAAGTCAACTGATGGAGGTTGAATCCTCTTTGAAATATTTTTTACCGAAAGTACAGTAACTTCATAAGTATAGCTGGCATTTGGAGCTGATGAAATATTACTTATTGTAACAGTATATTTTACATCAGAATCACTTGTTGTATTTATTCCACTAGGTTCCCAAACAATTCTTGAACCTGGAATAACATTAGATGGAGCTCTATGAATAATATTCAAACTTATGTTTCCTCCGCTTTTATCTTTCATAGTAATTGTTGCACTGTTGAAGTTGGCGTTAGGAACGCTAAATGACCATCTTGGAAAAACTAAAGGAGCAGGGATGAAATTTGCAGGTGGATAAGCAACAAAGTCAGGCATATCTGAAGGAGTGCTTCCAGTATTACCACCCCACATCAAGCAATTAGTTGCTAAATTATTCGGATTAGGAATATAAACAGAACCATGACCAATAGCTTTTAATTCAGGATGAAGAAGCCATGCACGATGTCCAACTGCAAGGTTTCCTGCACCCGGGTCTTCAATATAACCTGAAACAGCATTAACAGAATGATTAGCGCCATCAGGAGAACCTCCCCAGCTAATTGCAATATTTCCGTGATTGGCAGCATCGTAACATCCTGCTGTATAACAGGGTTTGTTTGAACTTGGAGTGTGAGTTAAAGTTTCGTTTTTAGCCATATATAATGCTGCTTCTTGGCATTTACTATTTTGTGAAGCATTGTGAGTAATATTAGAAGGTAAACCAACAAGTTTTCTATAATAATTGATTCGTTGAATTACTTTAGTATGAGATTCACTGCTAACAGAACCTGCTATACAACCATTTGTTGAACCTGTCCAATCTGGATTGGACAAAGCCGAACCAAGATAATTGTCTTGATAATCTTTTATTGACTGTTCTCTGTCTGCTAAAGGTTCTTCTTGGCCATCTCCCTCATCGTCTTTTGAGCAAGCTGTAAATAATGATAGAGTAAATAATAGCAATAGTGTTGAAAAAAATAATTTAGTGTTCATTTTTATTAAATTTTAAGGGTTATTTTGTTCGGCAAAAATAATATAAAATTCTTATCAAGGAATATTTTGGTATTAATTTATAAAAAAAATAGAGCTACAAAAACCAGCAACTCTATTAAATTGTTTTTATTTAAAGTTTTCTAATCGGTAACATAAACTTCAATTGTATAGCTAACTTCTTCTCCGTCAACTTTAATTCTTATATCACTAAAACCAAAATAATCTCCTGATGAATAATCCTGGTCATTATCTAAATCTTTCCATGCAAGTAAATAATACGAACCATTGTCAACATCGGGGAAAGTAACAGATGAAGTTGTTGCACTGCCACTTGCAGTTGCTGTTTTAAAAACTGTTTCGTAATCTGCATTTTTGTGTAGCTCAACAGTTAGTGAACTAACATCAATATTTTCGCCGTCAAGAGGAACACAGGTTACAACAATATTCCCTTTTGTTTTGTCTTCATCATTGCAGCTACTGCCAACAATAATAAAGCTTAGAAAGAGAATTACTAATATTTTTATATTTAGATTTTTCATGTCTTTTTAAATTTAATTCTTAATAAAACGTTTAATTGCAATATTGTCTTTAGTTTCAATAGATATTAAATAGTATCCTGCTTTTAAATCAGAAACATTAATTTCTTCAGAAAAATAATTATTGGTTTTGTTTAATTCAATTTTTTTCAAGTTTCTACCGGTAAGGTCTATTATTGTTAATGAAATATTTTCATAAGAATTATTATCAATTTCAAGATTAAAAATTCCATCTGTTGGATTAGGGAATAAATTGATAGATTTAGAAAATTCAGATTCATCTATGCCGGCTGGTGAGCTAGAAGATGAAGAAGGAATAGCATTACAGATAGCACCTTGGTCGTAGGTGAAATTTCCTCCTGAAGGATTAAGACTTGATAAATAGAAATAACCGTTGGCACTACCACCCCATCCCCAGTTAAAATGAAAATGGTCGGGGTATTGAAAGCCATCGCAAAGAAAACTATGTCCACCTGAACCTGTTCCTCTGTACATAAGAGGTCTTTTATTTATTATGTCAGCACGAATAAGAATCTTCCATTTTAATTCGCTATAGTCGCTTTTCATTGCATAAAATGTTGATGTTGAATAATTGAAATAGGTCATTAATGCAGTCGCCGCATCAGAAGATGAAGCACCTGAACCATAAGGACTATAATTCATTTCAACAGACACCCCGCAGTGAAACATTAATAATGCAACATCAGCATTTTCTGATGATAGTTGTTCGGGCATATTTGAATATTTATAAGTTGTTGAACCATAATTAGCTGATAAATTACCATAACTGCCGGCATTATAACTGCTTGAACTAGAACCAACTTTAGGATATTTATGATATCTTAAAAGTTGAGCCATGCATGTAGCAACACAACCTGTTAAAACATGTCCTCCTGGTCCTGCTGCTGATGTAGGGCACGCTGTATTATAATAATCATCCTGATCCCAGCTTGTTGTAGCTAATGGTCCTACATTTTTTGAATTTGATAAATTTGTGTTAGTTGTCTTTGCTAAGTAGTAATCCCAGGCTTCTTCAATTTCTGTTGTACTTGGAGTTTTATGTTGAATAACATAATAAATTTGTTTAGAGTAAGTTTCCATCCATTCAATAAATCCCGGAGCTAAATTATCAGAATTATAACTGCCTTCGTAAGAATATGCTAAAACCGGAACAACATGGTCTTCGGCAGAAATTATAATATATCCGTTCGATTGGTTTAGATTAAAAACATAATACATCGGTAAAGATTTATAACTAATAGAAATCTCATCCGAAAAAATTATATTTTCATAATTTATATCAACAAATTCACTTACTTTTTCGTAGTAAGCATTTTTTGCAATTTGTCTTGCTCTTTCAATAGGAACATTTTCTGCAAATAATGAATTTGCAAAGATTAGTAATCCTATAAAAATTATTCGATTTTTATGTTTCATGTTATATATTTAGGTTATTGTTAAATTATTTTTTTTAAAATATTAAGCTGGTTTTTTTCAATTATTTCATTTAATTCTTCAACTAAGTTTTTGTATTTATATTTACTTCCGCAATCATAAAGCTCAATCAATGGTTCGGAATTTAATATTTTTTTCATCAATTCGTTTGCAGTGGGTGTTTCTTTAAGTTTGCTATATTCTTCATAAGTATAATCCAGAAAAGCTACGTTAGACCCTATTCCTCTTCTATCCAAAAAATAACCGTTTATTAATTTAAGAGGATATGCTAAATCACCATCGTAATAAACGTCTTTTATATCGGGGAATGACATTATTTTAGTTTTGTCTTCAGACAATATAACCGGGACATTGCTATAATAATCTCCATTAGTTTTATAAATTAAAACAGAAGGTCCTGCATAGCTAACATTTTCGTTTTTCATTGGTGTTTCCTTTTTTTCTGCTGTTTTATCACAGGATGATTGAGGAACTGTTTTTTTATTACATGAACTGATAATAATTCCAAAAAAGAAGAATAAAATAAAGATTGTAACGATTCTTTTCATGTGCATTAATTTTTTGTGCAAATTTAATATTTTTAATATAAATGAAATGTTTTTTAATTTTATAATTTTGTTTTAAATTATGAATAAATCATTTTACATCGAATCAAATACTTATAAAATTTTCGTTGGAGAAAACATCTTCAATGAATTGAATTCTTTTATAAATACTATCCAAATAACAGACAACAAATTATTCATTTTGGTTGACGAAAACACAAAAAAAAATTGTCTTCCCAAATTATTATCAAATTTCGATAGATTAAAAAATGCTGAAATCATTGAAATTATTAGCGGTGAAGAAAACAAAAATATTAAAACTTGCTTTTCAATTTGGCAAACTTTAAGTGATTCATTGGCTGATCGTAATTCTGTAATAATTAATCTTGGTGGTGGAGTTATCACCGATATAGGAGGTTTTACAGCTTCAACTTTCAAACGAGGAATAAAATTTATAAATATTCCTACAACATTATTAGCTCAGGTTGATGCAGCTATAGGCGGAAAAACAGCTATTGATTTTGAGAATCTCAAAAACCAGATAGGAACTTTTTCTAATCCTGAAGCAGTATTTATTTATCCCGACTTTTTAAAAACTCTTCCAGAAAAACATTTACGTTCGGGATTTGCAGAAATCATAAAACATTCGCTTATCGCTGATAAAAAATATTGGAAAAAAATTAAAACACTACAATTAGAAAATATCTCCGACTGGACAGAAATAATTCTACAATCATTAAAAATTAAAAACGAACGAATAATAAAAGACCCTTTTGATAAGGACTTGAGAAAAGAGCTGAATTTCGGGCATACCATTGGTCATGCTTTAGAAGCATTTTCTCTTGAATCTGATTCAAAATCATTGTTGCATGGCGAAGCTGTTGCAATCGGAATTATTTGCGAATCGTATTTGTCTTATTTGAAAACCGGCTTGCTTAGAATTGAATTAAAAAATATTTCAAATGATATTTTTTCAATTTTTTCTTTCAAATTGATTGATAAAAATCAGTACAAATTGATTTTTGAAATCATGCTTCAGGATAAAAAAAACAGAACATCAAACATTAATTTCACACTTTTGAAATCAATAGGAAAGGCATTAATAAATCAGGAATGTAGTAAAGAAATGATTTTTGAAAGTTTGGATTATTTTAATGAAATTGTAAAATCAACAGCTGATTAGATTCATCTTATAAATAAAATTATCAAATTGTGAGAAAAGAAAACAAGGAAATAAAAGGCGAAATATTACTTCCTTCTTCAAAGAGTTTTTCAAATCGGGCATTGATTATTCAAGCATTGTGTGAAGAAAAATTTCAAATACAAAATTTGTCTGATGCTGACGACACAAAACTTCTCATAAAATTATTGGAACAGATATATAAACATTCTGATTTTTCAAATCAATTGGGAAACAAAGTTGAACTTGACGCAAAAAATTCAGGAACAGTTTTTCGTTTTCTTGTTTCATATCTTTGTATTAAAGAAGGAAAATGGTTGTTAACAGGAACAGAAAGAATGAAAGAACGCCCAGTTGGTGTTCTTGTTGAAACCTTAAAAAAAATGGGGGCAAAGATTTCTTATCTCGAAAAACAGGGCTTTCCACCTTTGTTGATTGAAGGAGGAAAACTTGAAAGCAAACAAATTGAAATTGATGCAAGCATTAGCAGTCAGTTTGTTTCTTCTTTGTTATTGATTGCTCCTATGTTGAAAAATGGATTGATTATAAAGTTAATAAACAATATTGCTTCAAAGCCATTTATTGAAATGACTGTTAACATGATGAGCGGGTTTGGTGTTGATGTAGATTGGAAAGAAAATATTCTTTCTGTCAGAAAAGAAAAATATAAAGCATCAACTTACATTGTGGAATCCGATTGGACATCTGCTTCCTATTGGTACGAAATTGTCTCTTTTGCAGATAATATTGAAATAGTTTTAAAAGGATTGAAAGAAAATAGTATTCAGGGAGATTCTGTTATTGCCGAAATCTTTGAAAAATTTGGTGTTAACACAGAGTTTTTAATTGATGGAGTTAGATTGTCAAAAACTAAAAATATTGTTAAAGAATTTGAATTTGATTTCTCGAATTATCCCGACCTTGCACAAACAGTTGCAGTTACTTGTGCAGCTTTAAACATTAAAGCTAATCTTTTTGGTTTGGAAAATTTAAAAATTAAAGAAACTGACAGATTGCTTGCATTAAAAAATGAGTTGCAAAAACTTGAAGTTCAATCAGAGATTGTCAATGATTCACGATTTATTATTCATAATAAAATTCTTGATTTTATAAAACTGAAAGATATTAAAATCAGCACTTATGATGACCATAGAATGGCTTTAGCATTTAGTCCCCTTGCTTTATTAATAAAAAATATAAAAATAGAAAATCCGTCAGTAATAAATAAATCTTATCCCGGATTCTGGAATGATTTGAAAGAAGTAGGTTTCGGAGTAGAAATTGAGAATTACCAGCCGGTAGCCAGAATATCCGCAATATGAATTGTTTTAATGTTGAGATTATGCTTTTTTATGTATCCCTCAAGGTGCATAAGGCATGATGCTTCGGTTGAAGTAATATATTCTGCTCCGGTATCAAGTGCATGTTGAACTTTTTGTTCAGCCATTGCTGTTGAAATTGCTTCATTTTTAACGGAGAAAGTTCCGCCAAAACCGCAACAAGTATCGCTTTCTTCCATTTCAAAAATTTCAATACCTCTAACCTTTCTCAGCAATTTTCGGGGTTCGTCTTTCAAACCATATTCCCTGATTGCAGCACAAGCATCGTGAACTGTAACCGAATGATGAAAACTTGCACCTGTGTCTTCAATTTTCAAAATGTTTACAAGAAAATCTGTAAATTCGAAAATATTTTTTTGTACTTGTTTGTATTCGTTATGAAGAGCTGTGTTATGAAACAAATAAGGATAATAATTTTTTACCATAGAAACACATGAAGCAGAAGGTCCAACAATGTAGCGGTCATTTAAAAATTCCCGTATTAATTTTTCACCTAATTCTTTTGCTTCGTCCCAATATCCGCTGTTGAAAGCTATTTGACCACAGCAGGTTTGTTTGGTGTTATAATGAACTTTAACATCAAATTTCTCTAGAATTTTAACAACATTAAAACCTGTGTCAGGATAAATCTGGTCAATAAAGCAAGGAATAAAAAGGTCTATATCCATTTTTTAATATTATTCAGAAAAAAATACTTTCGACAAAAATAATGAATATTGAATAATAATTATCATTTTGCAATATTTAATTATTTAAAAACTCAATCAAAAAATAATTATTATTATTAGCTTTGTCTATTGAGTTGAAATACAAAATACGGAAGGAACTTATTTTACGAAGTTTTACATTTGCAGTAATGGTTAGATGTATTTACAAGAAACGAATATAAAAATATAGTAATTATTAAGCCACACGAAAGGATTCGTGCGGCAGCTGGGGATTAGTGTTGGAACAACAGTAATGATGGAAAGAGTGGAGCCAAAGAAAGCTAATTATATCCCTGAAAAACAAGATATTCCTGAAACACAAGAAATGAGATAAACAATTTATGAAACATGTAATAAAAACGTATATTTATATTATTCTAAGCTTAATAATAGGTTGTACTTCTAATAATAGAAAAAACAATGCAGAAACATTCAAACCATTGTTAGATACTGTATATCCCCAGGATAGTGCCTTAAAATCAGAAAAAGAATTATTGCCAATTTTAGAAATGCCATCATATAAGGACTTTATTGAGAATTGGGATATACGAGGTACAACTTCGAGTAGAATGAATAAGATGTCTTATGTGAATGAGAAAGAAGGTTATCATTTGCATGGATGTATTCATATTCTAAATAAATCATTAGAATTAAGTCCTATAGTAATAGCAGATGTAGTTGTGTCCTTTTCGAATCTTCCTTGGTATTATAGTGATACAAATCAAATTATAGATGCTATCTTTGTTAAAGATAAAAGTTTTAGTTTAAAGGGTATACCTTTTAACGTTGAGGACAATACTAAATATTTAAAAAAATATTTTGACATATATCAGAATATTAATGACAGTGTAATTTTATTTTCAAATAGAAATATTTATTTAGCAGTAAAATCAAAAAACTATATTACTTCAGAATATTTTTTATTTCAAAATGATTCATTAGAATACAAAAAAGAAATAGTAATTAGTCAGGTTTCATTAATTTTAAATAATTAGTGTATGCCCCGCTGCCGCGAGATTGTATCTCGTGGTATAAAAAAAGACAAAAGCTTCAGAGAATTCTGATGTTTTTTGTATTATTGGTAAGTTTGTTTAGTTTTAAAATCTCCGCTTGGCATAGTCTCTAAGTTGTAATAAGAGTCGAGCTTATTTAATCATCTAAATCATGGAAGGGTTGTTTTACAAAAAGTTTTAATAATTTTTCAAAACCCTTTAAGAATATTTTTTATTCTTCAGTACATCAAATTAAAACCTATCCAATATTTAATTATTTTTGCAGGCAATTTTTTATATAAATTTTTTATACATGAAAAAATACAAACATCTATTTTTTGACTTGGATCGTACGATTTATGATTTTGACAATAATGCTAAAGACACTTTCTTTGAAATATATAATAATTTCAAATTAAAAGAATTAGGAATTGAAGACTTCAAAGATTTTATCCTTATTTATGTTTTTTAGTAGCACTAAATTAAGTGAAAAAATCATACGGTTAATAGCTATGCAAAATATTTTTGCACAGCTATTTAACTCGTTTTATTAATAAATGTTGCGGATTTAAGGAAATAATAAAGTGGATAAGCTATATTAAATATTTTTTAAACTCATTTCTTCATTTTTGTTTTCAGAATAAACTAAATTGCTTCTCTTTTTTGTGAGCATCAATTATTATTAATTAATTAATTGTAATAAAGTTAAAAAAAATTTTGACTTATTAATTTCTTTTTATAATTTTGAAAAAATAAATTCATATAAAAATGAAACAAGTAAAACTACTTTCTTCATTATGTAATAATCTCTATGTAAATATTAAAAATAGAGACGAATTTTAGTTTAAATTCATTCCAACCCTTAATAATTTAGTTTCACAACTTATTAAAATAAAAAATTAAAATATTACAATTATGAAATTACCATATACAGAATCATTTAAAATTAAAATGGTTGAAACAATAAGAAGAAGCACAAGAGAAGAACGCGAAAAATGGATAAAAGAAGCAAAATATAATGTATTTAAACTCAAAAGTAAACATGTATTTATTGACCTGTTAACCGATTCAGGAACAGGAGCAATGAGCGACAAACAATGGTCTGAAATGATGATTGGGGATGAAAGCTATGCAGGAGCATCTTCATATTTTAAAATGAAAAATGCTATACAAAATATTTTGGGTTTTGATTTTTTCTTACCTACACATCAGGGAAGAGCTGCTGAAAATGTTCTCTTTTCTGTTTTAGTTAAATCGGGAGATATAGTTCCCGGAAATTCACATTTTGATACAACTAAAGGTCATATAGAATATAGAAAAGCCCAGGCGGTAGATTGTACAATCGATGAAGCTTTTAATACAACAGTTCATCATCCTTTTAAAGGAAATATTGATATTATCAAATTAGAAAATGTTTTAAAAAAATATCCTTCTGAAAAAATAAGTTTTATAGTCGTAACAGTTACTTGTAATTCCTCTGGTGGACAGCCCGTTTCTATGCAGAATATAAAAGATATAAGAAAAGTTGCCGATAAATATGGAAAACTTGTAGTTTTTGATTCTGCTCGTTTTGCCGAAAATGCTTACTATATTAAAACAAGAGAAGATGGTTATCACGATAAATCTATTAAGGAAATAACTAAAGAAATGTTTTCTTATGCTGATGCAGCAACTATGAGCAGTAAAAAAGATGCTATAGTTAATATGGGTGGCTTTATTGGTTTTAGAGATGAAGAATTATTTAAAAAAGCCAGCGTATTTAATATAATGTTTGAGGGATATATTACTTACGGTGGTATGTCAGGAAGAGATATGAACGCTTTGGCTCAAGGACTTGATGAAGGAACTGAGTTTGATTATCTTGATACCCGTATTGGGCAAGTAGCATATCTTGGACAAAAACTAAAAGATTTTGGTGTGCCGGTATTAGAACCATTCGGAGGACATGCAATTTTTATTGATGCTAAACGATTTTTGCCTAATCTACCAAAAGAAGAATTGCTTGCCCAAACTCTTGTTATTGAATTATATATTGAAGGCGGTGTTAGAGCTGTTGAAATTGGAACTTTGCTTGCCGACCGTGACCCGAATACTCGGGAAAACCGTTTTCCTGACTTAGAACTAATGCGGCTTGCTATCCCACGAAGAGTTTATACTAATAACCACATGGATTATATTGCAACTGCTCTGGCTAATGTTTATAATCGAAGAAATGAAATAAAAACAGGTTATAAAATAGTTTATGAAGCTCCGATTATGCGACATTTTACTGTTGAGCTCGAAAAAGTTGAACAAAAAGTGATGGCTTAATTGGATTATTGAATTTATAGTTCAACACCAACAATTTTGATTATTAAAGTGTATTTAGCCACGGATTTTACCCGTGGTTATTTTTGTTTATGATAAATCCCCCAGCATTTTTTTATTTGTGATTTTTAATTACTTTTGAAAATTCAAAAATAATTGATGGATTCTTTAAAAGAAATAAAAGCTCCGATTCTAGGACATATTAAAGAGTTTGAACAACAGTTCAAAGCTTCGATGAAGAGTAAAGTTGCACTTCTTGATATAATTAATCGCTATCTGTACAAAAGAAAAGGAAAACAAATGCGTCCTATGTTTGTCTTTTTTGCAGCGGATATTTGTGGCGAAATAAATCCATCTTCCTATCGAGCTGCTTCATTAATTGAGTTACTTCACACTGCAACACTTGTACATGATGATGTTGTTGATGATTCAAACACAAGAAGGGGAGTGTTTTCTATTAATGCTCTCTGGAAAAATAAAATTGCTGTTTTAGTTGGTGATTATTTATTATCAAAAGGATTAATACTTTCAATAGACAATAACGATATTGAGCTGCTTAGAATTGTTTCAAATGCAACCAGAGAAATGAGCGAAGGCGAATTACTACAAATTGAAAAAGCCCGAAGTCTTGATATTGAAGAAGATGTTTATTTTGAAATTATTAGAAAAAAAACTGCTTCATTAATTGCTTCTTGTTGTGCTGTTGGTGCTTCATCAGTAGGAGCTGATGCCGAAACTATAAAAAAAATGCATCAATTCGGTGAATATGTTGGCATTGCTTTTCAAATAAAAGATGACCTTTTTGATTTAAAAAAGGATAATAATACCGGTAAACCAAACGGTATTGACATTAAAGAAAAAAAGATGACTTTGCCTTTGATTCATATGCTTAATAATATCAGCTATCTTGAAAAAAAGAGAATTATCAATATTATTAAAAATCATAATAATAACCCCAAAAAAGTGTCACATGTTATTGACCAAATTAACAATAGTGAGGGAATAAAATATACTAAAGATAAAATGATGGAATATCAGGATAAAGCTCTTAGCATTTTGAAAGAATTTCCTGAAAGTCAATCAAGAAAATCTCTTGAACAATTAGTGATTTTTACAACACAAAGAGAATATTGAATTTTAAAATAATTTTTATTGCGGTCATTTACAGGATTTCACTTTGTTTAGCCAAAGACCTAAACTCAAAACTATAAACATGAGAAAAAATATTTTAACAATTTTATTAATACTGTTTTCAGTAATCTGTTATTCACAGGAAAAATCTATAACATATTGGAACAGCAATCAAAAGAAAAGCGAAGGTTTTTATAAAGATTCCGTTCAGGTTGGAAAATGGACCTACTGGTTTAAAAACGGAAAAGAAATGTTAGTATGCACATTTGACACAAATGGTAATAAAACAGGCAAATGGATAGAGTGGTATCCTAATGGGCAAAAATGGCATGAAACAAATATTGAAAATGGAGTCAATATAAGATGGAATATTACAGGAGCTAAAATAGAAGAAGGCAAGGTTTTGAATGGTAAAAAAGATGGGAAATGGCTACAATGGTATGACAATGGAAAAGTAAAAGAAGAAGCATTTTTTGTTTCAGGTAAAAAAGAAGGTGTTTGTATTCAATCTTATAGAAGCGGGAAAAAAGCATTTGAGGGAACATATAAAAATGATGAAATTGAAGGATTTGCAAATTGGTGGTATCCGAGCGGAATCCTTGAAATGACAGGAAAATCAATTGCAGGACTTCAGGATAGCATCTGGGAATTTATTCATGAAAACGGGAACATTGGAAGTAAAGGGAATTTTGTTAATGGAAAACAAGATGGATTATGGACATATTGGTATGAAACAAAAGAGCTATGGAAAAAAGGAAATTTTTCCGAAGGTTTAAAAATAGGAATATGGATTACATTCTATGAAAGCGGACAAAAACTTCAGGAAGGAAATTATGTTGATGGAAAAGAAGATGGAAAATGGACAAGATGGTATGACAACGGTAAGGTTAAAGATATTGGAAATTTTAAATCAGGAAAAATGCATGGAAAATGGGAGGGATGGTTCAAAGACGGACAAAAAAAATATAAAGCAAATTATGAGAATAATCTTAAAAATGGAGAATCGGTTCAATATTATATGAACGGAAAGAAAAGATATATTGGAGATTTTAAAGATGGACTTAAAGATGGTTCCTATTCAGAATGGTATGAAATAGGCAACTTGCAGGAATGTGGAAAATATAAAGAAGGAAAGAAAATCGACAAATGGATTTTTTATGATAAGTTCGGGAAGAAATTTAAGGAGCAAGCTTTTGTTGACGGAAAACCTACAGGAAAATGGACAGCCTATTATAAAAACGAACAAAAACAAGGACAGGGAAATTATAAGGGTGTCAAGAAGCATGGAAAATGGACATACTGGGATAAAGATGGAAAAATTGTTTATCAGGTGATTTATAAAAATGGTGTGAAAATAAAAGAAACTGTTAACGAAAGAGCCAATATTAAATTGCAATAATTATTTTCTCAAAATTGACTTTATTTAGTTTCTAATATGAATGGCAAATATGATTTGTTTTTTTCATATTCATCTTTTAGAAGAGCTTTTAAAGTATCACTATTGCTCATACTTATATAAATTGCTCCCTGAGCTCTTAGTAGTCGTTCTTTTTTATTTATTCCTAAATTTATTTTGTATAACTTTTTAATCTCTTCAACAAATACATCATACAAATTATATTTTTCATTATTCAGATTGTTAAATATAGATACAAAACAGAATGCTTCAATATTCGGGTTTCTATTTTTTTCAGTTTTTATTATCCCATTTCGACCTGTACACACTTTTGCTTGATAATATCCTTTGGTGCTAATTCCCGGAATATATAAAAACTTAACAGCAATATTCATTACTTCATCTAAGCTAAAAGTATCTTTTGGAACAGATGCATTCAATATTGGATTAAAAAATTTATCCATTACGCTGTTGAATAAACTGTCGTTTTGTAGAGCTTTTACAAATTTATTCTGTAGTTCTAATGAATCACCATATTGTAAAAAATCCTGATGATTAATAATAGTAAAATGCAATAAAAAATAATCAAGTTTCTTGAGCGAAGTATTTATCAATATTGAGAGTTCGTGAGTAGAATCAATTTCTACTGTCGTTCGAGTAAAAAATTCTCTTCCATTATAGATTTCTTTTCTGCACCTAAATATTTCTGAATAAACAGACTTTACAGAATAAATCTCTTGTGAGTTTGAGTTGATAGAAATTAAAACAAACAGTATTGATAATTTTTTTTTCATTAGTTCTTATTTATAATTGCTATATAAAATATTATTGTTTTATCACTTTAATAATTGCTCTTTTATTACCCGAAATTATTTCTACAAAGTAAATTCCCATGCTCCCTTCAATTTCTAAAATAATGTTTTGAGAATTTAAGATATTCTCTTGTTTTATTAATTTACCTTTTGAATTTCTAATAAAAATTTGAATATTAGTGAATTTTTCTCCAAGCTCCAAATTAAGAGTTGAAGTTGTTGGATTTGGATAAAAATAGAATTCTTCCCCAAAGGAATTTTCAATAAGTCCAATTGTTGTTATGCCGTTACAAATTGAAGTATCTACACAAGTATATTTTGTTATTTCTACAGCATAATCACCATTTGCTGTTGCAGTATAACTTTGATTTGTTGCACTACTAATAATTGAATATGAACTATTGCAGTCAAGCCATTGATATGATGCTCCATTTTCATTAGCTGTGAGCGTGATTCCATTTTTGGAAACAGAATTATCAATAGTATTGATTGTTAAATTTAAGGTGATAACAGAATCGCAACCAGCAGCATTTGTTAAAGTTGCAGTATAAATCCCACTATAAGTATAGGTATTATTATTAATAGGCCATGTATAGCTATTACATTCAGACATTGTTAATGAACTTGTTGTTGGTATGCATTGTGATAATTTTGCCACAAAAATGTCTTCAATTCCATTTGATGTTAAGTTTGTAATCCCAATTCCGGGATCAAAATCAGCGGTTGTATAAAAATATCCACTTATACAAATATTATACATTCCATCAACCGAGATAGAGAAACTTTCATCAAAACTAGCTCCACCCATTGATTCTACCCAAAGAAAATTTCCTGATGAATCTAATTTTTGAATAAAAATATCTAATGAACTACCAATAGAGCTTAAGTTGGTAACACCACTATCTGGATCAAAATCTACTGTGTTTTGAAAACTTCCTGTAATATATACTTTACCTATAGGATCGGTAGTTATTGAATAGCCATAATCTTTCCATATTCCACCCATCGTTTTTATCCAAAGAAAATTACCATTAGCATCTAATTTTTCCACAAAAATATCCTCTTCTCCATTTGAACTTATCTGAACCAATCCTTTACTGGTAATTATATATGCAGCGTTTTTAAAAAAACCAGTAATATATACATTACCCATAGAATCCAGCGTTAAACATCTACCTGCATCAAAACTATAGCCACCAAAAGATTTTACCCAAATAAAATTTCCTGCGGCATCAAATTTTTGTATAAAAATATCAGTATCTCCATGGGAATTTAACAAAGTAGTACTGGTATCAGGATTAAAATCTACAAGGCCTGCAAATTCTCCAGTAATATATATATTGCCAACAGTATCAACTGCTATAGAACGAGAACGATCATCTCCAGTTCCACCGATAGATTTTGCCCAAATAAAATTTCCTAAAGAATCCATTTTTTGGATAAAAATATCCTCATATCCATTAGATGTTAAATTGGCAACACCATTACCAGGATCAAAATCAACAATATTTGAAAAATATCCTGTTAAATATATATTCTTAAGAGCATCGGTTGTGATAGAATAACTTTTATCGGAGCCTGTGCCCCCGATTGATTTTACCCATTGAAAATTCCCTGAAGCATCTAATTTAAGAATAAATATATCAGAAGTTCCATTGCAACTTAAGTTAAAAACTCCACTTCCCGGATCAAAATCAACAGTATGTTGAAAAATCCCCGTTATAAAAACATTCCCTGAAACATCTGTAGAAATTGACCAACCAAAATCTGAATAATACCCACCCATGGATTTCGCCCAAACTAAATTACCCGAAGGATCAAGTTTTTGCACAAAAATATCATAAGAGCCATTATTAGAGTTTAAGCTAACAATACCACTACCTGGATCAAAATCTACTGTGTTTCGAAAATATCCTGTTGTATAAACATTACCTAAAGCATCCGTAGTGATAAAGTAGCTAAGATCGTGATTAGTTCCACCCATGGATTTAGCCCATTCAAAGGTTGAGTTTTGAGCGTTTGTATTGCACACTAATAAACCTGCTAGTGTAAGTATTAAAAGTGATTTTCTTTTCATAAGATGATTTTTTTTATAAACAAACTATTCTTTTAAATATTTGGATATTTAATTATATACCAAATTTATAAAAAACAATTTGAATAAATATAAAATTAAAATATTATTTTGAAGAAGAGCAGGAACTATTCTTTCACCGCCGGAATCCCAATAACAAACTTAGTCCAAGTTTCCCCTTTTGTTTTATCGTTGTTTGATTCAACCGTGATATCTCCCTTGTGAATTTTGATGATTCCATAACAAACAGCTAAACCAAGTCCTTTGGATTGTAAACCTTCTTTAGTAGAGAAAAATGGCTCAAACAATTTCTTTCTGTTTATTTCAGATATTCCAGGACCATTGTCTTCAACTGTGTAAATAATATCAGAATCTTTGTGATAGGCAGAAATTTTAATTTCACCTTTTCCGCCAATTGCTTCAATCCCATTTTTAATGAGATGTGAAAAAACATTTATCATTTGATTTTCGTCAATAAAAGCGGTTTTGGCTTCTTTCTTAATGTCAATAGAGATTTTTGTTTTATCAGGAATAATAAGCTCATCAAGAACTTTATCGAACATTTTTTTGTTGTCAATCTTCTGAATATTTATTTCACTTTCGCGGGCAAAATTCAACAAACCTGACATAATATTTTTGGTTCGCATGGCTTGTGATTCTATTAATTCAACATCAACATAAGCCTGAGAATTTTCTTCCAACTGTTCTTTCAATAATTCTGTGTGAAGCAAAATCACTCCAATGGGATTGTTAACTTCATGGGCAATTCCGGCAGAAAGCTGCCCCATATTTGCAAGTTTTTGAGTTTGAACTAAAGCTTCTTTGGTAGCATTCAACTGAATATTTGATTTCTCCAATTTTTCAAGAAAACTAAAAAGATTTTTAGTGGTATAAAAATATACAATAATCGAAAGAGTAATAATTATCAGGATTGCGATGATTATAGATGAAAAAATTAATTCCCTGATTAAAACTTTAGTTTCTTCATTTTCTGTTATGCTTGCAGCAATATAAAGTTTAAAATCAGGATAATAATCATAAGCTATAATTTGTTCATGAATTTTACTTTCGGGTTTATAGCGTAGAATTCCTTTTTCTTCAGTTTTAATAATCTTAGAAATAAAGTCTTTGTTTTTCCAATTTTTACCTTCAGCATAAGGATGCATAATAATATTTCCTTCTTTGTCGAACACAAAAGGAAAACCGCTTTTCCCAATTTTTAATTCATTAATTACATTTCGTAATTTATCAAGGTCTTTTTCTTTGCTTCCAACATATAAATTCCCTACAATTTCATTGTTGTATTTAATTGGCTCATAAGCAGTAATATACCAGTCGTTTACAACAAAAGCACGTCCAAAATAAGTTTCTCCTTTTTCAACAGACTGAACTACCTCTGATTCGTTTGGAATAAAAGTGAAAATTGCTCTTTGGTTATTTTCTTTTAGAACATTAGTAGAAATTCTTACAGCTCCACTATCAGTATTTTGGAAAATTGTAACGGTTCCATCTACCAAGGATTGGATTTTATCAACAAAAGAAAAATCATTATAAAGTTCTTTATTGTTCCATTTCCAGTTTTTTAGTTTTGCAATGTGTTTTTGCTTTGTGATTTGGTTAGTAATTTCATGCTCTGACAAAACATCATCTATTTCAAATTCTTTTGAATAGAAATAATCGTGAGCAACTTTTAAATCTGTTTCAACCTTGTCAAGTTTTAAAGCTCTCTCTCTTTCAAACATTTTCATTATTGTTTTCACTTCAAGAGAAAGATTTTTTTCAAGTGATTCAGAAATATTCTTTTTTGAACTGTCAATAGAAAAAAATGAAATAATAGAAATAGTAATAATTATTCCAATAAATACCGGAAGAAACAATTTGAATTTAAGAAATAATTTTGACCAAAAAGATTTCATTTTTAATTGTCTTAAATGCTAAAGTGGCTAATTAAAAAAATAGCTCACTTTTATTATTAAGTTTTTAATTTCGTCCTTGCAATTATACTAAAAATAATTGAATTTATTCAAATCATATAATGAACTTAAATTTACTATATCGCTCCTCTAGTGCTAATTTTTTTTTTAGTTTAAACGATTGGCATCATTCGTTAATTTTCAAATTTAACTGTGAAAACACTACCTTCATCAGGTTTGCTTTTAACGAGAATTTCACCATGATTACTTTCAACAAGTTTTTTTACTATCGATAAACCCAAACCGCTGCCGGTAATATTTTTTGTTTTTTCGTTTTTAATTCTGATGAATTCTTTAAAAAGCCTTGCAATATCTTCTTCACTCATTCCAATTCCATTGTCTTCAACTTTTATTGTAATTGCATCCTTTTTTGAGTTTATTGAAATATTAACTTCTCCGTTTTCTTTGTTGTATTTTATGGCATTTGAAACCAAATTGTTTAGAATAATCTCAATTTCATTGGGGTCGGCATTCATAAAAATATTGTCGTCAGAATTAAAATAAATTTTGATGTTTCTTTGAATAGCCATCGGTTCCATTGCGTCAATTGCCAGTCGTGCAATTTCATTTAAATCAACGGTTTTAATATTCTGAGTTTTCTTTCCCGATTCAATTTTTGTGAAGTCAAGCATATCAAGAATTAGATTTCTCATACCTTTGATTCTTTCAATTGAGCGATTAATCATTTTATCATAATCTTCAAGATTGTTTCCAGCCTGGCGAGATTGCATTATTTTCAAATAACTTTCAATGGCATTTATTGGAGATTTTAATTCATGAGATAAAACTGATAGAAACTGAAACCGAATTTGTTTTCCTTCGGTATTCATTTTCTTTGTCATTCTTTTTAGAAAAAGATGTTTTGTGATATTATCGATTGATGCTTTTAGTTCTTGAGGAGTAAATGGTTTTGGTACAAAATTATATGCACCGTTTTTTGTTGCTTTAACAGCTAAATCAAGGGAAGCATAAGATGTTATCATCATGACTATTGCATCATAATCCTTTTTGTTTATATATTCCAAAACATCGATTCCATAAATTCCGGGAAGTTTATTATCGAGAAGAATAATGTCCATGTTCTCTTTATCAATAATTTCAATAGCTTCCTCTCCGGTTGATGCTTCAATAATATCAAAGGTAAAATCTTCTTCCATAAAAGGATAACTAACAGAATAATTTTGCAATATTCTGCGGATGCCTGAACGGATTCCCGGTTCATCATCAACAACTAAAATTTTTAACTTTTCCATGACTATATTTTTAAAAGTTTATTTATTTCTCTTTCAAGTTGGTCGGGACGAATTCCTTTTTCCATAATTACATCTGCCTTAATCCAGTTTTTACTTTCTTCTGAAAATAAATTGAACGAAATGCCTGTTTCGGCTATAACTGCTGATGCAATTATAACAGGAACATCAGGGTATTTTTGCTTGATTTTATAACTTAAAATAAAACCACTATCCTGATTTTCCATCATTAAATCAATAATTGCCAAATCCGGTTTTGTGTTTTTAATAATTTCTTCACATTCTTTTTGGCTTTCTGCTGTGATGGTTTTATAACCTAAATTTTTCACAATAATTTCCAGTGCTTCTAATTGGTCGATATCATCATCTGCAATTAGTATTGTTTTTTTTTCTTTTTCCATTTCTTTATAGAGTTCTTGGTAAAACAATTATAAAATTTGTTCCTAACGAACCTTTGTTAGGGTCAGTATTTGAAACTACATTAATTTTTCCTCTGTGCATTTTTACAATTCCATAAATCAAAGGTAATCCCAGCCCTGTGCCTTTTCCTGATTCTTTGGTAGTAAAAAACGGAGTAAAAATTTTATCCAAATTTTCTTCTGAAATTCCTACTCCGGTGTCTTTTATATTTATTTCTACAGAGTCATTGTGTTCTTCCAGAAAAATTTTCAACTCACCACCATTTGGCATTGCATCAACAGCATTTTTAGCAAGATTAGTTATAACCTGCATCATTTGACTTTGGTCAATCTGCAATATTGGATTCTTTAAATCGGAATTGAATATTACTTCAATATTTTCAGGTTTAATTATTGAAGAAATACTATGTTTAATAAATTCGCTTATGTTGGTTTCTTGAAGTTTTACCTGATTTTTTCTTGCAAAATTTAGTAAACCACCAACGATGTTTTTACATCTTTCGGTTTGCTCAACAATCAATTTCAAATCATCACGAGTTGGATTATCTTCCGACATTTCTTCCAGCAAAATATTACTATACATTATAATCACACCTAGCGGATTATTTAATTCATGAGCAATTCCTGCAGATAATTGCCCCATGTGTGCAAGTTTTTCAGATTGACGCAATGCCATTTGAGCATTAGCTAACTTTTCATTTGAGATGTTTAGTTTGTTAACTGAATTATGTAATTGTTCGATACTATAGGGCAAACACATTTCTGTTTCTGCAAGTCCTTCAACAATTGCTATTGCATGTTCTTCGCAAGTAGCATATCCACAAGCACCACAATTCAAATGGTCTTTTTTCTCGAATTTGCCCATCTTCCTTAAAACTTCTTCAATTTTTGCATCATCTGGTTTGTTAATTCTTCTATCGTTTTTAAGAAATTTTTGAGTTAAATCAATATTCTTGAATTCTTCTATTTGCTCGTTCCAAACATTCTCATCAAGATTCTTAAGTTTTTCAGTTACATAGTTTTTGATGTTGGTTCTCTTTTCGAATCTCCCTCCTGCGCAACTCATTCCGGGACCCATAATGCAGCCATCACAGCATAATAATTCAAGATGATGTTTATTTAAATTCCCTATACTGAATTCTTTGATTGCTTCTTTAAAATTTTCTTTACCATCAGCAACAATGATATTTCCTTTAACAATATCATCGGTTTTTCCAGCAGTTTGAAGCAAGCCTCTACTAATTGGAAAAATTGAGCCTTTTCCTGAATACGGTGGGTCAAAATCTATGGCTTTTGAAGTGTTGGGATTAATATTGTTTTCTGAAAATAATTTTCGAAGTTCAGTAAAAGTTAAAATTTCATCAACTTCATCAGACTCAGCTTTCTTAGCAATACATGGTCCAATAAAAACAACTTTATTATCCGCACCATATTTTTCTTTTGCAATTCTTGTAATTGCAACCATTGGCGAAGCAATTGGTGCAAGTGAATCAACTAAATCTGGATAGTAATGTTCAATATAAGATACTATTGCCGGGCAATCTGAAGAAATACAAGCCTTATTATTATCTTCTCTAAGGATTTTCTTGTATTCCTTTGCAACCATATCAGCACCAAAAGAAACTTCAATTACCTTGTCGAAGCCAAGAGCTTTAACCATTCCAACAAAAATTTTATAGTCTGATATTTCTTTGAATTCTGCAGGAAAACTTGGTGCAACACATGCAATTACTTTATCGTTCGATTCAATTAAATCCATTACTGGGGATGTTGAATCAAGGAAAGTTTTTGCTCCCTGACTACATACCTTTACGCAGTTACCACAACCAATACATCTTTCGTTTATTACCTCTGCTTGTCCGTTTATTATTTTTATTGCTTTAACAGGACACTCTCTGACGCAAGTATAACAAACTCTGCAACGGTCTTTGAGAGTGAAAACAAGTTTATTTCTATTGTTGTGGCTCATTTTGTTGTCATTTTGTTGTCATTCAATTGTCATTTGGTTGTATAGTAGTGGTCATCTTACTGACAAGTTTTGCTGATAATTCATTGTTAACAATTTAGCAATTTACAATTTAAAAATTTAACATTCTATGAATTGTTACCGTTTATTTTATAATAATACATTTCTTTTTCCATAATGTGTATGAAGTAATTCGTGGCATACATGACTTGATGGTTCGCCTAAATAATTATTATAAAGCTCAATTACTTCTGAGTTTTTATGTGAACATTTAATTGTTCCATTTTCATCGATTTTATAAAGTGATTTCATCCTTGCTTTAAGGTCTTCTTCTGTAGCTCCAATATGTTGACCTCCGCCACCAATACATCCACCGGGGCATGCCATTACTTCAATAAAATGGATATCTTTTCTTCCATTTTTTATTTCATCCAATAGTTTTTTTGCATTAGCCAGACCGTTAACAACAGCAACTCCTAATTCCAGTTCCCCAATTTTAATTTTTGCTTCTTTTCTGCCTTTAAGTCCACGAACAGCATTGATTTTAAATTGAATTAGTTCTTTTCCTGTTAAAGTATGATAAGCAGTTCTTATTGCTGCTTCCATAACACCACCACTTGCTCCGAATAATTTTCCTGCAGTGCTTCTTTGTCCGTGAGGTGAATCTGCAATTTCGGGTTCAATATTATTTATGTCTATTCCGTAAAGTTTTATTAATTGTCCCAATTCGCGTGTTGTTAAAACAGCATCAACATCGGTAATGCCATGGTGGGTCATTTCTTCTCGTTGGGCTTCAAATTTCTTTGCAGTACAAGGCATTATCGAAACCGAGTAAATCTCTTTAGGATTTAAATCTTCTCTTTCAGCAAAGTAAGTTTTAATTATTGAGCCTAACATTTGTTGAGGAGATTTGCAACTTGAGATATTTGGAATTACTTCAGGAATAAATTCTTCAGCATATTTTATCCATGCAGGGCAACAACTTGTAATAAGCGGCAAAACACCATTTTTTGTAATTCTTTCGATAAGTTCATGAGATTCTTCCATTATTGTTAAATCAGCAGAAAATGAAGTGTCAAAAACTTTGTCGAAGCCAATTTTTCTTAAAGCAGCATTCATAATACCATTGATATCTTTTCCTGTTTCAATACCAAATTCTTCTGCTAATGAAACTGAAATTGCAGGTGCGTATTGAACTACCACAGTTTTGTTAGTGTCTTGTAATGCTTGTTGAACTTCAGGGAAATGATTAATTTCAGATAAAGCTCCAGTTGGACAAACCATAATACATTGTCCGCAATTAACGCAACTTGATGTGTTTAAACCTTTATGGAATGAAGTTGATACTGTTGATTTACTTCCTCGATTTGCAAAATCAATTGCAGAAACTCCCATAATTTCTTCACAAACTCTTATACATCTACCACAAAGAATACATTTTTCAGGGTCTCTCTGAATGCTTGCACTTGACAAATCGAGAGGTAATTTTGATTTAGGTCCCCTGATATTACGTTCTTTAATGTGTAATTCTTCTGAAAGTTTTTGTAATTCGCAGTTTCCATTTCTTACACAATAAAAACAATCATCAGGATGGTCTGATAATAATAATTCTACAATAGTTTTTCTGGCTTCAATTACTTTTGGAGAATGGGTTTTTATTTTCATGCCATCTACAACAGGATATGAGCAAGAGGTAACAAGTTTTCCTGTTTCACTGAGTTCAACAACACACATTCTGCAAGAACCTGTTGGAGTAAAATTTTTCATGTGGCAAAGTGTTGGAACTTTTATCCCATTACGATTAAGAACATCTAAAATGGTTTCTCCCTTTTGGGCATCAACACTGTTATTGTTTATTTCTATTTGATAACTCATAACTTAATTTCTTTATTTAATTGATATTGCTCCAAATTTGCATACTTCTTCACATGTACCACAACCAATACATTTATCTTCGACAATAAAATGTGGTTTTTTTCTTTCACCAATAATTGCATTTGATGGACATTTCTTAGCACAAGCGGTACAACCTGTACATTTGTCAACATCAATAGTGAATGTTCTTAAATCAGTACAAACTCCTGCCGGACATTTTCTTTCAAATATATGTTGTTCATATTCTTCTCTAAACCATTTAAGAGTACTCATAACAGGATTTGGAGCTGTTTGTCCAAGTCCGCAAAGAGAGGTTTCTTTAATAACTCTTCCAAGTTTTTCTAATTGTAAAATACCTTTAAATCTTTCAAGTGCTTCGTCTTTAGTTTCTCTATTAGGTCTGTGAGTAATACTTTCAAGAATTTCCAGCATTCTTTTTGTTCCTTCCCTACAAGGAATACATTTTCCGCAACTTTCGCTTTGAATAAAATTCATAAAGAATTTTGCAATGTCAACCATACATGTGTCTTCGTCCATAACAACTAAGCCACCTGAGCCCATCATTGCACCAACTTTAATAAGATTTTGATAATCTATGGGAATGTCGAGATTTTGTTCAGTTATACAGCCACCGGATGGTCCTCCAATTTGAACTGATTTAAATTTCTTGCCGTTTGGAATTCCGCCACCCATTTTAAAAACAATATCTCTTACTGTAGTTCCCATTGGGATTTCGATAAGCCCTGTGTATTTTACTTTTCCTGATAAAGCAAAGACTTTGGTTCCTTTGCTGTTTTCGGTTCCTATTGAAGCAAACCAATCTTCACCCTTAGTCAATATTTCAGGGATATTAGATAAAGTTTCAACATTGTTAATTATTGTTGGTTTTCCGAATAGTCCGCTAACAGCAGGAAAGGGTGGTCGGGGTCGAGGCATTCCCCTCTTTCCTTCAATACTATTAATCAATGCGGTTTCCTCACCACAAACGAAAGCTCCAGCACCTTTTTTGATAATGAATTCTAAACTAAAATCAGAACCAAAAATTTTCTCACCAATCAAACCGTATTCTTTTGCTTTTCTAATAGCTATTTTCAATCTTTCAATAGCTAATGGGTACTCAGCTCTGATGTACACATAAGCAACAGAAGCACCGATTGCATATGCTCCAATTGCCATACCCTCAATCAATCTATGTGGATCCCCCTCAATTACTGCTCTATCCATAAACGCTCCGGGATCACCTTCGTCGGCGTTGCAAATCAAATACTTTTGATCGCTTTTTTCATTATAAGCAAATTTCCACTTTCGTCCTGTGGGAAAACCTCCACCACCTCGACCTTTTAGACCACTCTTTTCAACTAAATCACAAACATTTTTGGAGGTTTTTGTTGTAATTGTATTTATAAAATTTTTATAGCCACCGCCTGCAATATATTCTTCAATACTGACAGGGTTGACTATTCCGCAATTTTTTAGCACCAATCTCTTTTGTTGAGCAAAGAATGGATGCTCATCTAAGAATGGGACATTATTCCATGCTTCTTTATCTTCAGTTCGAAACTGTGCAAGAGTATTTTCAGCTTTTATATTATTACTAAAAGCATCATTAAGAATTTCTTCAACTTTGTCTGATGTAACATGTTTAAAAGAAATTCGGTTTTTACCAGGAAATTGTATGTCGAGTAAAGGTTCTGCAGAGCAAAACCCTATGCATCCAACCTGAATAATTTCTGCATCAATATTGTTATTTTTAAGATAATTCTCTGTTTCAATAATTGTTTTTTTAGCTCCAGCTCCTAAACCGCAAGTTCCTGCACCAATAAGTATTACAACTTTATCATTTTTCTCTCTTCTGATAATTGATAATTCATTTTCAATTTCTTTATTGTAGGAGTTAGCTGAAGGATTCTCTAAAATGTTTTTTATGAGAAACTCCTTAATATTATTATCTTTATTTACCATTTCCGATACTATTTTTCAAGATTTTTATAACTTTCAATTATTTCTTTTAATGATTCAGTAGTTACTTTTGAATAGAATTCTCCATTAACTGAAATTGCAGGAGCTATTCCGCATGCTCCCAAACATGCAACCAATTCAATACTAAATAATCCATCACGGGTTGTTTGACCTGCTTTGATATTTAAAATTTTCTCCAACTCTTTTTGAATAATAGCAGAACCCAAAACATGGCAAGCTGTTCCTCTACAAATCTGAATATTGTATTTTCCGAGTGGTGTAAAGCGGAACTGATTGTAAAAAGTGGCAACACCATAGATTTTGCTTGTTGCAAGATTAAGGTGTTTGCCAATTTTAATAACCGCTTCTTCAGATATAAATCCGTCTTTTTCTTGTACTTCCTGCAAAATTGGTATTAATTGTTCTTGTTTAACCTTTGGGAAGCTTTTAATTATTTCATCAACATTATTCATAACAAAAGAGCTTAAAAATTTTATTTTTTATTTATTAAGATGTTTTTTTATTTCGGGTAAAATGATTTTAGCATCAACAGGTTTTCTAATAAAACCATCAATAGGTAGCCAAATTGAAAGGCCTCCTTCGGTTCTGTAATCTATTCCTGATTTACCACTTAAAATATCTCTAATTAACAATACTTGTAATTCTTTATAAGAAGGGTCTTTTCTGAACTCATGAGCCATTCCTTGTATATTTGAATCGCTAGTAACTAACACATCAATTGATGATTGAATTAAAACGGGCATATTTCTGAATGCTTTGTCAAGAGCTAATTCTTTAGCCATTTCAAAACCTTCGTAATGAGTTGTCATCATTACATCAAGAATTGCCAAATCCGGTTTTAAAGTTTTTGCTTTTCTAAGGCCTTCGTTTTTGTCGTTGGCAGTGATTACTTCATAATTTTCATTTTCAAGAATTGTTTGAAGGATAGTGATAACGTCAACGTCATCATCTACGATTAAGATTTTTTTTGTTTCCATGATTTTAAATTTTTGAGGGTTTTTATATATAATTGATTTAATTTCTTCTGAGAAAAACCATTTTTGGTTCTTGTTATTAATTATTTCGTTTATAATTTTATAGTTGTCTCTGCATTTTGAGAGATAACCTTTGGCTCCCGCTAAAAACATTTCTTCGATATATTTTAAGTTTTCAAAGGATGAAAAAGCTATAATTTTTAAATCAGGATTAATTTTCAAGGCTTGTTTTGTAGTGGATATTCCATCAATGCCTGGCATGTGTATATCAAGAAAAACTATATCTGCTTCAATATTTTTTATTGCATCAAGAAATTCAAAGCCATTTGAAAAATCAGCAACTATATCAATGTTTTCAAACTGTAAAAGAACATCACGCAAACCTCTTCTGAAGTATTTGTTGTTATCGACTAATATTATTTTTTTTGGATTCACGATTCTATTTGTTTTTATGTTTCAAAAGTATATCAGGAATTTGATGTGGGGTAGAGGTAAAAGCACATTAGGATTTTAGGTGAAAACACCTAAAAACAAACAGAAAAATCAGAATGACAATAACTTATAATAAGAAATGAATTATAATTTTTTAAAATATTTTTTATCTGAAAACGCAATTGACTTTAAAAGTGGTAGTTGCAAAAATATTAATATGAAGAAATATCAAAAAAATATTATAATAATTTTGAATAGGGTGTTTTAACCTAATGGAAAATACGTAGAATGAACCTATTTTAATGGCAATATATTAGAAGTTTTCATCAAGAGTGTCAATATTTCTTGGGATTAGAGAAAAAATATTAAAATAAATAAGGATTTGTGGTTTAATTGAAATAAAATGGTTGCTAAAATAGGGGTTTATGTATTGTTATAAAGAAAGTTAAAGTATGTTTTTTATTTTTACAGATAAAAATGAATAAAAAAGTGTCCGAAATGTCATTCAAGAAA
>Ga0307990_1000784_pt1 | contig 27402 bp, 20 predicted proteins | sample EllFjometagen129_FD_203168 | JGI IMG/M metagenome (GOLD analysis project Ga0307990, IMG submission 203168) | Marine microbial communities from Ellis Fjord, Antarctic Ocean - #129 | ecosystem: Environmental > Aquatic > Marine > Unclassified | place: Southern Ocean | collected 2014-10-08
TCATATTCAACTTACGGATGGTGATTTCCTTGCGCTCCAGGATTTTGGCAGTGATTTTTTCCAGACGGTCGCCGATGTTATTCATAAAATCTTTAACGGGCAACTTATAAGCCCACAAATCTCGCGCATATTTAAACCCAGCCTTTTCAACATAATCCACATAGTAGCGGGGATTATAGGTCATTAAAATCCGGGGACTATCATCAAATCCATCTACCAGTAATCCGCATTCATCATTAGTGTTCCACTGGGCAGGACCCCTCAGCGCGGTATGTCCTTTTTCTCTGGCCCATTTTTCAGCTGTTTTCAATAATGCTTCTGCGGCCTCGTAATCTTCCAGAACCTCAAAAAAGCCAAAGAACCCGACATTTTCATTTTGAATTTTATTATGCCGTCCATTAGTAAAGGCGGCGATAGTGCCGACGACCTCTTCCCCACGTAAGGCCATATAAAGCTGAGCTTCGCTGTGTTCAAAAAAAGGATTCTTGGCTGGATCGGTGAAATGCAAACGTTCATTAAAAAACGGAGGTACCCAGTAAGGATTGTCTTTATAAACCTTCCACGGGAATCTAAGAAAGGTTTTTCTTTCTTCAATATTCTCGACCGGTTTGATGACAAGAGGTTTCATGTGCTTTTCCTTTGACATGGAAAAAGATGGTTTTCTTTTATTGGTGGGTTCATTTTAATTATACTAGATACCCCCCCTATGGTATGATTTTAGGGTGATTACACAGCCCCTCTTCCTGGGGACCTTTTCCCTTTATTCGATCATCCTTTCCGGTACAGCCGCTCTGGGTTTGTTCCTGTCCTGGTTGCTGTCGGAGGATAAGAGGTCCTTTATCCTGGATGCTGGATTAGGGATTATATTTGTCAGCTTACTGGGCGGCAGGGTGGGTTTTGTGCTCCGCAACCTGGCCTATTTCCTGGAACATCCTGGACAGATGCCTAAATTCTGGCTGGGTGGTCTTAGCTGGCCCGGGGCAGTTATTGGCGCTGTATTATCTGTAGTAGCCATTCATTTAATTTGGAAGGAACCGCTGGGAGTTTTGGCAGATCAGTTCCTGCCGCTTCTTGGAGCGATGGCAGTTGGAGCCTGGCTATTGTCCTGGTGGACCGGGACAGGCTATGGCCCGGAAGTTGATGCCTGGTTTGGAATTACTATCCAGGATCTCTATGGTTTTTCATTAAAACGATGGCCTTTGCCGATCCTGGGTGCTTTGTTTTGTGGAGGATGGACAGCTGGAGTGATCCTCTTTCCAATTAAGCGACAGCGTGATTCCGGGTTCCGTGCACTGGCAGGTATGGCGGGTATATTGGCAGTAAATGGTGTGCTCTCATTCTTCAAGGTTGATCCAGTCCCTGTTTTTTGGGGACTACGTTGGGATAGCTGGTTTTCACTGATTTCCCTCGCCAGTATATTGATTTATTTTACTATTAGCAGGACTGATAAAAAAAATGAAGGATCTAACCCTTAACTCACAAGATGCAATTAGCGCTTTAATCGGTTTCATCCAGAAGGTTGTGGGTGACGCCGGCTATAGTAAAGTTGTCCTGGGAGTTTCTGGGGGAATTGATTCGGCCTTGAGCGCTTTTCTAGCTGCGAGAGCTTTGGGTCCAGATAACGTTCTGGCCTTACGCCTACCTTATAAAACTTCGTCTCCAGAATCCCTGGAGCATGCCCAACTAGTCATAGATAAACTTGGCTGTCCCTCAAAAACAATCGAGATCACTGGGGCGGTTGATGCGATTTTGCACCAACATCCCGAGGCAACTCCTGTCCGGCGCGGTAATGTTATGGCGAGGGTCCGCATGATCAATATATATGATCAATCAGCCGCGTTTCCGGGCTTGGTTATTGGTACTGGAAATAAAACAGAATCCCTGCTGGGCTACAGCACGATCCATGGTGATGGAGCTTTTGATTTCAACCCCTTGTCCGATCTTTATAAAGCTCAGGTGCGGCAGCTGTCAGAGGAATTGGGCGTGCCCACAAGCATCATTACCAAAGCTCCCTCAGCTGATTTGTGGGCAGGACAAACAGATGAAGATGAAATCGGATATACCTATAACGATATGGACCAGATCTTTTACTGTTTAGTGGAAGATTGTTACACCAGGGAAGATTGTCTAAATGAGGGTTTTGCCCCGGATTTTGTGGATGCTATCATCAAACGGATTATGCAGTATCGTTTTAAGAGCATCCTGCCTAGAGCGGGATCTATTGGACAGTTTCCTCTTGGGTCCCTGGAGGAATTGCCTTTTTATACCAAATAAATCCGTTCCGCGGATACATATAAAAAAGCCGTTGAAAAACGGTTTATTTTGTTAGCTTGATTCGAATGAATACAGGGAGTATTCTTCAAGAAGCGTTAGGACTATTTCCTCCTCCTGCTTGAGAATGAAACGCTTTTTTTTCTGAACTTCACCTCTCTGACCAGCTTTAGCCTGAAGGTTATAATAATAGCGGCTAGAATTTGTCTACTGAATTTCAATGAGCAGAACTCAATACATTGGCCAAATTTGTTGGATCCTGATTTTTTGGAGGTCGTATGGCAGCATTTCACACAATTAAATGGTTTGATCCTGGCCTGGTCAGCATGATCGACCAGCGGCAGCTACCCCACGAGATTGTCTACAACGAATACAAAGACGCAGCAGCTGTCGCAGGTGCGATCAAGGACATGGTGATCAGGGGGGCCCCAGCGATTGGCGCAGCCGCGGCTTATGGCCTGGCCCTGGTACCCGCACATGATACGTCAGGTAAAGTTGAGACAGTTTTGGCAGAACTAATGCGGGCATCTGAAATATTGCGCCTGGCAAGGCCTACTGCAGTCAACTTGTTTTGGGCGATTGACCGGATCTTAACCCGAGTTGATGCGGGTGGGTTCAAGACTGTCGCTGAGCTGCGAGAGGTTGTTCTGGAAGAAGCTCAACAAATGGCCCGGGAAGATGTCGAGATCAACTATTCCCTGGGTACCCATGCCCAATCCCTTATCCCAGACGGTGCGGTGATATTTCATCATTGCAATACCGGATCCCTGGCCGCTGTCGATTATGGCACTGCCCTGGGAGCAATCCGGATAGCCCATGAAACAGGAAAGCAGATCTTTGTCTATGTGGATGAAACCCGCCCCCGGCTTCAAGGGGCCAGATTGACAGCCTGGGAATTACAACAGTACGGGGTCCCATTTAAGGTTGTGGCAGACAGCAGTTCTGGTTTTTATATGCAGACTGAAAAAGTGGACCTGTGTATTGTTGGTACGGACAGGGTGGCAGCGAATGGCGATGTTGCCAACAAGATCGGCACCTACAATCTGGCGGTAGTAGCTCATGAGAACGGGGTGCCATTTTATGTTGCTGTTCCAAAATCAACTATTGACCTTGGCACACCCACTGGGGATGAGATCAATATCGAAGAGCGCCCTCCGGAAGAGGTCACTCATGTTGGTACCTGGCAGATCACGCCGGATAATACTCCGGTAGGAAATCCGGCTTTTGATGTCACGCCGGCAAAATATATCACAGCTTTTATTACTGAAGATGGAATCGTGTATCCACCCTATCAAGAGAATCTGGCAAATTTATTCAAATAAGGAATTGAATTATTGGAAAACAGCAGAAGGAAATCCATGAATACAGAAAAAATCCAAAACACAACTTGTTTTCTGTTTGACCTGGATGGAACCGTATACCTGGGTGATCAGCTTCTTCCAGGTGCTGAGGACCTGATTACCTATCTGGAATTGACAGGTAAACCCTTTTATTTCCTGACCAACAATTCCTCTCGTTCGCGGGTGGATTATTCAACAAAGCTGGCAAAATACGGCCTGGATATCCCAGTGGAGAAGATATTCTCATCAGGGATGGCTACAGCGATCTATCTCAAAAAAGAAAAACCTGGCGCCAGGCTCTATCTGGTCGGCACGCCTTCCCTTGAGAAGGAATTCAAAGTTCAAGGTTTCCAGCTGGTGGATGATGATCCCGATTATATTGTGTTAGGTTTTGATACAACACTGACTTATCAGAAGATCAGGAAGCTGTGTGACTTCGTGGTTAAAGGGATACCCTATATTGCCACGCATCCGGATATCAATTGCCCCACAGCAGACGGATTTATACCTGATATTGGGGCCATGATGGCCATGATCCAATCCTCTACTGGCAAAGCGGCAGATGTGGTTGTGGGGAAACCAAATTCTCCGATGGTTGAGGCAATTGTTGAGTTGACAGGGTTTGAGGCAGAGCATCTGACCATGGTAGGGGACCGGCTCTATACCGACATCGCTATGGGGAAAGCCGGCATTAAGACTGTGTTGGTATTAAGCGGGGAAGCTTCACGGGGAGATCTCCCTAATGCGCCCTGGCAGCCGGATCTGGTATGTGAGAATCTGGGGGAGCTGCTGGAGGTACTGCAGGATGGTGAAGATTAAGTAGTTTGCATGTTTAACTGTCCTGGGTTCTTCAGCTTTCAGCCGCCATGCAGTGACAGCTAATTTTTCCTCTCGGTTTTCTGGCCGGGTGAGCTGGCGTGCCCCTTCGATCAAGCGAAAAACAACCCCGTCTTCCGTCCCCGGTCTCTCTTTCCTAAACTACCCTTACCGTGACCATATTAAAAAACGAAAGCCGCCCCCAGGTCCGTCTGAAATCTACATCGCTCATCCAGTAGATTTGATCCTTGCTAGCCCAGGAGCTCAGGAATCCCCAGGGAGTACAAATACCAGCTAGATTGCAGTGCCCGGGATCGTATGCGCTCAGGATCATGATATGTCCGCCTACCCAGCGTGCAGCTGCTAATGCACTGGCGTTATTGTTCCCCCGGGAGATTAACGGCTCTTGTCCCTTGAAATATGTCACAGATATGATGTTAACTGCTCCGTCATCTTTTAGAGCATCAAGCAGATCTAACACTTTTCCCCGTTTTATGTGGACATCAAGCCCGATCCCGTTGAGCAAACCCAGGCGTTTGACCAGATTAGCTGTTTGGAACACCAGGCTGCCGTTGTGGTTGCCGCAGATGGTATATCTAATGCTGCCTCTAAGAAGTCGGGCATCTAACCAGGAGACCAGCGATCCTCCGTCAAATGAAGATCCTAGGAGAAGATTTGCAGCGGACGCTGAGGCGAATTTTGCACAATGATTAGTGCCGCCCTGATCCTGTTGGTGGGCAGCCAATTTATCTTCCTCCCAACCGCGCCAATAAATCGCCAACTCAGACATCAGATCCGGGCCTCCGTTTATCCTGCTATTTTTCCTTCCAACTGGCGAGTTCGTTCTGCAAGATCTCCCACTCCACCATTAGTTCTTCCAGTTCATTTTCTACTTTCCGGTAATCATGCCCCAGGCTGGCTACCAGGCCTGGATCATCTGGAGGATTGGCCAGTTTCTCCCCCAATGTTGTCAGCTGGCCTTCAAGCTGTCCGATGCGCTCTTCTACTTCTTCTAAACGGGCAGAGCGCCTGCGGTCGGCGGCCTGAGCTTTGTTTTTCATGGATTTGGACTCTTTATAGTTTTCCAGCGGTTCCAATCCCAGGTCAGCTAGAGGGTCTTCAGGTTCCAATTCTTCAACCATGTTGCCTTGATAGGCTTGATAACTGCCTTCAAACACGATCAGACTTTCCTCATTAACATCAATTTCCCAGATCTGGGTTGCCAGGGCATTGATCAAGTAGCGATCATGAGATACAAGGAGAACTGTTCCGGGATAGGAAGAAAGTACAGATTGCAGCGTTTCCTGGGAAGTTATATCCAGATGGTTGGTTGGCTCGTCCAGCAGCAGCAGATTGGCATCTGACAGAGACAGTTGGGCAAGGGCCAGTCGACCACGTTCTCCCCCTGATAGAACACTGACTTTTTTATAAGCATCTTCTCCCACGAACAAATAGGCTCCCAGGTAGGATCGGGCAGCGTTCTCTGATTGGAAATTACCCACTCGTTCGATTTCTTGCAGAACAGTATTGTCATCAATCAGATCCTGGTGGGCCTGGGTAAAATAACCCACATCTAGGTTAGCACCCAGCTTAACTTTTCCCGTTAGGGGGGGCAGATCATCCAAGATAGTTTTTAGGAAGGTGGTCTTCCCGGCGCCATTGGGACCAATCAGTGCGGCGCATTCCTGGCGCAGGAGAGTGATATCAGGGACGGAGAATAGTGCTTTATCTCCATCTTGATATCCGACCTCCAGGTCTGTGGTTCTTAACACGAGGTCCCCGCCCCGTTTCCTGGTACGGAACTTCATGTTCACCAGTTGAGGTTTTTTGGAGGGGTTTTTCAATGCTGCGATGCGCTGATGGGCTTCCCGGGGGCTCATCATGCTGGTTGTGGTATGAACATCCTGGCTGATCTTGGACCAGCTCTTTCCCTGAATAGCCTGGATGCCCACTTGTTCAATGGCCTGGATACGACGGCTCAATCGGCGCAGCTTTCCCCGGGCCATATTGACTCTTTGCCCCTCTATATTCCTCTTCACAAACTCAAGCTCGTTCACCAGGCGAGCTTTCTCGGCTTCGAAGATATCTTGTTGCCTTTCCCATCGAGAATGCCGTTGGTCCAGGTAAGCAGTGTAATTTCCCCGGTAGGTTTCAAATCCAGCCCGGCTCATCTCCCAGATATGGTCGCAAACCTGGTCAATAAAATAACGATCATGAGAGACCAGCAAGACGGCTCCCTCAAAATTCTTGAGGTACCCTTCAAGCCACTGGATGGCTTCAATATCAAGATGATTGGTGGGCTCATCAAAGATCAGTAAATTATTGGGAGAGAGCAGCAGCTTGGCAAGCAATAATCTGGTACGTTCTCCACCAGAGAGGTGGTTCACAGACATCTGGAACTCATCTGGAGTAAAACCTAGCCCTCCCAGGACTTGCTGGATGCGGCTTTTATATGTGTATCCACCCATGAGCTCGAATTTTTCCTGAAGCGAACCATAACGGGAAAGCATTTCTTCTGAAGATCCTCCAGGCTTCCCCATCATCTCTTCAAGCTTCTTTAATTCCCCCCCCATACCTATAAGTTCTTCAAGTGCTGTGAGCGTTTCTTCCCAGACCGATTTTTCTGAATCCAACGAACTTTTTTGAGGTAAATAACCGATTCTTAACTGGTTTGCCCGTTGGATCTTACCTTCCGATGGAGATTCGATCTCAGCCAGTAGATTGAGCAGGGTAGTCTTTCCAATCCCATTTTCGCCGACCATGGCAATTCTGCTGTTGGGGGGAATGGTTAAGTTCAATCCGCTGAATATATCAACAGACCCATATGATTTTGATAGACCAGTGGTTGTAATTAAGGACATATTATTTTCATCTTGAATAATCTACTCATGAACTACAGATAGTTAGCGGTCTTGAGCATGTTATAATGCCGACCAGACCCGAACCCAATAACCGTCAGCTATTATAGTCTGTATAAAGGAAAATAAAGGGTTTTTTGTAAAATTATGCAAGCCTATCAACCCGAAGATAACACATCCTCTGACCCAATTCGGCGATTGCTATTGGGCGCATTCCTCATCTCAGCAGTAGTAACATTGCTGCTGGCTTTTTGTTCCCGAAAAACCCCAACTCAACCCCCTCTCGAAAATGTGGAAAACGGAGTAGTATCGACAAACTTGCCATCCGGTCAGGCTCAACCCACACTGGATGATACCAGGCTGCTGCAGGCTAATGCCAACAGGCCTGGTTATAAAGATCTGAACCTTGATCAAACAGTATATTTCCTTTTAACCGGTCTCGATAAACGAGAATGGGAAGAAGATACCGGTCCAGGGCTAACTGACACGATCATAGTGGCTTTTCTAGATGTAAAAGAAGAAAAGGCAGGCTTGATATCTGTCCCGAGAGACACCTGGGTGGAAGTTCCAGATTACGGGCCCTATAAGATCAATCAGGCTTTCTCGTTGGGGGAGGCTTATGGTTATCCTGGTGGAGGGCCGGGAATAATGATGGATACCGCTGGCAATCTCCTTGGTATTGATATTGACTATTATATCCAGGTTGACTTCGAAGCGTTTGTGGTCCTTGTCGATGCGGTCAATGGTGTCTTGGTGGATGTGCCAGAGAAAATTTTAGTCTGGCCAAATGCCGAAATGGAAGGGGATATGAAAAGGCTCATGCCGGGTAAACAGGTGCTGCCAGGGAACTTGGCATTGGGGTATGTTCGAACAAGGGATACGGATGAAGGTGATTTTGGACGGACTAAACGCCAACAGCAAGTACTGGTAGGTCTGCAGAAGAAAGTTTTCTCATATGAAATTCTTCCGGTCGTGATACCCAGGCTGCCGGCTATTTATCGAGACCTCTCCACTAATGTTGAGACAAACCTGACGCTGAACCAGATCATTTCCCTTGGCTGGGCAGTACGGGATATAAATCCCCAGAGCCTGCACACAAGGATCATCAAAGAGCCGGTTGTGGAAGCCACAATTAATGACAGGGATCAATATGTTCTGGTCCCAGATATTGAGCAGGTTCGAAAGATCTGGCATGATATGCAGGAAATTTCCGCAACACCAATTCCGGAACCAACTCACGAGATCACCCTTGAAGAATATATCTTGCAGGAGAATGCCAGCATAGCAATTTTTAATGGGACAACATCACCTGGTCTGGCCGGGGAAACCGCGGATTTCCTGATAGCCAAGGGTATTAATATCACAGATGTGGGCAATTCTGACAAATTTAAAGACCAAACCTATATTTATGATTACACCGGGAATCCCTATACGATCCAATCTATTCTTAATGTTATGAACTATACTCAGAATAGACTCTTTCACCGATCGGATCCAGATACCACGGCAGATATAATCATCATTTTGGGAGCAGACTGGATCCTCGACAACCCAATGACGAATCCAGAGTAATTCCCACGGAACTGCAGAAAAACCCCTTGAATCTTATTTGACACGATTCAAAAAAACCGATAGACTTTAAGTAAGTTCTGAAACAGCGTTCAGGAGGACGAAAATGGGGTATAAAAACTACAATCTGACGATAATTAAAGGCTTTAACAAGGGTGAAGTATATCCTTTGGAAGCGGACGAGATCATTATTGGTCGTGGGGAAGAGAACGAGATCGTCCTTAATATTGCTGAGGTCTCAAGAACTCATGCAGTTCTGACCAAGGCTGAAGAGGGTTTCATGATCAAGGACCTGAAATCGACCAACGGTACGTATGTCGATAAGAAAAAGGTTGGAGAGAAATACCTCTTGAAACCCGGAGATACGATCATGTTGGGTGATGCTATTTATATGACCTATCAGGCAGATCTTGATCCTGAGGAAACGCTGGTGACTCCCCGTCCGGAAGAAATCCTGGATGCAGAAGTTACTGTAGTGACTCCGAAGCCCGCAGATGTTCAGCGTGAATCTGCCCCAACGACTTCTCCCCAAAAAAGCAGGTCGGCCGAGCAGGTACTTAGTAAGTCCCAGGTAGCTGAAGACAAAAAAGGAAAAACCTGGTTGTGGGCCGGAATAGGCTGTGTTGTGGTGATCTTTTTCTTGATCGTGGTTGGTTTGATCGCCTTTGATTACTTGAATTTGTACTGCACACCGCCATTTGACACTTTGCTTAGTTTTCTTTACACTTGCCCATAAAAAAAGGACTACGGTACCGATATAGATGGAACCCTCTCAAGAATATGAAATAACTCCCACTAAATTTGTATATGGTGGAGAAGCACTTGCCCGACTTCCTGATGGTCGGGCAGTTTTTATCCCTTATGCCCTGCCAGATGAAGATCTGCGCATCCGGCTGGTAGAAGAAAAAGAGCACTATGCCAGAGGCGAGATCATTGAGATCATTAAGTCATCTCCTTTAAGGATCCAACCGCGCTGCCCACATTTTGGTGAGTGCGGAGGGTGCCATTACCAGCACATTTCCTACAATGAACAACTCGAGGTCAAAAAATCCATCTTCATTGATCAACTAGTAAGAATGGGGAAATTGACCGATCCGCCTGTTAAGGAAATCGTTCCTTCTCCCGCGGCATGGAATTACCGCAACCAGATCCAACTTCATATATCCAGAGAAGGAGAACCTGGATTCTTGAGGCATCGTTCCAATCAGGTTGTACCTATCCAGGAATGTCACCTCCCGGAAGATGAACTGAATCAGATCTGGCCCTCCCTCAGTCTGGAATATATTCCCGGACTGGACCGGATCAGTCTCAGATCGGGAGAAGAAGGGCAGGACACCCTGATCGTCCTCGAAAGCAGCGATCCCAAACCGATCGAGTTTAGTGTTGATATGTCGCTTTCAGCGGTGCACCAGGGACCAGGTGGGGAAATTGTACTGGCAGGTGACGACTTTACTGTCATCCCCATCCAGGATATCCCTTTTGTTGTGTCCGCCGGATCATTTTTCCAGGTAAATACCAGGGTTGCGGAACTGATAGTGAATTTCCTCCTCGAGAGACTTCCCCTGACAGATAGCAGCCTGGTTCTGGACGTTTACTGCGGAGTGGGTTTGTTCAGCGCATTTTTAGCCCCCGAGGTAGGGAAGGTTATAGGGATAGAATCCGATCCAAAAGCTGGAGAGGACTTTTTGTATAATATGGCTGGTTATGAAAACGTTGATTTTTATGACCTTCCTGCAGAGAAAGTGTTGCCTAACCTGGATCTTGCTCCGGATATCATTCTGCTGGATCCTCCCCGGACGGGGATTTCTAAAAAGGTCCTCGATAGCGTGGTGTCACTGAATCCGGGTATGATCACTTATATTTCTTGTGACCCTGCGACCCTGGCCCGGGACGCTAACAGATTTCTAAAACAGGGGTATGTTTTACAAGAATCGACACTATTCGATATGTTCCCGCAGACCTTCCATATTGAGAGCGTAAATATCTTCCAAAGGGAAGGAAAACAGGTGTGATTTATCTCACTATGACACGCACAAAGACTGGTGTAAAATGCGGGCACAGTAAATTGGGTGCGAATGCATCCATTGTGTACAAGGTTAACTAAGTCCTCAACCAGGACTATGTACAGGATAATAATTGATGGTAAAAAAAGGCAGCTCGATTTTGTTACCTCTTCTACGACCGGATCTGTTGATCAGGTTGATGGTCCTATTACAAATATTGTTATTTGAAACCACCTAATGTAACTGGCCTGTTTCGAGGGGTAAAAATCGAAACGGGCTTTTTTTATCCCACAAGCTCGGGAGGTGAATATGAATAAAAATCTCGGTTTGAACCGTGAAATACCAGTGTTAGATTGGGAATCCCATCTGGCTGAACGCACAAAACACATGCAAAGTTCAGCGATCAGGGAACTGCTGAAAATCACCCAGGATCCAGAAGTGATTTCCTTTGCGGGAGGGCTTCCGGCACCGGAAGTGTTCCCCATTCGGGAAGTCAACGAAGCCTGCTCCTATGTACTGCAGAAATTTGGTAAAAAAGCCCTGCAGTACAGCGCGACAGAAGGATATTATCCTCTGAAGGAATTCCTAGCCTCGTCTATGCATAAATATGGCATTCCTGCTCTTCCAGAGAATGTTCTTTTGACGAACGGCTCCCAGCAAGCCCTCGATTTAGTTGGGAGAATTTTCATTGATCCTGGCACTTTTGTTTTATCGGGCCGGCCAACCTACCTGGGTGCGATTCAGGCCTGGGGGGCATACCAGGCAAAGTTCCACACTATGCGAGTCGATGAGCACGGGTTGGTTGTGGATGAAATTGAGCATGCCTATGAAAAAGCCATTAAGGACAGCGGAAAACCTCCAGCTTTCATCTATGTTCTTCCAAATTTTCATAATCCTGCCGGGACAACATTGCCATTAGAGCGGAGAATAAAATTAGCAGAGATTGCTACAAAACTGGATATTGCTGTTGTGGAAGATGATCCCTACGGCCAACTCAGATTCGAAGGTGACCACATTCCACCGATTTGCCATTTGATCCCGGAAAGGACCATTTACCTGGGTACCTTCTCTAAAACCATGGCTCCTGGTTTAAGGCTGGGATGGGTCGTTGCATCTGAGGCGCTCATGGTAAAGTTGATCCAAGCCAAACAGGGCTGTGATCTCCATACTGGCACATTTGTGCAGTACGTTGCCAGCGATATTTGCCAGCGTGGGATCCTGAAACCGCATATCGAGAAGATTCGAAAAGTCTATAAAAAAAGACGGGACACAATGATGGATGCCATGGAAGAATTCTGGCCGGATGAGTGTTCTTGGACCAAGCCGGAAGGCGGATTATTCTTGTGGGCGCGTGTTCCGGAATCCATCGACACCGATAAGTTCCTAAGGGAGAAAGCACTTAAAGAGAATGTGGCGTACGTGCCGGGAATAAATTTTTATCCCAATGCTGATGGCGGTAGTGAAGCGATGCGGTTGAATTTCTCCTATGCCCCCCCCGACGTTATTGTCGAAGGAATTAAGAGGTTGGGGTTAGCCTTAAAAAAGGAAATAGCAGACGGCTGAAGTAATCAAGCAAATTGTTTATTATCTACTGAATCCAACTGACATTCGTCATGAAACATGATTGGCTGCAATGCATCAGGGCATTAAGGAATGTATGATATAAATTCTGAAGATGTCTAGACAAGTTAATTTCTCGTTTGTTCGGATTATGCAAGGAGGTCAACTGTGTCATTGATTCAAGATGTGATTGCCAAAACCAAGGAGAAGGATCCTGCTCAGCCCGAATTCCATCAGGCGGTCGAAGAAGTATTAAATACACTGGAGCCTACTGTTGAGAAACACCCGGAACTCGTTCAGGCCAATATCTACGAACGAGTTGTTGAACCTGATAGGGTCATTATGTTTCGTGTTCCCTGGGTAGATGACGATGGAGACGTGCACGTAAACCGCGGTTTCAGGGTCCAGTTCAATAATGCGATTGGCCCATACAAGGGCGGCCTGCGATTCCACCCATCAGTAAACTTGGGCATTATTAAATTCCTCGGTTTTGAACAGATCTTTAAGAACTCTCTTACCACGCTGCCCATGGGCGGTGGAAAAGGAGGGTCGGATTTTGACCCCAAGGGTAAAACCGATCTGGAGGTTATGAATTTCTGTTATGCCTTTATGCGGGAACTTTACCGTCATATCGGCCCGGATTCAGATGTACCTGCTGGTGATATTGGTGTTGGCGGCCGGGAAATCGGCTATATGTATGGCATGTATAAAAAGATACGCAATGACCACGTCGGTGTATTAACTGGCAAGGGCCTGGAATACGGTGGAAGTCTGATACGCCCGGAAGCGACTGGCTATGGTGCGGTATACTTCGCCGCGGAAATGCTCAAAGTTCGCAATATGGACATGGCCTCAAAAACGGCCATCGTCTCCGGATCCGGCAATGTAGCCCAGTACACCATTGAAAAACTTCTTGATCTGGGTGCCAAACCCATATCCCTTTCTGATTCATCAGGCACTATTATTGATGAGGGCGGAATTGACAGAGATAAATTGCAGTATGTCATGGAACTGAAGAACATCCGCCGCGGCCGGATTAAAGAATATGCCGAGGCATTCGATGTTCCTTATTTCCCAGACTTGAGTGTTTGGGATGCAGTCAAGAAAGAGGGATTCAAGGCTGAGCTGGCATTCCCGTCAGCAACGCAGAATGAGATTCAGGCTGAACACGCCCAGGCACTGGTTGATAATGGCGTCACCTGTGTTTCAGAAGGTGCAAATATGCCATCGACCCAGGAAGCGGTTGATATATTCCAGGACAATAAATTGATGTATGGTCCTGGAAAAGCTGCCAATGCTGGTGGTGTTGCGACTTCAGGATTGGAAATGAGCCAGAACAGCCTCAGGCTTGCCTGGTCTCGTGAAGAGGTCGATCAGAGATTGCACGGAATAATGAAGAGCATTCACAAAACCGCCCTGGACGCAGCGGAAGCATATGGGGATCCAGGAAACTATGTAATGGGTGCTAATATTGCTGGCTTCTTAAAGGTTGCCAAGGCAATGCTCGCCTACGGTGTTGTCTGATCTACGATCAGATTGAAATAAAAAAACCGCCAACAATCATGGTTGGCGGTTTTTTATTTTTCATAGGGAGTAAGCCCTATCTAAGGACTAAATCCATTTTTTTATTCTCCCTGCAGCTCTTTTTCAGTGAAAACGACAACTTCTTTTCCAGTTAATTTTTCTTGAACTTTCTTGATGATCAGATCAAGGTGTCCGTTGTTGGCGACAAAATCGAGATTATCACCAGGAATGGTCAATACCGGGCACAAGTCAAAAGTATCGATCCACTGGTCGTAGAGATTATTAAGCTGTTCCAAATAAAGCGGATCGATTTTTTCTTCGTAGTCCCTCCCGCGCTGTTTGATGCGCCCCTGGAGAGTGGTTACTGAAGCTTTGATATACAAGACCAAATCTGGAGGCGGCAGGAATTCTACTAAAGCCTGGTAGAGCTCCTGGTAAGTTTGATAATCCCGATCCGCCATTTGTTTTTGTTGATAGAGGTTATGAGCAAAGATCTTGGCGTCTTCATATACGCTTCGATCCTGGATCACTGATCCGGGATGAACACACAGGTTCTTGTGAGCCCGCAATCGACGTGTTAAGAAAAAGACCTGACTGTGAAAAGCCCAGGTTTGCATATCTTTGTAGAAATCTGGCAAATATGGATTATCGCTTTCGGGTTCGAAAAATGGTGTCCAGTTTAGGTTGTCACAAAGTCTCTGAACTAAGGTGGTTTTCCCCACTCCGATATTGCCAGCTACTGCAACAAACTTTTCCATTTCCGCTCCCGTAAACTAATAAGTCTTACTCTGCATTTTACTACTTTTAACTGGGTAAATTATTCTTTTATATTAAAAATTGTGTTACCAAACCTTAAAAAATCAAACCCCGGTTTCTCTTAAGAAGAACCGGGGCTTTTTATTATTATTAGCTTTAAGTTTTGGAAGTTGTTAATTTCCCAGGTGCATGGGCATGATCACATGTAGGAAATTATCATCTCCAACCGGGCGGATCACGCCGGGACTGGTGGATTTCGATGTTTCTAGAGCCACATTTTGGCTTTGGATCACATCAAGCACTTCTCTCAAATAACGAACGTTGAAAGCGATGATTATGTCATCACCGTCAATAGTAGCGTCCATTACAGCCTGGCTGGAGCCGGTTTCTTCTGATTGCCCTGAGATCTCTACTTCGCCTGGGGAGTTTTCTTCCGTTCCGGGGCGGATATTCACCTGAGCGATAAGCGAACCTTCCCGGGCAAAGATCTCTGCCTGTTTACAGGATTTCAGGAATGCGGCTGTGGAAAGTATGGTGCGGGATTGATAATCCTTGGGGATGATCTGCTGATAATCCGGGAATGTGCCTTCGATCAACTGGGAGATCAGTTCGATATCCTTGGTTCGGAAGATCACCTGTCCCCGATCGGGGGGAAGAGCCATAGTGATAACTTCGCTGCCATCATTGCTGATGCGAGCGAGTTCGCTAAGAGCCCGGGCTGGAATGACAGCTTTGATCGGTGCCGGGACTGGGGTGGAGAGGTTTGCTGTCCTGACGGAGAGCCGGAAACCATCTGCAGCGGCCAGGGTCATGGTATTGTCTTCCACGGTGAGCAGGACGCCAGTCAGGATGGGGCGGGCCTCATCGTGCGAAGCGGCAAAGACTACTTGTTTGATCATTTCCTTAAAATCAGCCACATTGATCTCAATCCCCGTTTCTAGATCCGGTGAAGGCATGGGGGGGAACTCTTGAGCATCAATGCATTTAATATCGGTATTAAGAGAGCCGCTCTTGATATTCAATGTTTGAGTGGGTTCGTGCAGGGTGATGTCGGTCTTGGCCGGAGGGATAGTGCTGACTAGGTCCGTTAACGTCCGGGCAGGTACGGTTGTAGAACCCTCTTCTTCGATCTTGGCCCCAATCCAGCAGGTTATGCCCAATTCGAGGTTAGTTGCGGAGAGGCGCAGCCTTCCATCATCGGTGGCAACCAGGATATTGGATAAAACTGGAAGAGTGCTGCGGGGGGAGACAGCCCGTGAGACTATACTCAACCCATGGGCAAGGTTTTCTTGCAAGACAGAAATCTTCATAAATGGCTTCCTATTATGACTATGTCGCAACGGCTGTAAAATGTACAGTAAGTATACAATGAAACCGTTTTTTGAGCTATAAGAAAACCCACGGCAGGTTTCTATCCTCAGGCTCTTTATTTTGCCCTTCCGTGAGGAATTTTCACACGCTAAGACTAGAAGAAGATTAATTGACAGGCAAACTGTGCCATGTTATCATCCCCCGTACATACATATATGCCTCTGAAGGCACTCTTATCCAGAGAGGTGGAGGGAACGGCCCTTTGAAACCTCGGCAACCGGGCAGCGCAAAGCGCTGCAGATGGTGCCAACTCCGGCAAGTGGATTCTGGAAGATGAGAGGGCGCTATAAAGTTGTTGCCCTTTCCTGCAGACCAGAAGGGGCAATTTTAGTTAAGGAAAGGAATCCAACTTAGGAGGTTTTATGAGAAGTACATTAGATAATTCTCCCAGCATATTATTCACATCCGAATCGGTGACAGAAGGCCACCCGGACAAAATGTGTGATCAGATCAGCGATGCGGTGCTAGATGCCTGCCTCGCTCAAGATCCCAGATCGCGGGTAGCCTGTGAAACGGCCACCAAGACCGGATATGTCATGCTGTTGGGAGAAATCACTACCTCGGCAGATATTAATTATGATAAATTGGTCCGAGAAGTTATCACCGGTATCGGTTATGACCGGGCCAAAAAAGGAATTGATGGCGCAACCTGCGGGGTGCTGGTAGCAATATCACAGCAATCTGCCGATATTGCTATGGGCGTGGACCAGGCCCTCGAATCCAAATCAGGAGAAATGACAGAAGCTGAAATTGAGGCCATTGGGGCGGGAGATCAAGGCATGATGTTTGGATATGCCTGTGACGAAACGCCAATGTTAATGCCCACTCCCATTTATCTGGCACACAAACTTTCTCGCCGATTGGCAGATGTTCGTAAAGACGACACCTTGGATTGGGTTCGCCCGGATGGTAAGAGCCAGGTAACGATTGAATATCAACACGGCAAACCCGTACGGGTTGATACGGCACTGATTAGCACCCAACATGCCCCAGAAATTTCCCAGGAAGAAATCAGGGAATTGATTATCAAGCACGTGATCAGCCCTGTTCTGCCGGAAGAAATGGTAGATGACAAGCTGAAAATCTTAGTCAATCCTACGGGACGATTTGTCACAGGAGGACCGTTGGGTGATGCAGGTCTGACTGGAAGAAAAATCATCGTGGATACGTACGGTGGTATGGGTCGGCACGGCGGCGGAGCTTTCTCCGGGAAAGATCCCACGAAGGTTGACCGCTCCGGAGCCTATGCTGCCCGCTGGGTGGCTAAAAATATTGTTGCGGCCGGATTGGCGAGCCGCTGCGAGATCCAGGTATCCTATGCGATCGGTGTTGCCCATCCGTTGAGTGTAAACGTGGAAACTTTTGGAACCGGCAATATATCTGATGAAAAGATAAGTGAACTGGTGAACGAATTTTTCGATCTGCGTCCAGGTGCCATCATTCGCGATCTTAACTTGCGCCGGCCGATATATCAGAAGCTGGCTGCTTATGGTCATTTTGGGCGTGATGATCTGGATCTGTCCTGGGAAAATACTGATCGAGCGGTTGAGATCAAGAAAGCTGCCGGGTTGTAAGATATCACTAAATACAAGATCCCGGAGACTCAAAGTCTCCGGGATCCTTTTCTTTAACCGTAAATATTTAATGCTCCCGAATATTAAGAAACTTAGGGAGCTTGTTTATGTAAATTTACAGATGGGATTCGAACGCCTTTAAAAGCTGTTTCTTGGGTTTAAAACCAGCTACCCTGGCAGCAACATCTCCGTTAACGAATAAGAGCAAAGCAGGAATGCCCATTACCCCATATTTGACAGGCAGGTTAGGATTTGAATCCACGTCCATCTTGTAAACCTTGGCTTTCCCATCCCAATCACCGGATAGTTCTTCGACCAGGGGAGTTACCATCTTACAGGGTCCACACCAAGCAGCTGTGAAATCAATCAGAACCGGCAGCTCTGATCCTAGCACCTTTGTTTCAAATTCTTTTTCAGTGATATATTCAACTTCCGCCATTCCTGTCTCCTTGAGCTAAATTCATATTTTCGATCAATGTCTGTTCTTCTATAATAGTTAGAAGATACGTCAGCGCGATATTATACCAAAGTCACTATAGAACCTCGGGGAGTTTTTTCTACAAGAAGCTGGGTTGCGAAGGCTTCTTTAATCTGTTCTACGTGTGTGATAATAAGAATTTTTTCAAAATCATCCTGGACCATATTAATTGCTTCTATCAGGCGTTGGCGTCCGACAGCATCCTGGCTACCAAAACCTTCGTCTACAACGAGGGTTTGCAGCCTGGCTCCCGCACGTTGAGCCAGTACATGTGATAATGCCAACCGAATTGCGAAGTTGATCCGGAAGGATTCTCCTCCGGAGTAGAGTTCATAATCTCTGTACCCGGACTGATCCCGGATTTGTATTTCCAGAGTTTCCCGAAGGTCTTCCCTTTTGGAATCTTTATATTCCCGCAGCGTCAGGAATTGAATTGACATGCTTCCGCCGCTTAATCTATCCAGGATCTGATTGGCTTTGGTTTCAATATTTGGCAAAGCCTGTTCGATCAGCAGGGCCGGTACGCCATCCTTGCCGAAAGCGGCTTCCAGCTGCTGGTATTCTTTCACGCGCTGAGAGATTTCCTGGCGCCTGGTTCCCAGTTCGTTCTGGCGTTCTTTCTGTTTTTCAAGGACGGCAACTTTTTGCTGGGCTGCGCCAACCTTCCGTTCCAGTACCTTTTCCCGCTCTTTGCAATCGATCAATAAATTTTCTGCCGCCCGGGAGTCCGGGGTGTTTTCTCTCGCTTTTTCAAGGGACAGGCGAGATTTTTTCAAGTCGCCCTCAAGAGTCTTGAGCTCGGTTTCACCGATTGCCAACTGGGAGACCAGGTCTTTAATTTCTCTATTTAGCGGTTTTAATGCGGCTTCGGCTTTGTCCAGGCTGGATTTTTTCTCCTGAATGGTTACTCCCTGACTGCTGATATCCCGGATTCGGTCATGTTCGCCGGCATCATATCCGATGTCTTTCAGATTCAAGTTGATAACCAATAGCTCTTGCCGGGCTATATCCGCGTAAGTTTCGTCTTCCAGGTTTTTTCGAACCCCTTCCAATTCCTTCTGATCCGTTTTTTTCCAATTCTTACTCTCGTTTTCCAGGTGAGTGATCTGGTTTTCGATCTGATCCAGTTCCTGTCGCAATTTCCGTAAGGTTTTTTCGGCCAGGCTCAGTTCAGTTATTTGCAGCTGGAGATCTTTTACAATCTGATCGGCTTCTTTAAGTGTAGTTTGGTTTTGGCGGTAGCGATCACCCAGCTCCTTACCTTCTTGTTTGAGATTTAGAACCAGGGATTCTCGTTCAGACGAGGATAATTCCTGTCCGCAAAGTGGACATAAGGCACCTTCTGTTTTCTCCAGTTCGGCTATCCTTTTTTTCAGATCTTTCATTTCTTTGTACAAACGGGGGTTTTCGGCTTTTGCATTTGCTTGTTCCTGCCGGGCATCTTCCAGTGTTTGCTTCTTCAGTTCCCTCGTCTCCAGATCCGTTTCATTCTTTTTTATTTTTTCATTCCCCTCAAGGAGCCGGGTTTTTAACTGGGGGATTTTTTCAAGATCGGTCTGGAGATCCTGGTAGCGGTTTTCTAGAGAACTGCTTATTTGCAGCAAGCGGGCTTTTTCCGCGGCAATCTGCAGTAACGGTTCCTGCCTTTTGATCTCGCTTTCTCTGTACTTTTCTGCCACTGCTTCCCAATCAGCCAATGAGTTCTGAGCCTCTTCCCAATCTTTGAAGGATTGTTGAATAATGTTTGCCTGCGAGAGCGTGCTCTCAAGGGTTTCCTTTTCAGAGTTTCGCTGGTTGATCTTCTCTTTGAGTTTGGCGATGGTTTTCTCGTGGACTTCCAACTGATTGACTGAAGCAGCAACCAATTTCTCATGTTCATTATGTGAAGCAACCAGGGATTGGAGGTTTGACAGCTGTTTTTCAGCATTTTTTCGTTCTTCCTGAGCCTTGGATAAATCTACCTCTAGATCCCCTAAATGTTTCAGACGTTCATCTTCTTCACCTAACTCAGTAATTATTTCAGAAATGCGCCCATCCAACTGGTTTTGTTCATTTTCTGCAGAACGCCTTTTATTTATTGCCCGGTTGCGGTAATCTTCCCAAATTTCCAAACCCAGTATCTGGGACAGGATCCTTTTTCTGGCTGTAGGGTTTTGCTGAGTGAATTGGTCAGCCTCACCCTGGAGCAGGAAAGAGGCGTTAATAAAGGACTCGTAATCAAGCCGCAGGATATCGATGATCTTCTGATCTGTATCCCGCAGGGTTCTTTCTGTGAGATGAGTCCAGGATGGTTCGGGCTTTTCTGCCTTGTCATCCAAAATATATAGCTCTACCTGTTTTGTTTTTCCCTGGGGGTTGGATCGGATGATTTTATATTGATTACCTTCGTATTGGAAAACAAGACAAACTTCAGCCCTCTTGGATTCGAGATTGATCACGGTTTCATCGTGTTTTCTGGCCCTGCCAAATAAAGCCCAGGTTATCCCGTCCAGAATGGATGATTTTCCGGCTCCATTTTCGCCTGTAATGCAGGCCAAGTCAAAACTGGTGAAATCAATTTCCACCTGTTCTTTATATGATAAAAAACCTTCCATAGACAAGGAAATCGGGATCATGCCTTCAATGATAACAGATTGTGAAACTTCCCTTTACTTCAGGTAATAAATAATTCTTTACCTGATTTCTTCTTTCACGGTCTGGAGTAAAATGTCGGCTTGAAGATCAGAAAGGCAGTAATAGGAGGCATCCAAATGTTCGGCAACTTCACTGGCGAGGCCTTTGTCAAACTCTTTATGCTCCATATTGATCACCACGCTAGGAATGTCATCCCTGGCTATCTGTTCAGCGATCTTGTAGGCTTCTTCTTGGGGAGGCATGCGAGAAATGGAAACATTTCCAACACCATCGGTGAGTAAGATCATCAGAGATTGAATATCAGGGTGGGCCAACTTTTCTCGTTTGATTACTTTATAGGCTAGATTTAACCCGGCAGAAAGAGGTGTCTTCCCACCAATCGGGATATCTGCCAGGGAGCGGCGTGCTAACTCGACAGAATTGGTTGGCGGCAGGACCAACTGGGCGCGGTCCTTTTGAAATACGATCATCCCTACTTTGTCACGGCGTTGATATGCATCTGTTAGCAGCGAAAGCACTGCTCCCTTGGCGGCGCTCATTCGTTCAGCAACGGCCATGGACCAGGATGCATCTACTACGAAGAGGATCAAATTCGCAGTTTGTTTTACTCTAACCTTTCGTTGGAGATCTTGTTTACGGATCGAAAATGCCACTTTGTTTTCGGGTGACCAGCGTTCTTTCTGGAAGGGTGCCGCGGCTCGAATTGTGGCGTCAAAAGCGATATCTGAAAGCTCGCCATTTGCTGGCCTGGCCTTAATATATCTACCGCGGCGGGTTTCTGTTTTAGTCTGGGATCTGCGGCCGCTTGAGCGGCGATGTTTCTTGTCCAGAGGCGCATCAATTTTTTCCGGATCAATTGTATCTCCGATCTTGACCGGATTGCCGCCGTCCCACCAGGATGATGGGGTGCCATCAAATACATCACCAGTGCCGGCATCTGCAGGCACCTCGAGTTGGGCAGTATCAGTAACAGAACTAACTACCGTTTTTTTTTATCCCCGTTTTCCCCAATTTCAGCACTCGATTGTTCGCCACCTTCTCCAACTTCACTTTCACCTTCTGCGGAACCACCGGCTAATTCTTCGATTTTTTCTGAAAGTTCTTCAGCAGAAATCTCTGATTGCTGGAAAGGTCCCCGCTTAATTCGATGTGGATAGGCAAGCTCGGCTGCCAGACCAATATCTCTTCCAGAAATGGCTTTTCTTCCCTCAAAAGCGGCATGAGCCCTGGCAGTTTTTAGAATGACCAGGTCAGAACGGTGTCCATCGACCTGGAGCGATGTGCTCAGGTTGGCAATGTCCACCATGTTTTTGGACGAATATTGGACAGCCGGCAGGAGCTTTCTGGCCTCAGTGATCTGTTTGGATAATTCCAGTTCTTTGGGGAGCCACTGCTCCCGGAATATATCAGGGTCTTCTTCATAAGCCAGGTGGCGCTCCATGATCAAAACTCTTTCGTGAGTTTCCCGAATACCACGAATATTCACCGAGAGGGCGAAGCGGTCCAGCAGCTGCGGGCGCAGGTCGCCTTCTTCCGGGTTCATGGTGCCTACCAGAATGAACCTGGATGGATGGCTGAAAGATATACCTTCACGTTCGACAATATTCATGCCCATTGCAGCGGAGTCGAGCAGCAAATCCACAACGTGGTCGTCAAGCAGGTTAACTTCGTCAATATACAGCAAACCCCGGTTAGCGTCTGCCAGCACGCCGGGTTCAAAATGGCGCTCACCTTTTTGAATAGCTTTTTCAATATCCAGGGTGCCCACTACGCGGTCTTCTGTGGCAGAAACGGGCAAGTTTACAAAAGGAGTTGGCAGCATATCTACTTTTCGTTGGTCGCCGTTATTGGATTTTTCCCGGCATTCAGTACACCAGGTGGCAGGTCGATTGGGATCACATCCAAAGCGGCAGTCAGAGAAGGTTTCCACGGTAGGCAGCAGGGCTGCCAGTGCCCGGGCGGCAGTGGATTTTGCGGTTCCGCGTTCTCCGCGAATTAATACACCACCGATTCGGGTATTCACAGCATTGAGGACCAGGGCGCGTTTCATACGTTCCTGGCCAACAACTGCAGTAAAAGGGTAGATTGCTGTCATTTTGATCATCTTCAAGACAAAAAGGTCGTGTTCTACTAATAATTGTTAGAAACATCATAAATAATAGTGATGTTTTTTCTCAGCGTTTATCTTACCACAAAGGTTGCCAAGTTGATATTTGCACTGTATAATGATTTTCATTCTAAAACGGAGCGTGCCCTACTTATGGAAGAAATTATGTCACAACAAGGGGGAGATGCAATGAGCGATATTTCATCCCCTGAAGAAATTATGGATATGGAAACCCTTTTAGCTCAGGAAGGTCTGGGTCTTGGGAACATCCCTGAAAAAGGTGATATTCGTAAAGGCGTGATTACCGCCATCACATCGAATGAGATTCTAATAGACGTTCAGTCTAAAGCCGACGGTTTGATTGCCGGCAGAGAACTGGAGCAGATCAATCCCCGAACCATGGAAGAATTCAAGGTTGGGGAAGAGATTTTGGTTTATGTTCTTGAACCTGAGGATATGAACGGTCATGTAGTGCTTTCATATACCCGAGCCCAAGAAGAACAGGATTGGGAAAAGGTAGAACAAAGCCTCGAATCCGGAGACGTTATTACGACCTTTGTGGAAGGATATAACAAAGGTGGTTTGTTGGTGCCGGTCGGCCAACTGCGTGGCTTTGTGCCAGGATCTTTGGTCAGTGTTTTCCGTGAGGGAGACACCGGAGCCCCTGAAGATCGCTGGAGTGAAGCTATTGGCAAGGAAATCACTCTCAAAGTCATTGAGGTTGATCGTTCCCGCCAGCGCTTGATCTTATCTGAACGGGATGCCATTGGCGAAACCCGGGAAGCGATCAAAGACCAGCTGCTAGATAATTTGGCTGTTGGTGATCGAGTAACCGGTTACGTTAGCAGCCTGGCAGATTTTGGCGCTTTTGTCAATATTCAGGGAGTAGATGGACTTGTTCATCTCTCGGAACTATCTTGGGACCACGTAGATCACCCCAGCGACCTGGTGAAAGTTGGTCAGGAGCTAGAGGTAGAGGTCATCAGCATTGACGAGGAAAAACGCCGGATCGGTTTATCCATGAGAAGGCTGCAAGATAACCCTTGGATCGAAAAAGCAGAAGAAATCAAAGAAGGACAGCTAATACAGGGTACGATCACCAATTTAACTGATTTTGGAGCTTTTGCCCGGATCGAAAATACTGACCTGGAAGGATTAATCCATATTTCTGAATTGAGCATGGATCGTGTAGGACATCCTTCAGAAGTCGTCAGCGTTGGAGAAACCCTAACGCTGCGTGTTATCAGTCTGGATATGGAACGCCACCGAATTGGGTTGAGTCTCGAGAAAGTGGATTCTGATGAATACGCCGCGATCGACTTTGAACAGATCCAGGAAGAACTGAACGGCGAAGGCTCTCTGGAAGATATCCTGGTCAGTTCAGACGAAACTGAAGAAGTTGCTGAAGCGGAAGCTACTGAAGAAGAGCCAGATGTCGAAGAAACTGGTTCTGATGAAGAAGCCGAAGAAGAGGCTGAACCAGAAGAAGAAGCCGAAGAAGAGGCTGAACCAGAAGAAGAAGCCGAAGAAGAGGCTGAACCAGAAGAAGAAGCCAAAGAAGAGGCTGAACCAGAAGAAGAAGCAGAAGAAGAGGCTGAATCGGAAGAGGATGCAGAAGCGGAAGAATCTCCTCCTGAAGAAGAGTAAACATCAATAACAAAAGCGCATCTAACAAGATGCGCTTTTTTGTTTATAGGGGGAATTCTTTAAAATTTACATTAAATTAACACGCTAACTACGTTTTTGAAAAGGAATTTGGTAGAATGTCTACAATAAAAATAGTGGGGAGTGTTTGTTAATTTCATTTACAGTAATATTCGGGAGATCCCCGGATAGTTGCGGGAGGTTGTCTTTTGGCTAGCATGGAAAGATTTACCCAACGAGCTCGGCGGGTTTTAAGTTTAGCGCATAAAGAAGCTGAACGAATGAAGCATGCCCAAATTGGGACCGAACACCTATTGATGGGTTTGCTTCTTGATCAGGGCGGTATTGCAGGTCAGGTTTTACGCGACTTGGGCCTTGATATTGATAGTGTTTTAACTATAACGGAAAGTATCACGGGTTTTGGAGATTACAGTGGAGAAGCCTTGGCATTATCCCGGGGAACCCAGCGGGTACTTGAGTTGGCGGTAGAAGAAGCCCGGAATTTGAGCCACCATTATATTGGTGTAGAGCATATTTTGCTCGGACTTATTACCTATGGAAAAGGCGTCGCGAATGATGTCTTGGAACAGCTTGGATTATCAGCAGAACAGATCCGGCGCCAGACTCTGCGGGAGATTGAAGAACAGAAAGATAAAGGCAAAACCCAGCGGGAACGCAGACAGGTAGGAAAACCAAAACATACCAAATCAAAAAGTAAAACTCCAATGGTTGACCAGCTTGCGGTAAACCTGACAGATTTGGCAGAGGATGGAAAACTGGATCCGGTGATCGGACGGGAAAAGGAAATTGAACGAGTGGTCCAGATTCTGGCCCGCCGGACAAAGAATAACCCGGCATTGATTGGCGAACCTGGTGTTGGAAAGACTGCTATAGTGGAAGGCCTGACCCAGAGAATAGCCGATGGAGAGGTTCCAGCGCCATTGTTGGGAAAAAGAGTCCTGCAGCTGGATCTGGGGTCAGTTGTTGCAGGCACCATGTACCGCGGTCAATTCGAGGAACGCCTAAAGAGGGTGATCTCAGAACTGAAGCAATCTGATGCCATACTGTTCATTGACGAAGTCCATATGCTTGTTGGTGCCGGTTCGGCCGGCTCTGCCATGGACGCAGCCAATATCCTTAAACCAGCTCTCTCTCGTGGAGAATTACAGGTTGTGGGAGCCACAACCTTAGATGAGTATCGAAAACATATAGAAAGTGATGCGGCCCTGGAACGACGTTTCCAACCCATTACTGTGGAGGAGCCATCCAAGGATGAGACCATTGAGATCCTGCGGGGCATTCGTCCGGCGTATGAGGATCACCACCAGTTAAAGATATCTGATGAAGCATTGGAAGCAGCCACGGACCTTTCGGCGCGTTATGTTTCCGATCGTTTCTTGCCCGATAAAGCAATTGACTTGATCGATGAGGCCTCATCCCGGGTTAGAATGTACAAAAACCCCATTGGAGATGATGCCAAAGAGATTGTTCATAAGTTACGCACTGTTCGCAAGGAACTGAAGGGCACCGATGAAGAACAATCCCAATTCACTGATCTGGAGACCCTTGAAAAATCTTTGGAAGAAAAACTTGAAGAACTCAAAGCTGCCTGGGATCGTGACAGCAGCCCTACGGTAACCACTGAGGATATCGCGGAGATCGTTTCAATGTGGACTGGTATCCCGGTGATGGAATTGGCTGAAGAAGAATCGGATCGCCTGCTACACATGGAAGAGGAATTACATAAACATATCATCGGTCAGGAAGAAGCCATAGAGAAGATTTCAAAGGCGGTTCGCCGTTCTCGGGCTGGGTTAAAAGACCCCAAGCGTCCGGTAGGATCGTTTATATTCCTTGGACCAACTGGTGTGGGGAAGACAGAACTCACAAAAGCACTGGCCAAATTTATGTTTGGCAGTGAAGATGCTCTGATCCATCTGGATATGTCGGAATTTATGGAAAAGCATAGCGTCAGTAGATTGGTTGGTGCGCCTCCTGGATATATTGGTTATGACGATGCTGGTCAGCTCACTGAGGCAATTCGCAGACGGCCGTACTCTATCGTGGTTTTTGACGAGATAGAAAAAGCTCACCCGGAAGCCCATAATATGCTGCTGCAGATCATGGAAGAAGGGCATATTACTGACGCAAGAGGCAGAACGGTTGATTTCCGGAATGCCATAATAATTATGACCTCAAATATCGGCGCGGAGCTGATCCAGAATAATGCCTCGATCGGATTTGAGCTGGCCACGGATGAGGAACAATCCCGAAAACGGGATTATGATGATATGCGGCGCAAATTGCTGAAATCCCTCAAGAGTACTTTCCGCCCGGAGTTCATCAACCGTGTAGATTCTGTGGTTGTCTTCCATTCTCTCAGCAAGGATCACATCAAGGAGATCGTGGATCTGGAGTTGGCCAAACTCCGCGAACGATTGGTAGAAAAGAGCCTCCAGCTGGAGATCACTCCTGAGGGTGTTGATATGCTGGTAAAAATGGGCTACAACCCGGAGATGGGTGCCCGTCCGCTGCGGCGCGTGATTCAGGAAAAGATAGAAAATCCGTTATCAGATGCGGTCCTTTCCCGACAATTCAGCCATGGAGATATTGTCCTGGTAGAAGCCGAACTTGGCGAAGACGAGGATGATGGTGAGATCATACTTACCAAGGGAGACCCCGAGATTTATGGGAAAACCTTCTTGGCTGAGGAAGAGGATGAACCAGTTGCAGTAGGATGAAAAAACGATAAGTAAATAAAAAGCTCCCGTTATTGAACTGAACCCCAAAAACAGGACACGAAATAAAACACCTCTCGTACAATATAAGTAAGGGAGGTGTTTTCGTATGGCCAGAAAAAAGGGAAGTAAAGACTATTCGCTAGAAACCAAGCTAGA
>Ga0307990_1000785_pt1 | contig 27392 bp, 19 predicted proteins | sample EllFjometagen129_FD_203168 | JGI IMG/M metagenome (GOLD analysis project Ga0307990, IMG submission 203168) | Marine microbial communities from Ellis Fjord, Antarctic Ocean - #129 | ecosystem: Environmental > Aquatic > Marine > Unclassified | place: Southern Ocean | collected 2014-10-08
TGCTTAAGCAATTTACCGATGCCGAAACGGTTTACCAAGAGCTGCTAAGCCGTCAAAAGCCCCACCCGATAAATCATTTATATCTCGCAGAACTGCAATTAATAAACAAAAAGTACAATCAGGCAAAACAAAATTTTACGACTTATCAGGCGCATGACTCTGATAATTATAAATTGCAGATAAAGATTGCAGCATGTGATTCCATTCCAAAATGGAATAAAACAACTTCTGACTATCGTGTTACACATTTGAAAACATTAAATAGCCCGTATGAAGAGAAATCTCCCGTTTTGATTAATGGAGATTTGGGGTTTGTTACAAATCATTTTGCTGATTCGATAACAGGCTCTAAAGAAACGAATAGTGGTTATATGAAAGGAAAAACCTCTCCGGAGGTATTGTTCCCTGAATTGCATGAAAGCTATTTGTGTGAGGCATTGGATTACTGTCCGGAAATCGATATTTTTGCATTTACCTTGCGAAAAAAAACCAAGTTTATGTACGAAACCGGCTTGTCAAATGCTGGAATCTACTTTTCTCAGTCAGGAAATCCTGAAATGCTTGAGCAATTCGTATGGGATAGTATGCCTGAAGATATCAATGTAGCGCACCCGGCCTTTACAAATAAAGGCAAACGATTATATTTTGCTTCCCACCTTAAGGATGGATACGGCGAAACCGATATCTGGTATTCAGATAAGATTGATGGCAAGTGGCAAATGCCGGTTAATGCCGGAGAAAATCTGAATACTCCCGGAAGAGAAGTGTTCCCTGTTATTCAAGGAGACAGCCTTTTTTATTCGAGTGACGGATTTCCGGGTTATGGAAATCTTGATGTGTTTTTGAGTGTGAAACGTGGAAATGCATGGTCGAAACCCACGAATATGAAAGCACCGATTAATTCCATCGGTAATGATTTTTCGTTTCGAACCGAAAATACTTATCAGGGATATTTTGCATCAAATCGTTCAAATGCAAGTCTCGGTGGGACAGATATTTTTCAATGGAAACTCCCGGTACCTGAACCACCTAAAGATCCGAAACCTGAAACTCCTGAGGCTGAACCATGGACATTTCAACCTGAAAGTTTGACGCTAAATCCTTTGTTTTTTGATAGTGAAAGCATGAAAATTGATGCAATGTATGCTCAAAAATTAAAACAAATTACCGACACGTTAAAAATGTATCCTGAGCTTAAAATACAGTTTACAGGACATTCAGACGCAAGAGGAGCAGCAAAATATAGCATAAAACTTGCTGAGCAGCGTGCTATGGCGGTAAAGCAGTATGTTGTTGATTTGGGAGTTGATGCAGCTCAAATTTTAATTCAATCGACAGGAATTACAAAAGACCGTGATGTGCATGGATTAACTTATCATGTGCAAATTGGTTGCGTGAAAGATGATAATGCCGGCGCATGGTTTCAAAAACAACTGAACACTTCGAAAGAAATTCATCGGTTTAAATCTGATGATTATTATATATATGCAGTAGGAAATTTTGTGGAGAAAGCTCAGGCAGAAAGTTTCCGCAAAACACTTGAATCTGAAACAGATTTTAACGGGATTGTTATGGCATCTCAAAATGGAAAACGGCTTAACGATTTATTTTATGCACCCAACCGTCGGGTAGAGATGCAATGGGAATAGTGTGAATTATCCGTGATTACTGATTTGCTGGAGTTTCTCAGAGTCAATAATTTTGAAACGCTTGTCATCAATTGCAATTAACTTCTCATCTTTAAATTTTGACGTTCACAGATTTGTAAAAATCATTGATATATTTTGGTGGAGAAAAGAGAGACATGGCGCGCATGTCTCTCTTTTTGCTTATTGTCCTTGTTTTTATGAACGCATACAATCTTCAACCTCTTCGGGGGTAATTGGAATTCGTTTGCTACCCAATAAACGGTTTCCGTCTTTTGTTACAAGAATATCATCTTCCAAACGAATACCGCCAAAGCTTCGGTATGTTTCTAGTTTCTCGTAATTAATAAAATCCATGAATTTTTTCTCAGATTTCCACGCATCAATCAATTCGGGAATGAAATAACATCCCGGCTCATTGGTTAATACAAATCCGGGTTGCAGTTCTCGTCCTAAGCGTAACCCTGAAAGCCCAAACTGACTTGCACGTCTTATTTTATCATCGTATCCTACATAATCTTCGCCAAGTCCTTCCATATCATGCACATCAAGACCCATCATATGACCCAAACCATGTGGCTGGAACAATGCATGAGCCCCTTCGCGTACCGCCTCTTCTGGATTCCCTTTCATGATACCAAGCTCAGTTAAGCCAGTTGCCAGTATTTTTGCCGCTTCAAGATGAATTTCACGATAAGTGATTCCCGGACGAACTAACGACATAGCGTGATTGTTTGCCTTCAGTACAATGTTGTAAACCTCACGTTGTTTTGCGGTAAATTTTCCGCTTACTGGTGAGGTTCTGGTGTTATCGGATGCATAATGGAGTGTGGTTTCACAGCCGGCATCGGCAAGCATTAAATCCCCTTCCTGCATCACATTTCCATGATAGTGATTATGCAAGGTTTGTCCGTTTACGGATAAAATAATCGGAAAGGATGGAACACCGCCGTGAGATAAAGAAATACCTTCCATTAAACCGGCAACTTCGCGCTCAACAACACCAGGAGCAGCTTTTTTCATTGCTTCTATGTGCATGATGTAACCGATGTCACAGGCTTTATCAATTTCTTTAATTTCATATGCATCCTTAATGCTGCGTAAACTGACAATTGCTTTAATCAACTCAACGGAAGCCGCTTCTTTCATCTTATCAAAAGGAATTCCCAATACCTGATTCAGATAAATCATATTATCTTGACGATACTGCGGTAAAATATGAACATTACGACCTGAATCAGCTGCTTTTACAAGTAAACTTGCCAAATCTTCAAATGGAGCGGTTTTCTCAATACCAACTTCCATTGCAAGTGATTTTACGCTTGGTTGAGGTCCCATCCAAATAATGTCATCCATGCTGACATCATCTGCAAAAAGGAATTCATCACTACTGTCAACATTTATAACTCCTGCCATTCCGGCATGATCATGACCAAAGAAATATAGAAAATCAGAATCCTGACGAAAATGATATCCGTTTGCCGGATAATTCATCGGGGACTCGTTATTTCCAAGGATTAAAATAATTCCGTCTTTTACGAGCTTTTTCAGTTTCGCTCTGCGATTTATGTAAACTTCTCTTTTAAACATAATACATCATTTTTATTTAAGCATAAAATTAGGAAAAAGCATTGAATATCCCTAATTGAATTTTTATTTCTGAAAGATGATGCGCTTAGCTCAAGTAAAAATGCTTAAGTCATTTGATTAATAATTGCGATGATAGAGCAATTATTTCTTCCGGAAAAACAGCTTTAACGGTACTCCAGTAAAATTGTATTGTTTCCGTAATTGATTTTCCAAATAGCGACGATAAGGTTCTTTAATTTCTTTCGGAAAATTAGTAAAGAATGCAAATGCCGGAGCATGAGACGGTAACTGCGCTGCATATTTTATTTTTATGTAAGCACCGCGAACTGCCGGTGGATGATATGCTTCCACTGCTTCCTGCACCATGCGGTTCAGTGGTCCTGTTCCAATCCTCCGATTACGGTTTTCATGAACATCGATTGCCGTTTGTAATACTTTATGGATGCGCTGTTTGTTAAGTACTGAGGTGAAAATAATCGGAACATCGACAAACGGAGCTAGGCGTTCGTGCATTGTTTCTGTGTATTCTTTGATGGTATTGGTTTCTTTTTCAACCAAATCCCATTTGTTTACGACAATTACAACGCCTTTTGAATTCCTTTGTGCTAAACGGAAAATATTCATGTCTTGAGCTTCCATCCCGTTTTGGGCATCGATCATTAAAATACAGACATCAGAATTTTCAATAGAGCGAATTGAACGCATTACCGAGTAAAATTCCAAATTCTCGTGAACTCTGTCTTTACGTCTTAATCCGGCAGTGTCAGTTAAAATAAAATCAAAACCGTATTTGTTGTATTTCGTGTCAACGGAATCTCGTGTTGTTCCGGCGATATCAGTTACCAAATTTCTGTCCTCTCCAATCAAGGTGTTTATCAGTGATGATTTTCCGACATTTGGTCGTCCGACTATGGCAAATTTTGGAATTTCATTTTGCGCCTCTTCCGATATCGCTTCAGGGAGATTGCTCACCAATACATCCAGCATTTCGCCGGTACCGCTGCCGTTAATTGAAGAGATTGGCATCGGATCTCCGAGACCAAGATTGTAAAACTCATAAATTGCCTCGTGACGCTTTGTGTTATCAACCTTGTTGACAACAATAATTACCGGCTTATCTGTTCTGCGTAAAATTTTTGCAACCTGATCGTCAAGACTGGTAATACCGGTTTCAATATCTAAAATAAAAAGAATCACATCGGCTTCATCAATTGCGACAAGTACTTGTTTTTTGATTTCTGTTTCAAAAATATCTTCTGGACTTTCTACATATCCGCCTGTGTCAATGACCGAAAAATACCTGCCGTTCCAAGTACATTCCCCGTATAACCTGTCACGAGTGACTCCACTGATATCATCAACAATCGCAGTGCGTTGCTCTGTTAGGCGGTTAAATAAGGTGGATTTCCCAACATTTGGTCTGCCTACAATGGCAACTATTGTACTTGTACTCATAATTTTATGTAAATTAAACTTTGTAAATATAATAACATCAAAAGATTAATAGCCAAATTGACGTAATAGATGCTTATCATCACGCCAGTCTTTTTTAACTCTGACGTACAATCCAAGATAAATCTGTTTCCCGAAAAAAGTTTCAGCATCCTGACGGGCATGTTGCCCTACGCGTTTCAGTGCTAATCCTTTTTTTCCGATGAGTATGCCCTTTTGACTGTCGCGTGCTACATAAATTGTAGCTTCAATCCGGATGATTTTCTCATCTTCCTTGAAAGACTCAACAACAACCTCCGTTGAATAAGGAATTTCCTGCTTGTAGTTCATCAGAATTTTTTCGCGAATGATTTCGGAAACAATAAAGCGTTCTGTTTTGTCCGTTAATTGGTCTTTCGGGAAATAGGGCGGATTTTCAGGCAATAATTTTAATATATGCTCGAAAACCAAGTCCACATTGTAATTCTTTAGGGCTGAAATGAAATATACTGTTGCATTAGGAACTTCTTCTTGCCAAGCTTTCTGTAGTTCCAATACCTTTTCTGCCGGAGTTAAATCCATTTTGTTGATAAGAATCAATACCGGTGTTTCTGTTTTTTTGATGCGCTCCAGATATTCCGGATATTTATCTCTCGTTTCCACAACATCGGTCATGTACAGGATTACATCTGCATCTTCAAAGGCACTGCTTACAAAATTCATCATGCTTTCCTGCATGCGGTAGGCGGGATTGATAATTCCTGGTGTGTCCGAATAAACAATCTGAAAATCATCTCCGTTGACAATTCCCATAATCCGATGACGAGTGGTTTGTGATTTTGATGTAATGATAGAAATTTTTTCTCCTACCATTTGATTCATTAAGGTTGATTTCCCAACATTTGGATTTCCTATAATATTTACAAAACCTGCTTTGTGATTCATAGTATATTTTTTGCAAAGATAGTCTTTTATGTTAATTGCTGATTGCTAATTGTTGCTCATTACATTCGACGGTGATTGTTTATTGATAATTGTCAATTGTTGCTCATTACATTCGCTGTTGATTGTTAATTGCTGATTGCTAATTGTTGCTCATTACATTCGCTGTTGATTGTTTATTGCTAATTGTCAATTGTTGCTCATTACATTCGCTGTTGATTGTTTCTTTTTATACCACTATCAATCAACAATCAGCAATCAGCAATCAACAATCAACATTCCGTAATTACAAATCAAACAATTAACTTTAACGCTTGTTGGAATTATAAATGAAACAAAATGGGTGAAAAACATGCGTTAATTACCGGTAGCTCCAGAGGAATTGGGTTTGGTTTAGCAACAGATTTTTTGGAAAACGGATATAATGTGACCATATCAGGAACAACTGAAGCCTCGACTATGTCAGCCTTCCAGAAATTAACTAAACAATTTAGTTCTGACAATATATTTCCTCAACATTGTAATGTAACCAAGTACGAGGAAGTTGAAAATTTGTGGAATGCTGCATTTCAAAAATTTGGACAAATAGATATTTGGGTAAATAATGCAGGCGTAGGACAAGCAAATAAATATTTTTGGGAAATGCAAAAGGAAGCATTTGATGATATCATTGATATAATATCAAAGGCATGATGTATGGAACAAAAATAGCATTTGAAAACATGCAAAAACAAGGATTTGGAGCCATATATAATATGGAAGGTTTTGGAAGCGATGGCAGAAAAATGAAAAAACTGAGTGTTTACGGCACAACAAAAAAAGCATTAAACTATTTTACCGAAAGTTTTATAAAAGAAGCAAAAGAAACAAATGTTATTATTGGTTTAATAAGTCCCGGAATGGTAATTACAGATTTATTAACTGATCCTGTTGATGAAAACAGTCCTGAAAGAAAGCAATTCGTAAAAATAGTGAATATTCTTGGCGATAAAGTCGAGACTGTTACTCCTTTTCTTGTAAAAGGAATGATAAATAACAAGAAAAACGGGAAAGCAATTAGGTGGCTTACGACAGCTAAAGTTTTTGGGAAGTTTTTTATGTCATTATTTAGAAAAAGAAAATTAATTGAATAAAATACTTATTCGTGAAGGTTCTAAAAAGAGTGGAAGTTGGAAATTTCAGCTTTTCGGGTTAAATTAAGCTCTACTTTAAATTGATTGCTTAAAATTAAAATAAATTCCGTATTTTTACTTTTGACCTTGGCTTTCTCCATTGGTTGATATTGTTGCGGTGCTATCGGAAAGCAAGAATCCGACTGGTTATCTTAAAAAAATCAGAAAGCGTGATGAAGAGCTGAAAAGCTACATAGGGACAAATTGTCCCCAGATAGAAATGCAGACATCATCGGGGGAAAATCGTAAAACATTATCGGGAAATACTAAAGATGTTTTTCGTTTAATTCAATCCATTCCATCAAAAAAGGCGGAATTTTTTAAACAATGGTTAGCACAAATTGGTAAAGAACGCCTAGATGAAATCGAAAATCCTGAACTAGCTCAAGAGCGAATGAAGTCCATTTATGAGCAAAAAGGATATCCCCAAGACTGGATAGACAAACGGCTTAGGGGAATTGCCATTCGCCAAAACCTAACCGATGAATGGAAAGACAGAGGAATAACAGAGAAAAAAGATTATGCAATACTGACCGCTGAAATATCAAAAGCCACATTTGGGATGACTCCAAGCGAATACAAGGAGTTTAAAAACTTGCCTATAAAATCTAAAGTTAACCTCCGTGATAATATGGATGATTTAGAATTGATTTTTACGATGTTGGGCGAACGCGTAACTACAGAAATTCCACAAAAAGAAAAACCTGAAACTTTTCAAGAAAACAAGAATGTTGCAAAAAGAGGATGTAAAGTTGCTGGTGATGCACGTGAAAGTACCGAGTGTGAATTAGGGCGGCGTATAATGTCTGATAAAAGAATTTAGATGCTGGTCAAGGAAAGTTGGAGATAGATGAGTAACTAGTTCAATGCTATAGTGTAAATTCGTTAGTGTTTGGATTGTTTGAGCGTATTAAAATGGTTGAGAAAATAGGTTCTGGTATTAGTCGGATAAATGATGCCATGAAAGAAGCAAACTTGCTAAACCTATTTTTAAAACAGAAGGGATTTTTACACTAGTATTTAATCGGGCTATTGGGAGAAAACGGTGAAGAAGTCTGCGGAGAAAACTACTAGGGGAAAAATGATAGAACTTATTCAAGCGAATTCTTTTATAACAATTAAGGATATAGCTGTTGCTGTTGGTATTACAGTAAAAGGATTTGAATATCAACTTGCCAAAATGCCACGAATACACGAATACACGATTTTGTTTTTATTCGTGCATCTGTGGCTAATTTCTTGCGGTGTCAAACGAAAGCTTAATACTCCACAAAATCGCCTTCTTCTATGCCATATTTTTCACAATAATCGGCATTGACTTCAACAACATGAATTGCGGCAGCACCGGACGGCAGAGATTCTTGACTTTTTGTTTTTGTGTTTTTGTAAATCTTAACAATTTCCCCTTTTGAGTTTACGTAAATGATATCAAGTGAAATAATTGTATTCAGCATCCAGAATGCTTGCTCTACTTCGTTTTCAAAGAGAAATAACATGCCGCGATTTTCCTTCATTTCTGGTCGAAACATTAAACCCAAGGCCCTGTCGAAATCATTATCGACAATTTCCACATCAATTTTAGAAATGAGGGTGTCAGCACCTTTACGGATAAATTTCAATTCGCCTTCTTTTTTGAAAACCGGCGGATTTTCAAAAGAGAAATTATGATCTTCGGGCTCTACCAGATTAGCAGGGCGATCAATTTCCGGACGTGGCAGTTTGTCTTTGCAAGCCGTTGGGATAATGAAAACAATGGACAATAGAATGATTATAATTTGAATCTTTTTCATAATTATTTGATTTGCATGTTATATAATTTCGTGTAGATACCGTTTTTATCAATGAGTTCTTCGTGTTTTCCACGTTCAATAATTTCGCCGTATTGCATCACACATATTAAATCTGCATTTTTAATGGTTGACAAACGATGCGCAATCACAATGGAAGTGCGGTTTTTCATTAAATTATCTAAAGCTTCCTGAACCAATTGTTCTGATTCTGTATCCAATGCGGAGGTGGCTTCGTCAAGAATCATAATCGGAGGATTTTTCAGAATTGCGCGTGCAATGCTTAAGCGTTGACGCTGACCGCCGGAAAGCTTTCCGCCACCGTCTCCGATGTTGGTGTCATATCCGTGCTCGTATTCCATAATAAAATCATGGGCATGTGCAATTTTTGCTGCGGCAATGATATCTTCTTCCGTTACATTTTCAGCACCAAATCTTATATTATTCGCAAAATTGTCATTAAATAAAATCGGCGACTGATTTACATATCCTATCATGGAGCGTAAATCAGTTAACTTGAGGTCTCTGATATCGACTCCGTCAATTGTGATCTCACCAATATTTAAGTCGTAAAACCGAGGCAATAAATCTGCGATAGTTGTTTTTCCTGAGCCCGACTGTCCAACAAGCGCAATGGTTTTTCCATAATTAATCTGAAGATTAATATCTTTAAGGACAAGTGTGTTGCCATAAGCAAAGTTGACATTTTTGTACTCGATTTTTCCCTTGAAATCGGGTTTTGGAAGCGGATTTATCGGATCTTTAATTTTGTTTTTTGCTTTTAATATTTCATTGATTCGGTCAACAGAAGCCAATCCTTTTTGTACATTGTATAATGCTGTACTTAAGGATTTTGCCGGTGTGATGACTTGGGAAAAAATCAGAAGGTATGATATTAATTCCGCAGGGTCTAAATTGCCATCTACTAAAATAATGCGACCTCCGTACCACATGACAAAAACAATGGTTACAGTTGCCATAAATTCGGTTATGGGAGATGCTAAAGCTCTGCGCCGATTGATCTTATTCTGTACATTCGTATAGCCTTGATTTACGTCTGCAAAACGGTTGTCCTGATGTTTTTCCGCGTTAAATGCTTTGATAATTTGTAATCCGAAAACGGTTTCTTCAATCAAAGTCATCAAGTGACCCATTCGTCGTTGCCCGTCTTGAGATCGGCGACGTAGTGATTTTCCGATTCTCCCGATAATTAGTCCTGCGATGGGAAGGATCAGCAGCACAAAAAGTGTGAGTTTGTAATTCAGTGCAAATAAGGCTCCGACAAAGGCAATGATTTTTATTGGGTCTCGAAAAAGGATGGACATGGAGCTCATGATTGAAAAATCAATCTCCTGCACATCATTTGTCATTCTGGCGATGATGTTTCCGCGCTTTTCTTCGCTGAAATATCCAATATGTAATGCCAATATTTTTTTATACAAGCGGTTTCTGATGTCGCGGACAACGCCATTACGTACCGGAACCATAAAGAAGGTTGCAAAATACCAGGTGGCTGTTTTTCCCAGAGTTGCAACACTTACTAAAATTCCTAACATAACAAGTGCTTTTAGTTCACCGTGCTCAATGATAATGCCTGATAACCAAAATTTGAAATTGTGCAACAAGACATTGGAATTCATTGACCAGGGCTGTATTTCAGTAACTAGCTCTTGTTGTCCGAAAAGCACGTTTAAAAACGGGATAACCAATCCAAAGGAAAACAATGTAAAAATTGTACTCAGAAGGTTAAAAAACACATTCCCAATTGCTGCCCATTTGTATGGCAGAATATATTTGAATATTCTAAAGATATCTTTCATTAACAGCCTGTGTAATTGAATGGTGTAATTTGCATGAGTTCTGCTTTTACTTCATCCGAAACATTTAAACTTTGTATGAACGAATGAATACTTGCTTTTGTTATGCGCTCATTGGTTCGGGTTAATGCCTTTAATGCTTCGTAAGGTTCAGGATATGATTCACGACGTAAAATATTTTGAATGCCTTCAGCCACAACCGCCCAGTTATTATCTAAGTCGGCTTCAATTTTTTCTTTATTTACTAAAAGTTTGTCTAGCCCTTTAATGATGCTTTTGAAAGCGATTAAGGTGTAACCAAAGGGCAATCCGACATTTCTGCTTACGGTGCTGTCGGTTAAATCTCTTTGCAAGCGGGAAACCGGAAGTTTTTCACTTAAATGTCCGCAAATGGCATTTGCCATGCCCAAATTCCCTTCTGCATTTTCAAAGTCAATTGGGTTGACTTTATGTGGCATTGCAGATGATCCGACTTCTCCGGCTTTTATCTTTTGTTTAAAATAATCCATGGAAACATAAGTCCAGATATCGCGTGAGAGGTCGATAAGGATGGTGTTAATTCGACGTACCCCATCAAAAAATGCGGCAAGATTATCATAATGTTCAATTTGTGTTGTCGGGAAAGAACGCTTAAGACCTAAGTTTTGCTCAACAAATTCACGGGCAAACTGATGCCAATCAATCTTTGGAAAACAGATATAGTGTGCATTAAAATTCCCTGTTGCTCCGCCGAATTTGGCGCTAAACGGAACCGCTTTGAGCTGATTTATCTGTTGCCTTAAACGTTCGGAAAAGACATCCATTTCTTTTCCGAGTCGTGTGGGAGATGCTGGCTGTCCGTGTGTGCGTGCCAGCATTGCAATATCCTGCCATGCTTCTGCTTTTTCATCAATTTTGCGCAAAACATCCTCAAATAAGGGGTTAAAAACCTCGTTAAATGCTTCTTTCATGCTTAACGGAAGTGCCGTGTTATTGATGTCCTGAGAGGTGAGCCCGAAATGCACAAACTCCTTGTATTTGGAAAGTCCGAGTTCATCAAACCATGATTTTACAAGATATTCTACTGCTTTCACATCGTGATTGGTGGTTCTTTCGGTTGCTTTTACTTGTTTTGCATCCGCTTCTGAAAAAGCTTCCAGGCGGTTTTCTAAACGGATGATATCATCCTCAGTTATTTCAGACAATTGGGGAATATCAAGTTTACATAAAGCAATAAAATACCGAATCTCCGTATTGACACGATAATATATTAATGCATGTTCCGAAAAGAAATCCTGCAAAGCTTCTGTTTTATCAAAGTAACGTCCGTCAATCGGACTGATTGCATTAAGTGCTGTTAATTCCATGGGTTTAAAATTTGTTTCAAAGGTAGAAAAAAATGAGAAAGTGCAGATAATTTTCAGCCCATGTTACACAAATCCATTTTTCTTTTATTTAAACGCATGAAAAACCTATCTTTACCAAAACTTTTTTTTAGAAATCTTTAGATGATAATTTATGAAAAACGTTAAGGTCTTATTGTTGATAAATTCAATTTTTGTATTGAGCTTAAGCTTAATTGCGCAGGAAATTGTGGTTACTAGTCCGCAGTTGAAAAATATAATACTTGAAGAATATACCGGAATCAATTGTCCGTATTGTCCTTATGGACATCAGGAGGCAGAGGCTATTTATGCTGCAAATCCTGATCGGGTAGCGGTAATTAATATTCATACTGGATATTATGCAATTCCGGATGATGGACAGCCTGATTTTCGCACGGATTTTGGTTCTGCGCTTGCATCTGAGGCATCTGTTTCCGGATATCCGTCTGCCTCGGTAAACCGACATATGTTTTCTGGATTAAATTCTGGTGGAACGGCAATGGGGCGAGACCTTTGGGTAGATGCTGCAGCATTGATTAAAGTACAGCCATCATACGTAAATATTGGATTTCGAACCGATTATAATGAAAGCACCAGAGAGTTGACTGTTGATGTTGAGTTGTATTATGTGGAAGAAGCACCGTTTATGGTTGAAAGCAACTTTATTAATCTTGTTTTGACAGAAAATCTGGTTTACGGATATCAGGCTAACGGGAGTTCAAATTATGAGCACAATCACATTTTGAGACACATGATTACTGGACAATGGGGCGATGAAGTTACAAGCCTTGAAGCAGGAACCTTAGTGGAACGAACTTATACCTACAACGTGCCGGAGGAATGGAATGCAGAAAATTGTGATATTACTACCTTTGTTGCAGAAGAACATTCTGAGGTTTTAACTGGTGGTGTTGCTCCTATGATAGGCGCTCTGTTTGCCGGAGAAACGGAACTGGATTACGGGCGTTTGAATATGAACGAGTTCATTTCAACCGCAGAGGCAGGAAATACAACCAATCTAAACGGAAGTTTTTTAGTCGGTGATACACTTGATGCGAATTACAGCCTGAATTTAACTTCAAATCAACCCGACGACTGGAATGTTACTTATAGCATTGATGGAGCAGAATATTCAGGGAATACGGAAATTCAGCTTTCTGCATCAACGAATTATCCAATTAGTTTTAATATTACTCCGGGTGCAACAAATGGAGTTGGACATTATGTTTTAGAAATTAGCTCTGACCGTTTCCCGGATGCCGAAACAAAAACCACCGAATTTTATGTTATAAAAGGCGTTTCTGATTTGGTTGTTAATGGTTCCGGAACGTTTACGGGAATTAACAGTGCAACATATGCCAATGAATATCTGGATGCTTTAGCTGCTGCCGGAAGTCAGTACGCAGGAGCAATTTCCGCAATGGCCATGGAGGAAGGATTTACCAAAGGGATACTGAATGATGTGCAAAATATTTTCATGAACATTTCTTATACACATCCCAGTTTGTCAGAAAATCAAATTGATGCTTTAGAAAATTTTATTGACAATGGAGGAAACTTGCTGATTGCCGGTCAGGATATTGGATGGGATGCAATGGCAATTGGAGGATATAGCGGATTGCCAATGAAACTGTTTTATGCCAATTATTTACAGGCAACTTATTCTAACTCTGGTATTGCAGATGATAATGAAGTATTCCCAATTGAAGGAGAAAAACTTTTTGGTGGACTAAACGCAGGAAATTTGGTTAGCCTGTACGGAAACGCCTTGTCTGCAGATAAGATATATCCTCGAGCAGATGCAGAAGCAGTATTAAGTTACGAACAAGAGCGGGGCCCTGTTGCAGCAATCAGAAGCACAAAGGGTGATGCGAAAATTGTTTATTTGGCATTTGGGTTAGAGCAACTTGTTTCAAATGAATTGAGAGATTCTTTGATGTCCAGAACTCATCAATGGTTTACAGGACAATTGGAAATAGGAGTTGAAGACGTAATTATGGAAACCCAGCTTAATGTCTATCCCAATCCGGTCGATAATGTCCTCAGTATTGAATACGAAGCTTTAACAAATCAAATGGTAAAGTTATCGCTTATCGGGATTGACGGAAAAATTATTTATCAGGATGAATTGCTTTGGGATGCTGTTTATACGCTTTCGCTTGAAGGGCTAAATTCAGGCTTGTATTTTGTCAAACTTAACTCCGATACAGCGAATTATATTCGTAAGTTCATTAAAAAATAGTCATGAAAAGTCCTTTGCGCATATCCATGGTAAGTTTTTTAAACACGCTTCCGTTTCGGTATGCTTTAGCGTTTAATAGGGAGATAAAATCATTAATTCAGGTGTCTGAAGATGTGCCGTCCCTTTGTGCAAAGAAATTATTAAGTGGCGAGGCAGATGTTGGATTAGTGCCTGTGGCGATTTTGCCAGAAATGCCCGAATACCATATAATTACCGATTATTGCATTGGCGCAAAACAGCAGGTTGATTCAGTTTTCTTGTTTTCAGAAAAGCCAATGCATGAATTAAGCCGTGTTTTACTCGATTTTCGCTCCCGGACATCTGTTCAACTCGTGCAAATTCTCGCTAAGAATTACTGGAATATTGCTCCGCAGTATATTTCTGCAGAACCCGGTTATGAATCACAAATTTCTGGCGAAATAGGAGGTGTTGTCATCGGAGATAAAGCCCTTGAGCTGCTTGGGAAATTCCCTTATCGGTACGACTTGGCAGAAGCTTGGTATCAGTACAGTGGTGAGGAGTTTGTGTTTGCTGCATGGGTGAGTCGTAAAAAATTGCCGACCGCATTTATTGAGCAATTTAATGACGCTTTAGCTTTTGGTATAAGGCATCTTGATGATGCAATAAAAACTTATGCGCATGAATATCCAAACCTTCCCGTAGAAAATTATTTAAAAAATCGAATTGATTATTATTGGACAGAATCAAAAAAGCGGTCTTTAAAGCGATTTTTGAATCAAATTTCATAATAAATAACGCTTTTTGATTTCTTTATGTTTTAAGGGGACTTCTAATAATTCTTTTGCATCAAGATTTTCAGCGTTTTTCATAGACATTAAAATATAATAAACAATCTGACTGCGTTAAAATTTTTCAAAATAGCTATAGCTATTCAGAAAAATTTCCATAATTTTGGCTGCACTCGGCATAGCTCAAGCAAGCTTGGCTCTGCCCTCATTTTAATAATTTTGGCTGCACTCGGCATAGCTCAAGCAAGCTTGGCTCTGCCCTCATTTGCACAAAATTTGCACAAAATTTGTGCCTTGCATCTTATTTATTAAATTTGTTTGTTGAAAGAAAAGAATTATTAGAAGGCTCCTTAACTTTGAGTTGTTTAAACTTTTCGTATTTTAGTTTCTTGAAAAAATGAATATTATATTATGCGGATTATTAGTATTATGATTGCTGTGTTGGGCTTTTCTTTGTCGGTAGTGGCAATGGACTCTATGGTGCCGGACACGACAAATGACCAAAATCTTACTGTGCAAATGACACAGGCGCGAGTGAAGTTTCAAAGCGATAATTTCCAAGGTGCGTTGAGAATTTATCGGGATTTGTACAAAGAAAGCCCGAATCATACGATGTTAAACTATCGAATGGGGGAAACGTATTTTCAGATTGAGGAATATGGAAGTGTCATTTTACACCTGAAAAAACTTGTGAATGAAGATGATAAAAACATGGAGCTTTTGCATTATTACCTCGGTCGTGCTTATCAAAAAGAAAGCATATTTAATCTTGCAAAAGATCATTACGAAACCTTTAAAGACAATGCAAAAAGTAAGTTGGTAAAGTATTATAATGTGCCGACTTATCTGGCGCAGGTGAAAAATGCCATTGCATTAATATCCAAAGAAGTTGAGGTTGAAATTGAAAATATGGGAGAAAAAATTAACTCGGAATATGTGGATGCAGTTCCCTCCATTACTGCCGACCAGACGCAGCTAGTTTTTACAAGTAGGCGTCCTCTTGATAAAACAGTACAGCGTGATCCGTTTACCGGTGAATATTTTGATGCTGTGTTTGTTTCACACAAACAACAAGATGGCTCATGGTCAGAGGCTAAACCCATTGCCGGTGATATTAATACCGAGTGGCATGATGCAAATACAAGCATTTCCCCCGATGGAAAAACCATTTATCTTTACAAAAACATTAAAAATGAAACCTTAAGTGGTGATATTTATGCTTCAAAACTAAAGGATGGGAAATGGATGAAACCCCAACCATTACCGGAAAATAAACCTGAAGAATTCTTTATGAAACTCGGTAATGCATTTAAAACATTGCATCAAGGTGAAACAGCAATCAATTCTACGTATTTTGAGACTTCTGCTAGCGTGACAGCGGATAATAATACCATTTATTTTATCAGTGAGCGTAAAAAAGGGATTGGAGAAGGGGATATTTGGATGGCACTTCGTGCTGGAAAAGGATGGAGTACCCCTAAAAATCTCGGTAAAAATATCAATACGGAAAACGATGAAATCGGCGTGTTTATTCATCCTGACGGAAATACATTGTTTTTCTCTTCAAATGGACCCAGCTCAATGGGCGGATACGATGTTTTTATGGTCAAAAAAGTCGATGGACGCTGGCAGAAACCCGTAAATCTGGGATATCCAATCAATACCCCCGATAATGAATATCACTTTGTGCTTTCTACCGATAGCAAAACTGCATATATCTCCAGTGACAGAGAAGGAGGCTTGGGGAAAGTTGACTTGTATCAAATCGACATGAGAAAATATTTCGACAATCTTGGTGTTGAATTTATACAGCCGGAACTGACTGTCGTTAAGGGTTCTGTGGTTGCTGAAGACCAAACTCCCATTGAGACAGAAATTGTCATAAAAACAAAAGCCGATGGTGAAATTGTAACTACAATTATGTCTGACGAAGAAGGAAAATACATGGCGACCCTTAAAAATGGACTAACTTACGAGTTTATTATTGAGTCTCAGGGAATGAAACCAGTGAATTCAACTTTAGTAATTCTTGCCGGCAATGAAGCAAAAGAAGTAAAAACATGGCACTTTATTTTGAGTAAACAATAAATTATGAAAGCGATAAAATCATGGGGGCTCCTACTGATATGCCTTGTGGGGTTTTCTTTAATAAGCACAGGAAATGTTCCTGATAGCATAGTATCCCCTGGTGCCTCTGCTGATACATCGGCAACTGTTGATTCATTACCGGACATTTCGGTGCAGGTCGAGCAAGACAGCACGAAGTTTCTGGTTTATAAACTGGAAATATTCGAAAACATTACCACCACCGTATGGCGTAATACGAAACAGGCTATGAATGAAGCGATTGATTTAGATGCTGATTTATTTCTTATTCATATGAATACATACGGGGGACTGGTGGTCGCTGCCGATTCAATTCGAACAGCATTACTTAATGCTCCCATGCCCGTTTGGGTCTTTATTGATAACAATGCTGCAAGTGCCGGAGCATTAATTTCTATTGCATGCGATAAAATATTTATGCGTCCCGGAGGAAATATTGGTGCAGCAACGGTTGTCAGTCAGGACGGAAAGGCAATGCCAGATAAATATCAGTCCTATATGCGTGCTACCATGCGCTCAACGGCAGAAGCACAGGGAAAAGATACCATCATACAGGGAAATGATACCATTGTGCAATGGAAACGCGATCCTAAAATTGCTGAAGCAATGGTAGATCCGGATGTGTATATTCCCGGAATTATTGATTCAACAAAAGTGCTGACATTTACTGCCCGTGAAGCGTTAGAAAACGGATATTGTGATGAATTATACGATGACATCCCTGAATTACTTGCCGCCGAGGGAGTTAGTGATTATGAGACAAAGGCTTTTGTTCCCACGACGATGGATAAAATCATGGGGTTTTTAACCAATCCGGCCTTCAAATCATTTCTCATCATGTTTATTATTGGTGGTTTGTACTTTGAATTGCAATCTCCAGGTATTGGATTCCCGTTTCTGATTGCTATTGCAGCTGCTTTGTTGTATTTTGCGCCATCTTATGTTGAGGGCTTGGCAAATCACTGGGAAATTTTGATTTTTGTTGTGGGAGTGATACTTATCGGAGTGGAAATTTTTGTGATACCCGGATTTGGTGTTGCAGGAGTTGCCGGAATTGCGTTATTAATTACCGGGTTAGCACTTTCCATGGTTGGGCAATATGAAATTCAACCCATTGAAGGTGAAATCAACTTAAAACCACTCGTTAATGCCCTGTTTTATGTCATAATTGCATCAATTATTTCGTTTCTCTTTTCGCTCTGGTTAAGTAGTAAGTTGTTTTCTAATAATCGCTTGTTTGGAAACTTATCGCTTAATACGACACAACAGCGTGATGAGGGATATTTCAGTTTCGATAATAAAACGTCTGAAATGATTGGAAGAAAAGCAATTGTCGTTCAGGAATTAAGACCATCAGGACGTGTTGAAATTGATGATAAACGTTACGATGCAAAAGCAATGAACGGGTACATTGAACGTGATACAGAAGTCATTGTGAAGCGATTTGAATCTGGGCAACTTTATGTAGACATTATTGATAACTAAATTTTTATGGCTCAATTTGTACGTGATTATCAGGAAGAAGACTTTTCTGCACTTATAAAACTATGGGAAGCTACCGACATGGGTGGCAAAAAACGGGGTGATGATGAAGATATCATCGAGGATACTCTTCGTTATGGCGGCAAACTGCTCATTCTTGAAGATGATGATGCCGGCTTAATCGGAAGCAGTTGGATTACTACTGACCAGCGTAGGCTTTACCTTCACCATTTTGCGATTTTGCCTGAATTTCAGAGGCGAGGTTTCGGTCATTTGCTGATGGATAAAAGTATGGAGTTTGTCGTGGAAACCGGATTGCAAGTTAAACTGGAGGTGCATCGTGACAATAAAATTGCTCGCGATTTATATTGTTTTTATGGGTTTAAATATCTTGGTGATTATCAGGCCTTCATTATCCGCGATTTGAATACAATTAAACTGCGGGACATTGAATAGGCGAGTTCTAAAACTTGCTTTTCCAAATATCATCAGCAATCTCACGGTTCCGTTGGTGGGAATGGTGGATATTGCGCTCATGGGAAGACAGGATAACCCGGCCTACCTTGGAGCAATTGCTTTGGGGGCAACCGTTTTTACTTTCATTTATTCTGGACTTGGGTTTCTCCGAATGGGAACTAGTGGTTTTACTGCCCAAAGCCGGGGAAGCCGTGCCATCGATCAGTCATATATAATCCTAGCCAGAGCATTAATTATTGCAATAGGACTTGGGTTTTTACTTATTCTTTCACAAAAAGCAATCGGTTGGCTTGCATTTAATTTTGTGGATAGCAGTCAGGAACTGAAATCCTTTGCCATGGATTATTTCCGAATACGAATTTTTGCTGCGCCAGCAACATTAGGTTTGTATGCAATTATGGGATGGTACATTGGGATGCAGGATGCAAAAACTCCTATGTGGATATCTATTTTAATCAATTTGATAAACATTATCCTGTCAGCATTTTTTGTGCTAAAACTAGGAATGGAAGTAAGGGGAGTCGCTCTGGGAACTGTAATCGGACAATATACTGGGTTTGTTTTGGGACTGATTTTACTGCTGCAGCATAGCAAACGAATCCGCAAATATTGGAAAATTAAATCCATTCTGGTTTGGTCTGAAATCGGACAATTTATGACCGTTAACCGAGATATTCTTATTCGCTCCCTGCTTTTAACCGGAAGTTTTTATTATTTCACTGCTGCAAGTGCAAAACTTGGTGATGAAATACTTGCGGTAAATTCTATACTGCTGCAATTTCTATGGATATTTTCCTATTTTATTGATGGCTTTGCTTTTGCGGCAGAAGCACTCACCGGAAAGTATATTGGCGCAAATTCAATAAGTGGATTGAAAAAAGCAGTAAAAACACTTTTTGTCTGGGGTGTGGGCTTAAGTATTATTGTTAGTTTGGTGTATTTGGCGTTCAATCAAAATATTGTCCGATTACTCACCGATCAGCAAAAGATCATCGAATTATCGCAAACTTACAGATTTTGGGTGATTTTTTTGCCTATTGTGAGTTTCTCTGCATTTATTTGGGATGGTATTTATATCGGTGCAACAGAAGGTAAAACCATGCGAAATGCGATGGTTTTTTCATCAATTTTGATTTTTTTGCCCGCACTTTTTGTCCTAAGACATTATTTTGGTAACCACGGAATGTGGATAGCACTCATTATTTTTATGCTGTCTCGTGGAATTTCATTACATTTATTCTATGTAAAACGTGTGCTTTCAAAAACGCAGAAACAATGAAGAGAAAAGGACTTATTATTTTAGTTGTGTTAATTGCTAATGCAGTAATTGCAGCAGTTTTTGCCTATCAGTATTATCAGTACATTTATAGTGAAAATGTGCAAATTGAAGATGCGAAATCCGTTCTGATTTACATCCCGACAGGAGCTGATTATGAAATGGTGAAAGATAGTTTAGGGCGTTTTATCATAAATGAGGACGCATTGGATTGGGTTTCAGAAAAAAAGCAATACATTGATAATGTGAAACCGGGTTGTTATAAAATTAAGAATGGAATGACATCTAATACGCTGGTGAACTTGTTGAGGTCGGGAAATCAAGAGCCAGTCAATATCACTTTTAATAATCTTCGAAAAACAGATCAACTTGCTGGTATTCTGGCTGAGAAATTAGAGCCGGACTCTCTCGATTTCGTGCAGTTTTTAACTGATCCCAAAGTGATTGATTCCTGTGGATTTGATGCATATTCATTTCCCGTTATGTTTATCCCAGACACTTATCAGTTTTTCTGGAATACCAGTGCGGAGGAATTTGGCCAACGCATGAAATCTGAATACAACAAATTCTGGAATGATGAACGCATTGCAAAAGCAGAAAATATTGGGTTAAGTCCCGTGGAAATATCCAGTCTGGCATCCATTGTCGAACAAGAAACAAAGCAAATCGATGAAAAAGCTATCGTTGCAGGAGTTTATATGAACCGAATTGAACGTGGAATGCCGTTACAGGCAGATCCAACACTGGTTTTTGCACATGGCGATTTCTCAATTCGTAGAGTACTGAATCGTCATAAAAAAATTGACAGTCCGTACAACACATATATATATAAAGGAATCCCTCCGGGTCCGATTTGTTTGCCCGATAAATCTAGCATCGATGCAGTCTTGAATTTTGAAAAGCACAACTATATATTCTTTTGTGCAAAACCCGATTACCGCGGATATCATAATTTCTCAAAAACACTAAGGCAACATGAAGCCTATGCGCGTAAATACAGAAGTTTTTTAAACAGTGAAAGAATTTATCGGTAGCCTATGAATAAATAGGCAACCTTTTTATAAAGCTATCGTCATAAAACAGAAGGCATTAAAAATGGATCTCAACGATAAGGAACAGGTCAGAATACTGGTAAAGGGATGTGTAGAAAGTAATCGTAAAAGCCAGCGTGTACTTTACGAGGCACTTTATCCTAAAATGCTGGGAGTGTGTTTGCGATATAGCCGCGACACATTGGAGGCTGAAGACCTTGTGCATGACGGTTTTATTAAAGTGTTTGATAAAATTTGCTCTTTTAATTTTAAGGGATCTTTAGAGGGATGGATAAGACGATTGATTGTTAATAATAGCATTGATGAGATTAGACGTAAACGAAAAATGTACTTTGAATATGGTGAAGAATCGAACATCAGTAATTTGAAAGATGAAAGTCCGGAGGAATTAGAAGATGAACAAATGCTTCAATTACAGGCAGATCGAATTGTTGAGTTGATTCAAAAATTGACACCTGCATATAAAACCGTCTTTAACCTTTTTGTGGTTGAAGATTTAACGCATAAGCAAATTGCAGATTTATTGGATATCAATGTGGGAACATCGAAATCTAATTATGCAAAAGCAAAACGAAAATTGAGAGAACTTTATAATAAGGAGTTTGGGCATGAAAACACAATTTGAAAATAATTTAAAAGAAAAACTTAATAACTTTGAACCCAAAGGGGCTCAAAGTCAGTGGGGTAGCTTGGAGAAACAATTACCCAAAAATGGCTTGTCTGTATTACAGAAAGGATTGATTTTTGCCGGAGCCGTTATTGTTGCGACTGTAGCTATCGTTTTTCTATCAAATCTTAATGTGAATCCGGAATCTAAAACCGAGATTATTGCTGAAAATACAAGTGATAATCAGAATAATCCTGTGGAGCAAAATACGATTGCCCCTGAAAATGCATCAATGGAAACCCAAACGCTTGAAGTTGCAGATAATCAGGCTTCAATAGATGATGTTCCCAAAACTCAAACGCAATCACAAAATACCGTGTCAGATCAAAATCAAATAACAGAACAAATTGATGAAAATACTGAGATAGCCGAAATGCATGATATTCAGGAACCTAACAATTCAGATGTAATTGTAGAAGTTCAGAACAGCGTAGATACGGCTCATAATTCAGACAATGAAAACAGCAGACAGGAAAAGGTATTGCTAATTACAATCGATAAAAAAGCCGGTTGTGTTCCATTAGAAGTGAAGTTTTCATGCAATGCAAATTCGGAAGATTATGAATTTATGTGGCACTTTAAAGATGGTAGCAGATCAAGTAAAGCTGCTCCTGTACACACATATACTGAAATTGACGAATACACGCCGGTCTTAATTCTTACGCCTAAACAGAAGGGATTATTTAGACAGCGCATTACCGGTTCAATAATAAATGCTTATGGAATTCCTGAAGCAAAAATAGATTTTGATAAATCAGGAAATTTATATACTTTTAACACAATAAATCGTGGGGATATTGTATATTTCTGGAAAGTGGATAGACAGAATTTCAATGCATCAATGTTACAGTATGAATTTAAATACGATGGTAATTATTCTGTTGAATTGAAAATGACAGATCAAAATGGCTGTGAAAGCAGACTGGGGAAAGAAATAAATGTGAAGATTGAGCATAATTATGCAATGCCAAATGCTTTTACCCCTGATGTGCCAGGTATGAATTCTCATTTTGGACCTGTTTATGATGATATGCAGGATTTGAAATTTGAAATGATGATTCTGGATAAATTTAATCAGGTCATTTATGAAACTGATGACATTGATACATCTTGGGATGGGATAAATATCCGTACAAACCAGGAAGCTGAAGCAGGTGTGTATTTATGGAAAATTGTCACTGAAGATCAGTATGGAAATGTAAGAACCAGTAGGGGACAGGTGACATTGCTTAGGAATTAAAGACGGGAAATAACTTAAAAACCAAATATTATGATTAAACGCATGCTTATTTTAAGTTTTGTACTTTTTGTCGCATCTCAGCTTACAGCTCAGGAGAATACGCTTCGTTTTACGCAAAGTAAAAACCTTGGGGAACAAAAAACTGTCTATTTCCATATCAAAGGAATACAGGACAATGAAATGTCAGATGTTTTGCTGGAAAGACTGCTACAAGACCCACTTATCTATAAAGGGAGAATGTTTAAAACCCCCAAATTGCAAGACAGATGTCAGCTGCATATGGCGCATGAAATTGATGCTGCTTATGTTTTAAGTATTGTGAGAGAATTTAATTTGGATTATGAATACACCACAGTTTCCAGAAACGGACATTTAGAGTCAAGTCAGGCAAAACATCAGACAAATCCAGGAGGAACAAATCCTTCGCCTGTGCTTATCGACGGATTCCCAGAATATGAAGATACCGGAGATGCTGAAGTTGATCGAAGAAACTATCAAAAAACAAAACAAAAATGGGTTGAGGAAAATCCTGAAGCTTATCAGGACTATATTAACTCAAAACAAAATTAGACGCACCTAGTGTCATTGCATCCACTATGTGTATAATAATCGAATTTTTAAACTAGCTGAGAGGACTTAATGATGAAAATTAAGCAAATATTTATCACAATTTCAATGCTAATCCTTGTAACCTTTAGTGGTCACAGGGTTTTGGCGCAATGTGGCGGGGGAGGAACTTATTCCGGGGATCTCACGATGCTCCCAACGTTTCAAACAATTGGAGTTGACGCTGGCGATCAATATACTTTTGATGGATATAACACCATTACTTACGTCTTCTCTTTCTGTCAAGGTGGTGGAAATAATACTATTGATACTCAAATTGAAATTTGCGATCAAAACGGAACCGTCGTTTATTCTTATAATGATGATCACTGCGGATTAGGGTCCGAAATTACATGGACATGTACGGCAAACGGAACTTATAGCGTTGTTATTCATCAATATTATTGCAACGACAATGGAGTCAATGCTGGAACATTAGCATACCGTACCGTTACCCCTCCAAATGAACAGGATTGCCTTGGTGCGATTCCTCTCTGTTTTAACACTTACAATACTTCTGCATCTTACACAGGAACAGGAAATTATTTGAATGAAATTCCGACTTATGGCGGAGCAATGTCAGATAATAATTGTCCCGGAAATTGTTTGCTTGGTGGTGAGATAAACGATGTATGGTACACTTTTACAGCACAAACTACAGGAACTGTTTCTTTTATTATTACTCCAACTAATCTTGCTGATGATTACGATTGGGCGGTTTATGATTTGACAAGTGCTGAGTGTATGGATATTGCAACAAGTGCAGATGTTTTGCAGGTAAGCTGTAATTTTTGTGGTACTTCTGGCTCAACTGGCCCCTCAGGAGGTAGTGCCTTAGATTGTCAACATGGAAATTCTTGTTCAAATTTTAACGATGTTTTAAATGTTACAGCTGGTGAAACCTATGTTGTGAATGTGAGTAACTGGAGTGCAACACAAAGTGGATACTCCATTACATTTGGTGGATCGGCACAAATTATTGATGAAACCGGTCCTTATATTGAAAGTATTCTTTATGCTCCGGAATGTGGTTCTTCAAGCATTTCGCTGCAATTTTCCGAAAGACTATGGTGTACCAGTGTACAAACAACAGACTTCACAATTACCGGTCCGGAAGGGACTTACGATATTTCGGATGTGTGGAGTCAAATTTGTGAAGCCGGTCTGAACTCTACTTATGGTGATACCTATTATGATGACATCTGGACCCTCGAATTAAGTGACTATTTAGAACACGATGGAAATTACACCCTAACTGTTCATGCTGGTGGTGTGGACGATATTTGTTCAAACTGGTCGCCATCAAATTCAGTGAACTTTACCATTGTCGGTATCACTGCAGTTCCCTCATTTTCACACAGTAGTTGCTATGGTGCAAACGATGCTTGGGCTGCGATTAACAGTATTTCAGGTGCGACACCACCATATACCATTAACTGGACAGGTCCTTCAGGTTTTACCGCTACAGGTGTGACAACAATTACGGGTTTGTCACCCGGAGCTTATGTTGTTACGGTCGATGATGCCATAGGTAGATGTGAATATACTGAGATATTTAATATTCAGGAACCTCCCCAGATAAGTTTTAATACTTCGGTCGTTCAGCCAACGTGTGGAAATAGCAATGGAAGCATAACGGTTAATGGTATCACGGGAATGTTTCCGCCTTATGATATTGCCTGTACTGGACAGCCAACGGCAAATAATGTAACATCCCATACATTTAATAATTTACCGGATGGTAGCTATACCATTACTGTTACTGATGATAATGGCTGTTTTAATACATCAACCGTAAACCTGGCATCTGCTGTTAATCCGGATGCAACATTTACCTATAACGGAAATCAGTGTGTTAATTCACAATCATTTGATTTTACGCATACTGGAGCGGTTGTGGCAGGAGAAACCTATAATTGGATATTTACAAACGGAACTCCGGCCTCTTCTACTGCTGAAAACCCAACGGGAGTTACCTTTTCTAGTGCGGGATCTCACAATGTGACTTTAAATATCTCCGCTGGCGGATGTAATGATTCATACAATTTAAATGTGACAGTTTATCCTTTACCTGTACCGAACGTAGTTACTACTGATGATAATTGTGGAAACTGTGATGGAACTGCAATTGCTGCTGCAGGATTTAGCAATTATAACTGGTCATCAAGTGGAAATACAACAAATACAGAAACTTCGCTTTGTGTAGGGACCTATTCCGTCGATGTTGTTGATGCCAATGGCTGTATTGCAACAGAAAACTTTACCATTGATCCAAACGGAGTTACGCCAAATGCAACTGTTGTTACAACACAACCTTCTTGTCCGGGAGATTGTGATGCAACGGCAACTGTAAATGCTACCGGACCTCCGACTTTTAACTATACGTATTCTTCAGGATCAACGCCTAACAATCAAACAACAGGTGGATTATGTGCAGGATCCTTTAACGTTACTGTTTCTGACGCTTCAAATCTTGCTTGTTTTGTCGTTGAAAATTTTAATATTACTGATCCTCCTTCAATGGTACTGAATATGAGTGGAGTTGATGCAAATTGCAGCCTCTCAAATGGCTCTGCATCAGTTAATGTTGTAGGTGGTACCTCCCCATATGATTATGATTGGTCTAATGGTGGAACTGCAAATACAATTAATAGTATCCCAGCTGGAAACTATACTGTAACTGTAACTGATGCCAATAATTGTACTCAAATAAATAATATTATAATTAATGATACAGGTGCGCCTTTTACCGTAACAACTAGTGTTGATCAGGATGCTCAATGTGCTGGATCATGTGATGGTCAAGCAACTGCAACTGCTGTTGGTGCAGGACCATTCTCCTATCAGTGGAGTAGTGGAACAAATCCAACAAATTTTGCTGTTACCGGATTATGTGCTGGTACCCATACTGTTTCAGTGACTGAAGGAGCTTGTATTGTGACAGAAACTGTCACAATAAATCAACCCACGAATATTACTGCAACTATGGCAGCAAATAATGCACATTGTGGGCAGTCAGATGGCGATATTACTGTGAATCCATCCGGAGGAACTGTTGCCATTGACTATACATACCAATGGAACTGTGTGCCAGCCCAATTTACACAAACTGCAAGTAACTTACCGGCAGGAACTTATATTGTTACTGTTACTGATGATAATGGCTGTACAGCTCAGTTTACCGGTAGTATCATGGATGTTGGTGGAGTTGCAATTAATGAAACACATAGTCAAACACTTTGCTCATACTCAAATGATGGATCAGCTACCATTAATGTATTAAGTGGTGACCCTAACTTTACTTATGCATGGTCGCATGGTGTTAATCAGACAACGGCAGCAACCTCTCATACATTGGCTAATCTGTCTCCTCAGTCATATACGGTAACAGTTACTGATACTTGGGGATGTTCTGCTGTGACAAACTTTAATATTAATACAGCGCCTGTGTTAAATGCAAGTATTACATCTTCTCAGGACGTGTCTTGTAACGGACTCTGCGATGGAACTGCCACGGCAAGTGGTGTTGGAGGAACTGGTGCTTTAACTTATGATTGGGGTATTGGTAATGGCGCAACTCCAAATCAGCCTGCAAACACAGGGTTTTGTCCTGGAAGTTATGTCGTTACAGTGACAGATGCAAATGCCTGTACGGCAACTGCTCCTGTTATAATTGATCAGCCTGCTGCAATTAGTTTGTTGTTAAGCTCAACAAATTCTCACTGTAATCAAAATGATGGAACGGC
>Ga0307990_1000786_pt1 | contig 27389 bp, 14 predicted proteins | sample EllFjometagen129_FD_203168 | JGI IMG/M metagenome (GOLD analysis project Ga0307990, IMG submission 203168) | Marine microbial communities from Ellis Fjord, Antarctic Ocean - #129 | ecosystem: Environmental > Aquatic > Marine > Unclassified | place: Southern Ocean | collected 2014-10-08
AATGCCACCGAGTAGACTCCGGGAGCCGCATATGTGTGAGTCACAGGTGCAGCAGGGTTCACTACCGGAGCGCTCCCATCCCCGAAATCCCATGTACGATTTGATATGTCACCACTGCTGTTATCCGTGAATGTTGCCGTATATGGTGCTATTCCGTCGCTAGATATCATACTAAAAGAAGCATCTACCGGTGCATATACCGTAACCAAAGAGGTCTTTGTTTCTGTGTCAGTTCCGCCATCCCCACTTACACTCAGAGTGACTGTATAAACACCGGGTGTGCTGTAAGTGTGTGTTATCGGCGCAGCCGGATTCACAACCGGAGCGGTGCCGTCCCCGAAATCCCACGTACGGCTTGTTATATCACCGCTGCTCTGGTCAGCGAAATCAACTGTACGAGGTGCAATCCCAACAAATGAAGTTGCTGCATAAGCTGCAATACATGGCAGTGTTTCCCTAATGAAGCTCCACACCACACCAGTTACAGGCTGTCCACCTACAACCGGGTCAATTCGCCAGTACCACTGCTGTGAGGGCACCAGATCCGGAACAAAACCAGCATCGTTTACAAGACCCTGATATTCGGGCGATTCTGTGTTCGCATTAGCCACAGCAGTGTAATCCACACCCAGATATACATGAAATTGCGTTGCACCGGAAATGCATTGCCAACTAAGTAAGCTATCTGATGAAACGTTGGACACCCCTATATATGGAACAGGATTACCGGCCTGATTATTGGCGACGATAGGACCATCACCATCCGGATCAAGAGGCCCATCACTAAACCCATCAGAATTCGAATCGCCATTAGATGCATCAGTTTCACCGGCATCCAACACCCAGCCGTTTTTAGGATCAATATCACCACCTTCGGATGCCCAATCCGGATTCTCCTCTTTGTCTGGAATTCCATCATTGTCATCATCCAAATCATTCATTGGTGCATCAGCGTTATAATTAAAACCTTTAGTACTCACACTCAGCCAGTCCGGGCCGGAGGCATCCTCATCATAGTCAGAAGGAGAACCCACATTCACCCTGCAATGAGCAACACCATTTATAGGTTCTTCAGCCACAGACCAGTTCCCAAGCGTATCAACCGAAACTAAGTGCATATAAAAACACCCACGCCCTGATTCCGAAGCAAGATTACGTGAACTCAGCTCTGTTTGCATATTCAAGGTGATTGAGCGATCGGTTGTCGTTCCAAAAACATCTTTACCAAGAGACAATAAAGTACCTTGGCGATTATCCATTACCCATTTATACGCAAGAAAAGAGTCGTTATGTACAGTACTCCAGACAAACGTGACATCCCTGCTTTGAGAGAACTGGTATGGTTCTGCAGGATGGCTGGAAGAAGTCAACTGCGGGGCATGACGGTTAACATTAAATCGAAAATGTGTTGTCGGCCCGATCAACTGTCCCATGGTATCGCCTTTTTTGGAAACAGCCCGGACATGCAGATAATAAGTATCATGCGGCAAATAGGAAAGCATACCATCAGGAACATTCAACGGGGCAACACCAATTGCCTGATTCTCATCCGGAACCGAACGAGCTGCCACATAATGACATGTTAAAGCTTTTTCATCATTGATGTCAGTATTATCATCTTTATCTAATGTGAAATAGAAGCTGGCGAATGCATCTGCATCATTATTCCAGGAAACCAACTCTGCTTCAAAGTCTGCATCGTTGTACCAAAAACGTTGTAACGGATGTGACGAAGAAACAACAGACACATATTCCCACGGTTTAGCGGCAGAATCCTCAGCATATCGTACCCAGCGCTCACTTACGGGAGATCCAGGAAAATCCTCAAATGCATCTGGCAATCCGTTGCCGTTGAAGTCCTCAAACGCATCAGGTTTGCCATTGCCGTTGAAATCCTCGTCAACATCAAAATTGCCATTGTTGTTATAGTCGGCAAGCTCTGACGCAGTATCGACTCGTATACCACTTACCATAGCTGAAGATGACGACAATAAAGGGGTTTGTGTTGCAACCAAAGTAGTATTCCGACATGGCCAAATCCAATCATTATCGTGAATCCCGTTACCATGGTAATTATAAAAACCATCCAGCATATGCACACTAAAAGCATATGTTCCCGCTGGTGTGCTCGACCAATACCAATCCATTCTAACATCCTTAAAAATGCTTTTATGGGCACTAACTTCAACAAGTTGATCTCTACTTGGAAGAAACCAATCCGAATAACCAGCATAAATTAAGCTAGAACAATAATTTTTAGCATCAACCCATATCGCCTCTCCATTTGAATCAGAATCATAAACCCAAGTTAAACCAGTTGATCGGTCACTCATTGTTATCGCTCCATCGGCATAGTAATTCCTAACCCAGCGGCTGTTAACCTCAGACCACTCCACAGCACTAGAGTCACCTCCTACTGGCATATCTGATGCTACCGCAGTAACCTCAAAATGCATATTAGTTGTTCCATTCCAAGCGCCCCAGTCTTCACTAGAATCCCAAGTGATCATGAGGTCATTTCCTTGAGAAGAAATATCATTGCCAATGTGTCCCGTTGCTGAAGCAGAGCTAACTAAAGTAGCCCCATCGTCAACATCAAGAGATACTGACACTGAATCACCTGAATAATCTACATCATAATATATTTTTGCCATACTAGTACCCGGCAACTGAGTGGCACGTACGTTGGAAACGGTAACGACCGCTAATGCTATATTTGAAAAGGTTGCGGCTAGGGTTAATAATAGTAACAAATTTTTCATTTTTTCCTCTATATGCGGTACAGTAAAGATTTAATGGAATAAACACTCATCATGGTTCCTAGGCTTGATCTAAGGCTTCGTTCAAATCAAGTGGCTCCGCTGCGCTGCGCAAAATGCGTAGGCCAGGTAGAGTCTAATTTTTATTGGCCGGATCTGCACGGCCATACACGGCCCACAAAGGTCCAATAGTAGACATTGTACGCAGTGCCATTACGCATATCCACCAACCACCGATAATCGGAATCGGGGGTGTCAAATGTGCTCGACCAGTAGAACGCCTCTTTAACATCCTTAAAAACGCCCTTTTGGCTGTACATGGCTTGGATTTGATAAATGTTAGGCAAAAACCAATCATCATATCCAGCATAGATCAATCCAGAGCAACGGCTTTTTGCCGCATCCCACTCCGCATATCCATTAGCATCTGCGTCATAAACCCAGATAAGACCTGTATTCTGGTCACTCATGGTGATAGCTCCATCCGCATATATGTTTCTCACCCAGCGACTGTTAACTTGAAACCACCCAATCGCAGTTAAATCTCCACCCAATGGCCTTGTTGTACTTATGCCCCCAATTCCGCTAACGGTACATGTCGCGGTACCGCCTGTCATATCGGAATAAATGCTTAAGTCTCCGCTATAGGCAATCCACTCGGTTGGCTGAAAAGTAACTTGAAGCTGTTTGCTCGATTCCGACGCGATCGTAGCAGACATCCAATTCAGACTAAATCCATCCGGCACTGTTATATTAGAAACATGAAGATCTCCGCCACCAGGATTGCTAACTAAAACGTTAATCGACTTACTTTGCCCAACAAGCACCTCTCCAAAATTGATACTTAATTTATCAAGTTGTAATAATGGATCATAAGAAGTAGCAGTAATCAAAAAGCTCATATTTGTCGTTCCATTCCAATCGCCCCAGTCGACTGCTGCGTTCCATGTAATCTTGCGGTTAGTTCCTTTAGTTATACCTGAACCAATATGTCCTGTCGCAGAAGCTGAGCTGACGGCATCTGTTCCTTCTTTGATTTCAAGGGCGACGGTCACGGAGTCGCCGAGGAAATCCAAATCGTAATGGATCTCAACGGTATCAGTATCCGCAACCTGATCAGCACGGACGTTGGAAACGGTCACCGCTGCCAGTGCTAAGTTGGTGATGGTTGCCATCAAGATTAATAACAATATTAGCTTTTTCATTTTTTCTCCAAGGAGTTTTTTATCCACCCGCTACGCACGATTACACAGATTTTCAGGATTACCACTCCCTGCGGTCATTGCCCCGCCTTCGGCGGAGCCCTACTCGCTACGCTCCGTTTCAAGAAATTTGCTGCATCACAATTCTTTGAAATTCAAAGAATTGGAAGAGTGGTCTGTCTTTGCTGCGTCACTCTTAATCTGTGTAATCTGTGGATAAAACTCTTTTCTGGGGATTACTCCCATGTATGGTATTTGTTCATGTATAACCAATAAACTTTCTGTGGAACAGTGTTGGTTAAACTACCTGTTCCTGTTGCAAATTCGTAATCATCCCGCATATCGCTGATCAGCTCGCAAGATCCGCTGAGGTCAATAAGGTCAGCAGGGATGGTCTTCTCTGTAAATCCCGGAGGTGTTACATAGTTCCAGCCGGGCTTGAGATTGACCACACTGTTGGAAGTTGCTCCGCTAACAGTCCAAAGACATGTATTGGTCACTTGTATATTCATAGCCTGACGGGACTGCACCTCGTTGGTAGCTGATACAGTGGAAAGAAAGGGCTTTTCAAGGTTCCAGCGCCACCATTCCTGATCGTCAGCATTCCATCCGTAAATCTGGGTTATGTTACCTTGCACTGCATTAAATAGGTTGGAGAGGGTCATGTCATCGGAGGTTACATCCAAAGCCACTCGGTTCCATCCGTTGGTTAACAGAATGCTACGTGTGATCTGTGCGGGGATGCTCTCCGCATCCGCAGGGTCACTTGAACCAATCAACTCCTCGTGGTTGGAGAAACCGTCATTGTCATAATCACCTGATCCATCATTATCGAGAGATCCGAAGTTATCACGCTCCCAGTCATCGGGAAGTCCATCACCATCGGTATCGGCGGAACTCAGGTTGCCAACTGTTATGATGACCATGATATTGGTTGTGTACTCAGGTTCTCCATTATCGGTGAGCATGAAGGAGCAGGCGCGATAACCGGCGTCTTCATAACTGGTAGGCCATGTTACGCTCCAGTTGTTCGGGGAATCATTAGTTACGATCATCTCCCATGGGCCATTCCAATAGAGATCCAGTTCAGTATCGTCGTTAGTAACGCTGTTGGCATTGTCAGGGTCGAAGGCTGTTACATTGAACTGAACGGTATCGCCCTCGGTGACAGAGATGAAAGATGGGGCCGTCAGGATTGGCGGACGGTTGACGTTATTGATAAACACACGGACGATGCGCGGGGTACTGGTTATACCAGAGGGATCAACGGCATATAGCTCTATTTCATAAGAGCCGCTATCGTCATAATCAGTCTGTATCCACAGATTGGTTGAGAGAATACTATCCACCAGGCTCTGTCCCGCAAGCGGAACTACGCCCTGGCAAGCAGTATTCACAGATTTACACAGATTATCTTCCAATTCTTTGGAATCCAAAGAATTGAGGTTCTGCAAAGACTCTAAATCCTGAAAATCTGTGTAATCGAGCGTAGCGGGTGGATAAAGAATATTAGAGCTACCTCTAACATAGAACTCAACTCCAAGATCCTTGAGAGTCTCAAGCGAGACAGTTCCGTTAATCAGATCGAAGTCGCCACCGAGTTGGCCATCCAGCAAATCAATGGACTCCCCTTCCCAGACAACTATGTCGTTGGGTGCGTAGAGGAAAGGAGCCCGGGCGGTATCGGCTACGGTCACAGCGACAGTCTGCGTGACAGTTGCACCATAAGGGCCGAGGTCGGTTACAGAGAAGGTCAGGTCATAATTACCTGCGGCACTATAAGTCGGCCACCAGAAGAAGGTATGCGCCTCCTTATGCCACATAGAGACTCCGGGGAGAGCGTTGGTGCCGGTGATGAAATCGAATTGAAGGTCGTTATGATCAGGGTCATCGGCTTCAAGACGGAACCAGAGCCAATCGGCCTCGACGGCGGTCATGGTGTCCGGCAGTTCAAAGACCGGTGCATAGTTCTGAACTGCCCAGTTGAAGGTGAATATTGAGCTCTCGCCAGCAACATCGGTTGCGATCAGACGACACTCCCAGATATCGCCGATTGATGTGGCGAACCACGGCAGGGTCGCGGATGTGTATTCCGCGTGCAGAGTGTCGTTAAGATACCAGCTGTATTCAAGATCAAGAGCGTAACCATCAGGGTCGATGGGGGTGCCACTGACGCTAAGTGATTGGTCAACGTAGCCCTGTGCCGGTTGCTTCTGCAATGTGCCAATCTGCGGAGCGGAGTTGAGCACGGTTATTAGATCAGAGAACAGTGATGTGCTGACACCGTCTACATTTGAACTCCAAACCTCTGCCTGCCATACATGACCTGCATGGAGCGCATTGGCGGGTAGTTGCGTCAAGTCGTTATAATCCGGCTGCAACACACCGCTACACGTCCAGCGAATGTTTGTTACAGCTCCGCCCATTACCGCGTTTACTGTAAGCACCACGGCATCACCTACCACCGGCGTAGTTGTACTAACCGAAATGGAGACTGGCGGAGTTACAGGAACAACAGAGGTTAAATCGAGAACAATTGGATTGGAGTGGTCATAGAGGGATGCAGAGAAACTATCGGTACGGACAAGTCGATTGGAGAGTGCATCGGCACTCCACAAGATTCCATTGACAAACTCTATGCCCGTCAGACCTTTAACAGCGGGTTGCATGCGCACCGGTTCCCAGCCACTATCGGTTGTCGCATATTGATACAAACAATTAGAAACTTCATTCAATGTCCAGACACCGGCATAAAGCGGATCAAAACCGTCAAACCAAGCAAGCGAAGTTTCGTTACTACAGACAGATCCACAAAGCAGCAAAGAGGAGTGTGACGCAGTAGTGGTTCCAATCTCATATAAAGCATTTTCCGTTACAGCGTATGCAACCGAATCTGACGCTAAATCAACTCCATAATAAACAAGGTAACGATACATATAAAACTCACTGTAACTGGAAAAAGCTGTCCCTGTCCAACGCATGCCGACAAAATTACTCCTATTGGCAGTAACTTCAGGTGCCAGTAGCCACGGAGCTCCATCTATACCGGATGCATCGCTTTGCTGCGGGAAGGGAAAGGGAAAGCCAAGGGCAAAGCCAGCTGCCTCAATAACGGGCAAGCCCGACTGAGAGATATCATGCCGCCAACCTTTATCCTGAGCAAAATCGAATGTCCAAAGCTGGGTTCCATCATAGGAGAGCGCATCGACTGCTGCGTGCCCCACAGGAGCCTCTTCAAAGATGAAGGGGGTGCCATCATCCACAGAGAGGCGGAGTTGCAGAGCAGCGATGTTGCGTCCGGCCAGCAGAGGATCAGCAGAGGCATCCCATATGAGTGATCCGCTGCCGGGACGGTAAGCTAAAGTGCCGCCGCAAATATCCGAAATATCAACATTGTTCCAGGTCACACCATCCTCCGACCAGGCGAAGGTTAGCAGTTGCATGGCATCGCCGTTTTCATCACTCAGGTTAAAGTCGACACCCACAGCTGAACCCATAGCGGTGACTCCTGTAATTTCAACCTTTGGCGACAAGTTGCGGTTATCAATGGTTATTGTTCCAGCAAGTTCCATCCAATCTCCGGCTGAATCGTCATCAGCGGCCACACGAAAGTGGACATTGGAGACCAGCATCAACGGCAGGTCTGCTATGGAGAGCCAGACCAAAGCGAGGTCGCCGGTTGCAATATTGACATAGCTCCGTGCATCAAGGATGGTTGCATCAGTCCAATAGGTACCGTTTGTGGAGAACTGGAAGCGGAGAGAAACAGAGTCATTTTCAAAATCATCCGCTGTCAATGAGATACCTATATCGCCACGCATTGTGCCTTCTGGGTTAATGGGGGCGCTATCAATAGTAATCTCTGATATTTCCGGTGAATAGTTATTATCAAGGTCATGTGGATCAGTTGTAAACCACTCTCCTTTCTCGTCGTTATCGGCGGCCACAAGAAGAGTGACGCCGCTGACAGAGCTACGGGGCAGTGTTGATACACCAGAACCGAAGAACCACTCGAATTCAAGGCCAATTGAAAAGTATTGCGAGTATAGTTTCTGGGGAAGGTTGGTGCCTCCCATCTCTGGCAATGTGATTGAGTATAAGTTTGTATCTCCAGGAAGTTGATAGGCATAATGCATATCCAGAACGGGACCGACAGGGTTGACCACACCGGAACCTAGGGCACGGCTAAACACATTGCTATACCAAGCCGAATCTCCATTGAGGTGACGCACATAACCGGGGGTAATGGTATAGCTCTGCGTCCACCAGCGGATGAGAGAGCCAGAGTCCTGAATATCGGTGTTGTTGGTGTTTATAATCGGTTCAGGAAACAGATCAAGAGTAAACTCAGTTGATGTTGCAGTATTACCTGAGTCGAGGTCGTATCCGGTGAGACGGATGCGTACATCGTTAATGTCCTGTGGATTGAAGGGCACCTGACCATCGCGGGTTGTATCGGTGACGGCATCCCACTCGATTGTTTTGATTTGCGATTCAGAGACGCGATTACTGACCCAGCCATTGCCGCTCCAATCGCCCTCCATACGCACTTTTGAGGGCAACCACTCATCACCCCCAGGCCAGCGATGCTCCATACGAACAGCCAGTGTGTCATTCTCAATATCACGCAAGGTGAAATCAAAGAGAGGAAGCGTCCATCCCTGAGCATCAAGTTCCGATTGAATAAAGTTCAAAGCCAGCTCAGGTGGCAGGTTATTATCGAGATGGAAGCTAATATTGGTTACTGCTCCCCAATGTTTGCCATCGAAGGCCTGCATCCGTAGAACACAAAGATTTGCGTAAACACTACGCGGGTCACCGATGTCAAGATTCGGCAGGTCGCCAGTCCAATTCCCTGCGGCATCCTGATAGGCTGAGCGCCATACATTGGTTCGCAGAGCATAATCCAGAATGTTTGAGATGGCACCCAGCATATCAGCTGGATACAAATGCTCATCACGCGGGTCCAAGTATTCGATCTTTAACATCTGTGCTTCACGGTTGGCATCCTGCAGTGATAACTCGACGGACACATCAAATTGCTGTTCATCAGTAATCTCCAGAGGATAGATAATAGGCAGATCGTTAATAACCAGCTCTCTTCTTAAAGCACTGGATCCACGTGTACGATCTCCTGCATAGCCACGGTCAAAGTCATTATCCCAGGCCACTACTTCAAATACGAAATTATCAGCGACCTCACCATCCTGCGCCGGTACAGGAGATATTGTTTTATAGGTTGAACCAGCATCCAGCTGCATCTGCATCAGATCTGCATAGCCATTAGACAAATCACCATCGTTATCCCATATCAGATAAACACTCTGTTCATCTTCAGCTCCACCTGTAGCATCATCGTAGATGCCAGATTGCGAATCCATAATTGTGCAGGATATATAAAACTCAGTATGCTCAGGAATCCAACAGAGGGTATCTTTCCAAGTAACTGGTTGCCCAGTAGATTCTGCATTAAAATTACTAAAAACTGGAGGTGTGCTGTCATCATCAGTAACAGTGACTTTAAACGTTGTAGAGGCGCTAAGATCATACGGTTCGGCGCGCATATCGCGATCGTTCGCTATTACAGTGACAATCGCACTGCCCCACCAGCCTCCAGAGGGATTGATACGGATAGAGTCACTCTCCAGCGTAACTGTGAGATCTGGGTCTGCTGATGAAAGAGATAGCAAGGAGCTGTCAGGCACGGCATTGAGATCGGTGTCAACATCATATAAAATGGAACGCAAGCCGGTGCCACCTGAGGAAATCCCGGCTAATGGGTTAGAATCACAGTCTTGAATACTGATATCCTGCACACTTCCCGTCCATTTCGGCGCATCATTAACAGGCACATATGTGACAACGGGAGACCACTGAATTGATTGATTACGATTATCCGTAGAAGTCACTGTAATCGAAGAATCAATCTCTCCTTGAAAAGTCAAAGGCCAATCTGGATCAGGCCATATTTCCAAAAATCTTCCATCGATAATTCTTAGACATGCATTGGTTTCACTATTATCAGCATTAAAAATTAAATCACTGTCACTTAACTCAAAATCTTCAAAATACGGCCACAGGTCACATCTATATTTTTCGTCTTCCCTGGTAATAATAGATGAGGGCGGGTTTCCTGTTATCCACGGACGCGCATCAACTCTAACAGGGAACGAAGCAACACTTTTTTTGTTTCCATCTGAAACTTCAATCACCAATACTGAACTGCCGTACCAGCCAGAAAATGGATTTATGGTCAACATATTTGCCTGAATTAACGCACCCAACTGAGGTTTCAAGGAAACAAGACTATAAGTCAAAGCCGTATCAGGGTCGTCAGGATCAGAAGAAACTAAATTTATATCCAGGCTATAAGTTCCCTCTTGATTGACCTCAATGCTCTTACCCGAAATAACAGGTGGGGCATTCTGGATAACAAGTGCCTGAGAGCGGGTGGTCGTTCCCTGTTTGTAGCAGTCGTGCGCTATAACTTCAAACATCCACCTATCCCCTTTAATGATACAATAACCTGGTAAGAAAGACGATCCGGATGAATATAATATATTATTACGATACCAGCGCTTTGTTGAGTTACCTTGCGGATGACCATCAGGATCAAGATAGGTATAAAATCCCTGCAAAGCTGTGCCGGTGACGGGATATGAGGGAACCACATAAACATTTCTAGCTTTAGCCTTGGCATTAGAGACTGATATTAATATCTTCACATCTTTTGTTTGAGTGATTCCATTTACTAATGCTTCAAACCGGACAAAATAAGGTGAATCACCTTCCTTTAACATATCAGTATTGCAAACCAGAGAAACTGACTCGGAACTTCCAGCGGTCAAAACACCAGCGGTCTTTGACAAGGCGGTATTTCCCTGAATTGCACTTGCCGACCAATTCAAAAGACCTTCGCCGCTGTTACTCACAGTCACAGAAAAAGAGGGACGATGACCAGGCCCCTGTACCACATTTGCAGACAACACTGCAGTTGAGAGCGCCAACTTGGGCAGCCTCTCTGTAACAACGGAGGCTATAGAACTATCCGTTGACTGATAATGAAGCGTAGACGCAACAAGTTTAATATCATAACTTGATCCAGGAGATAATCCGGTAAGAAGATAGGATCTGAGATATTTTGAACAATTAATGTTTTTCCAAGACGCTCCTGGTCTTCTGTACATAACTGTGAAAAGTTGCAAAGCCGGGATATCTTCATATGACCAGTTCACAATAATTTTATCAAAGTCCTGTGCCGTAGCGGAAACACCGGCTGGGGCCACCGGAGCGTTCTCCCATGTGCGTACCGAAGATTCATTACTCCAGGCAGAGTACAAATAGAACTCTGCATTATATGCCTGAAGTCTGAAGTAATAATTCACATCAGAAGACAGTCCGTCTAGAAACTGTTCGCCAGAACTTTCTGCAGAAAAACTCTGTTCTCTATTTGAGCTCCATACCTGGAAGACACTACGCCATTGAATTTTTCCATTAGCCGCCTGCATATTATTGAGATTGCAGTTCATTTCAACACGTGAATTACCTGAAGCGACCAGACTCTGAAAAAACGGCACACCTGTAAATGAAGAGATCCAGTCAAAATTAACAGTCTGATCACTATATATCATACCTAAACTGTCATACGATGGATCCGCTCGCCCCCCCGCTCCAGTTATGTGCATTGACACCCGAGATCCATATTCCACATGAAAGCTATAAGAACCATCTTCAGATGTGTAAGCATAAGACCATACTTCTTCAAATGGATTCCCGTATTTAACTTCTATACCAGCCCCTCCTGCATTCACAACCCCACTTATAGTCAATAGCCCGGGAGTATACTCATAATTCTGATCAGAGAAGGAACTGTTCACATTACTGTAAGTGCGTGATAAAGGAATAAACACTTCACTGGTAACACTCCCCTGCAGAGTGACATCTCCACTCCAATCAACAGGAACCTGAGCCGCATAAAATCCGTCGTCATCAGTATTAACAGCAGGACCTCCATTAGAAAAAGCTACGGTGACATCACAGACTCCACCACCATTGCCTGACAAAACCACTCTTCCTGATATAACGACTGACGGGTTAGCTGGAGGACTATCTAACAACGTAAAATCTTTTTTTCTCGCTTCGACATTTGAATCCACATAATAACCGGGAGGGTCTGAATATTTACCAGTAGCAGGAGACACTTTTATAGAACCACTCCAACTTTGCGGAACATAAATGCTATAGTACCCAGCTTGATTAGTAACCTTATTGAAAATGTAACTCGCGGGTTCCGGCACAAGGATAATATCGACACTACTAATTCCATCACCACTTTCATCAGAAACCATTCCCCAAAAATTATTATAACTGTCCGGCACACAATAAAAGCAGGGGCCTTTAATGCTAGATATGTAAGCATTTCTGTCATAAAATTGGGTATCCCCTCCTGTAAATCCATCGGGCAATGATTTCAGTCTAATAGAGTATTTGCTACCGCAGGGAACTTTTAATTGATACTCATAGCTATAATCATCATCGTTATAATCAAGAGTACGAGCTACATATGTTTGCCCTGACTTGCGATCAACAGCTCTAACTTCAGCACCTTCAACAGTTCGTGAAGACCCATTTTCATTGGAGAAATATACATTTCCCTTGATTATTGTATAATTGGGAGGTGTTGTATCTGTATAGCAATCAAGAGTGGAAGACCATGCACTTTCATTTCCGGTACTGTCACGAACCTTAAAACGATAACTGTATTCTGTATCCTCTGAAAGGCCATCATCATCATAAGTTGGATCTGAAACCCAGCCGCTATCTGAACCTCCTGAATGGCCGGTAGTTTCCTCAAAACAATACTCCACATTATCGCCACTCACATCATCATAAGTAGTGTCAGCTGACATTGAAATTTCATTAAGACCTATTGAATAAGGATTTTCACTCCATCGAACTGGAGATGGGGAATCTGTATCCTCTGTATAATTGGTAATCTCGATAGATTTTATGGAGGAATATCCAGTCTCATTCCCATTTGCATCACAAGCTTTAAAGCAGAAATCATATTTTCCTGAATTTGTAATTTCAGCATCTACATATCGACCTACATTCCAGTCCTCATAGTTCCAATCCGTCGCAGTTGAAGCCTTGTAATAAATACGGTATTTAATGCCCCCGGCAGGGTCTGATACCGCCCCGAACTCCATTTCTACTGTATCAGAACCTAAAAAGTAAGGTTCTTTTTCCCATACAGGCGGGTTTGGAGTAGGCGGGGAGGTATCAGACTCAGTCTCTTCCTCATACGTGGCCACCCCGCTGGTTTTGGAATCATTTCCTGAATTGCTGTCTGAATAATCAACAAAATCTCCTCCGTCCAGAGACATTTTGCTGATTTCGGCCACTCCATAACCTTGATATGTGGCACCTGACAAATTAAAACGAAACTCATCTGAAGCAGTAAATGTTTTTGTTTCTCCCGGCTTCAATTGAACACCGAACAGGATATCGTGTTCATCATAAAAGTCCTGAAAGATCCCACCCGGTGTACATTTCACCTTTAACCTTCCAGAAAAACCTCCATCGCCGATATTTTTCACCGTCCCCTGATATTGGTAACATTCGTATGTTTCAAGAGTGGTTGTTGCGGACCTGCTACTATCCAAAAGCTTTAACTCCGTGATAGCAAGATCCGGGCTGACAGGTTTGACAGAAAGGCTCGCAGTGACGCTAACAGTCGCATTCTGAGTATATTTCGATGCTTTCCACTGAAATTGAGTTTCATAACTGCCACCGCTTTCATTTACATACTTTGGAGCCAAATAAAAATTATTGGCTCCGACCAACCCGCTTGCGGCATCTGTGTCCACAAAAAGGTCCCACGTTTTGTTCACATAATCGTAAACTTCAAAAGATAGACTATCCTTGAAGGAGAACATGCCATTCTCGTCGCCATACCAGCTAACGTAAATGTGCAGCGGATTATCCCCGTTTAAAGAATAGTGTTCTGAGGTATTATCATCTGTTTCTATAGTCCATTTGGTTCCGCCACCGCTTATAATACAAGTCCCTGTTGTGTATTTAAATTTACTCCCCCAAATATCATGTTCCCAACCTATGCCATACCCACACAAATGGGTCAACAATAAGGAGACAAATAGGACAATGCGAAAATTCATTTCCACACCTCCACTTTGAAGAATGCGGATGGAGCTGGATTGGTTAAGCTCAACATTTTTACGGTACCATCACCAATGACGTCCGATTGTTCGTCGGGGTACGGCTCCCATGGACCAACCATATTCCGGCGCATCCATACCCTATAGGTACGCCCGGGCTTCGTTGGCCATGATAACGTTAGATTATTCTGTTGCACAGCAAGCTCCTGAATATGGAAAACACTTTCCGTATCCTGCGGGTCAGTTCCTGAAACCCACTCCTGATAGGCTGTCATCCCGTCTAAATCGGCATCTATATTCCATTGTGCATCATAAGCAAAAATATTTCCAAAATATGTTACCTGCCAATCATCCGGTATTTCATCTTCATTCTGATCAACGAGAAACTCCGCCAAAACCGTCTTCGGTCCAGTCATTAGTACCGATGTATTCGACACAATGCCGATACAGTCTCCGCTCCATGAACCGAACAGGTAGCCGGCAGTTGGATCTGCAGCAAGTTGCACCCGAGTCCCGAATGGCAGATAAACATCCTCCGTCAATGGCAAACTCTCAACTAGCCCACCAAACTCAGGAGTTACCAAAACCTGAAGTTGATACGTTTCATCCCAGTGCCAGACAACCGATGTATTGTTAGTCAACACGAATTGAAGCTCAATGTCATCCCCGGAATCAGGAGCGGACCCACTTCCGGTAAACCCAGTGGACTCATAGCGCACCCCGTCACCAGAAATAAGCACCAAAGGAGCGAATAAACCCACCGGACTCCCTTTTAAATAAACATTGGTAAGCGCGACACTCTGCATCCCATACGGATTATCAATAATCAGCGAGACATAGTCTACATTCAAGTCCAGTTGAATATCACCACCGGAAGAACCGACAACATTGTAACTAAAGACAGACAATGCACAGTCATCAATATAGAAGCCTATTGCATCACCAGAGTGAAGCGTAGTGAGATCGGAGGAATTACTGGAATACGGGACAGGCAACACATAGTCAAACGTCCCTTGAGCATCAACGTCACATGTAGCCAATACATTTGTGCCACACCTAACAGCGACAGTTCGTACTTCACCTATTACAACCGGGTTGCCATCAATATAGATATTGCCGTAAAAAGTAACCGGCATCTCAGGCATAACAGAACACAGACCTTTAAAAGCAAAAAGGCCAACAACAAACAACAACAAAGATATTCGTCTATCCCCCATAGAAAAAAACAAGATCACAAAGATTACAAAACAACTAAATCTGTTTATAATATTCTAGTTATGAAAATCATTCAACAGAAATATTCATAATAATATCGAAAAAACAGGCTGGAAAGAAAAATCTACGTAGCAATTACTTTTGTGCTTTTCGTGAGTTTAGTGGTTAAAATAGTTGATGGTTTGGCGTTGAGATCCACTTCGCTCCATGCCGAGCTGGGGCTCAGCGTTCCCAGGGCTCAGCAATCCTAAATCTGTAACTCAAGAATCACTCCTCCGTTTTCACCTCATCCCAGATTGCATCAAGCTCTGCAAGAGTGCAATTCTTCATATCTTTGCCCATCTCACAAACTTTCCTTTCGACAGCTTTGAAACGTCTGGAGAACTTTTTATTGGTAAGTTCAAGCGCACTCTCGGCATCAACCTCAATAAAGCGACAGTAGTTAACCACTGAAAAAATAAGATCGCCGGCCTCTTTGGCTACCTCCTGCTTATCACCTTGATTGCCAGCCTCAATCAACTCCTCAATCTCTTCGTTAATTTTAGCGATAGCACCGGTTGAGTCGGGCCAGTCAAAACCGACACGGGAGGCCTTGGATTGTATGCGCTGTGCCTTTAAAAGAGCCGGCAGGGTTGACGGCACGCCATCCAAAGCGGAGTGATTCGGCTTATGTTTTTTCTCAAGCTGCTTAATCTGCTCCCAGTTCCTAAGAACCTCGCTTGTGGTAGTCGCATCAACATCTCCAAAAACATGAGGATGACGTCGAACCAGCTTGGCGGTAATGGCATCGGCGACATCATCAAAACTGAAGCTGCCCTCCTGCTCACGGATGATACACTGAAAGACTACCTGAAGCAGAACATCACCAAGCTCTTCAATATGGTTGGCTGTATCATCTTCATCCATCGCCTCTAAAAGTTCATGACACTCCTCCAAAAGGCATGGTTTAAGCGTGGCAATGGTCTGCTCTCTGTCCCATGGACAACCCTCAGGAGCGCGCAGCTTGCGCATTACTTCGAGTAGTTTCTCAATAGATGTTTTTTTATCTTTCATAGAATCCAGTTCCGATATGATTTTATTTGCTGTAAAAGTTGCGGGCAGCCATTAATATATGCAAAAACCCCGTTTCAATGAAACGAGGCCTGAGCTGATAAACGTAAAATCAGTGAAAAAATACATCATGTTTGCGAAGGATTTCCGCTTTGGTTCTGTCGTACACGCGCCCTCTTCGAGAGGCACGTCCTACAATCAAAACCCCTTTATGATGTAGGGCGTGCCTCCCGTAGGGGGCGCGCAAAACATACTTTGGTTGCGGCTCTGCTGCGTTAGGATTTTATCCAGCGAGATGCAGCAGACGGGCAACTTCATCAACCACTCCTACGTCAAACTCTTTAATCTGTTTGTCGTAACCGCTGATATCCTGATAATCGACCATTTCATTATCTTTAACAATGACGCTTAATCCTGATGTCAAAGCACCTTTGACCGACAAGCCACTGCCGCAAACACTTACACAGAGGCGCTCATGAAGACTGTTCTTACGTGCAAAACGACGCCAGCCCTCCCAGCTTGTAAAACAGAAACTTGATGTCAGATCTTCAGAGATACCCAGAGATTCCTCGGGAATATCAGCAAATGCTTCCCGAATAGCCTCGCTATCAGAAATCGAGAAAATTACAACCTTCATTCCCTTGTCAGTAACCGCTTTAATAAAATCTTTAAACCCGGCAGGAACCTTCTTGAGATTAGCCTTGATTTTTTCCGCAAAAAGCTCATTACAGCTGGCGGCCATATCAGAAACTTCAAATGATGTAATCTCCTGAGCTCTGCATAAAGCACTCAAGCCGGCCACAAATGATTTGCCTGCCATATAGCGAGCCATAATCACTTGATCAATTTTAAGTCCCTCTTTGGCAAACTGCTCCTTGCAAACCTCAAGCATCATCTGATGCCCTGGCATTACAGCAAAATCAAATTCTATCAGCACTCCACGCTTCAGTATGGCATCTTTCTTCTCTTCACTCATCAAAAACTCCTCAAGTTTATATAACTCATAAATGTTCTGCACGTTTAAAAACACGCGCTCTTTTTAGATAAAACAGGCTATATATTAGACACAGGCTTTAACGATGGCTGCGAAAGATTCGGCCTGTAGAGCAGCCCCACCAATCAAACCGCCGTCAATATCAGGCTGACCAAGCAGCTCAACCGCATTAGCCGGCTTCATGCTTCCACCATATTGAATACGAACAGTGTTTGCCATATCGCCGGACGAAATTTCAGCCAGAGTTCGACGGATAAGCGCATGGACCTCCTGCGCCTGCGCCGGAGTTGCTGTCCTGCCGGTACCAATCGCCCAGATAGGCTCATAAGCAACCACAAGCTTTGCAAGATCATCACCTAGATCGGCAAGGCTCTCCCGGACCTGATTAATGACCACGGATTCCATCTGTCCGCTGTCTCGCTCCTCCAGAGTCTCGCCTACACATACCAGCGGAATCAATCCAGCGGCCAGAGCGGACTTGGTGCGTTTGTTAACGGTCTCATTGGTTTCACCAAAATACTGACGTCGTTCACTGTGACCGATAATGACATATTTTACACCAAGATCAACAAGCATTGCTGCGGAGATCTCTCCCGTGTAGGCTCCGGAGGCTTCCCAATGCACATTCTGAGCACCAAGGCCAACAGATGATCCCTCTAAAGTGGCGGCAGCATCCTTTAAATCAGTGGCTGGAGGACAGACGACAACGTCAACTCCTGAAAGACCCTCAAGCTCAGCTTTAATAGCTTCGATCAGAGCCTTAGCCTCGGAGGCTGTCTTATTCATTTTCCAGTTACCTGCTATAATTTTCGTACGCATATCTTCTATCTCTCCTTGTTTCAAAAAATTAAGTGCTTATTATGACCTTTCCAACCACTCGATGCAAGCCCGCTTTATCCCTCAAATTTACGACATACCACACCTGCCTCCTTAAGCAGTTTTTTGGTTTGCTCATTAAAGGCGTAATCCCCGCCATAAATAACCTCCTTGATACCTGCATTTATGATCAACTTGGCACATGTAAGACACGGGCTGATAGTCACATAAATGGATGATCCCTCCAGTCTTATACCATAGTAGGCCGCTTGACAAATGGCATTCTGCTCAGCGTGCACGCAGATGCACTCTTCCAGACTTGAACCTGATGGTGCCGTTCCCGCACAACGCGCACAACCACCAGCAAAACAGTTTGTGACCCCACGCGGAGTACCGTTATAACCGGTTGATATAATCCTGTTTTCAGAGACAACCACTGCGGCAACCTTTCGACGCATGCAGTTGCCCCGGGTCGAGACCACCTGAGCTATGCTCATAAAATAGGTATCCCAGTCAGGACGCGGATCAACAATACCATTATCATTAGACATAAAAAAACTCCAAAAATCAATTGAGTTATATTATACCAATTTAAGCTTGCAGTTTTCAATAGCAAAGAACTCTATGGCCTCTACATTTTGGATGAGTCAACCATTTCGCTACGTCTGGTAGTGGTGGTTGCATTTTATCGCCCTCCTATGAGAGTTTTTGAGGTAGAAAAATAGAGGGGTAGAAAAATATGAGTGCGCCTCGTAGTTTTTTAGGTAAAAAATATTAAAGGTAAAAAATAAATAGTCATTGCTACGTTATTTTTTGATCGCGACCGCCAAAGGCAGAGGCTGGCACGCAGTGACGGAAACGAACGAAGTGAGAGACAATCTCGCGAATCGCCCGAATATGATTGATCTACAGTTTATCTCTCACAATGCTCGCAGAGGTGATTACTATGTTATGTTTATAAAAGTTTATTTTCAACTTCTCTGTCGCATCATATATTCAATCACTGTATAAAAACCGGAGTGAAAATCAACACAATTAATCAATGACTGCCTTAAGTACTCTTCACTTGCATCATCCAAAATACTTATGAGGCTCTTCCGTCTATCCCTCAATCGTCTACAATTCAAACACAACAGGACTATTGTTTTCCTCGCATCTATATCACTCTCCTCAGCAGGAATGATCATCCCTCTTCCAGTTAGAAAAAGATTCAGGTTCTGCACCTTTTACGATGGTTTTCATCTCGTCATTTCCTCCTGACGAATTAACATCTCCGCTCTCATGACCTCAGGATCAGTGGGCATATCAGCTTTTAATAAACAAACCATTTGTTTTGCTTCAGCAAACTTATTTCTTTCAATTAACTCAAATAGGAGATCAAGCCGCTCCCTAACCTCATCAGGACGAGATTCATCATCCATTACAAGTTCCACAACCCGGTCAAGTGACATCCCATAGGTTTCCGCTGGTTTTGAGTATTCCAATCCATCAGATAGCTGATCAAGATCAAAAGTTTTCCCGTTCTTATCGATCAGCATCCTAGGCCGGGGGGCTCTATCAACCCGAAGATGCTTATATCCTGACACAAATTGTTCGATTGCATCCCGAACAATCTGCAACTCATGTCCTTCATTACGAGCAACACTCTTATTTTGTTTAACTTCTCGCTTGATAATCTGCATCAAAGAATCGGATAGTCTCCCCGCAATTACCGAAGGGTCCTCATTATTATAATTTGGGAAGGATGTTAAACTGCCGCGAAAATGCGTAGCCCATTCTCCAAGTTCATTTTCAAGATTGTGTTTAGCTTTATCACTTAACCACCAATGGTTGAGAAGAAGAGCAAAACTAAATGCATCCCAGAAAAAAGCAACCACCTTCTCATCCCTTTCTGTCTTCAGTTTAACGTGCTTATCGTTTCGGATAAACCGCTCAATTATCTTTTCATAAAGGCCACTACTATCAATAAAAACCCGTTCAAAGTCATTACGAAATGCCCCCATTTCATTCAACATATACTTCAGATCACGAAAAATATTTATATTTGAAAAATATGTCATCGATTGAAGTCCCAACACCTCTGCTAGATGAGATAACTCTTGAAAGAAAAAGACAGGTACTCCATAGCTCATTGTCTTTTCTTCAAACCGCTTGATCTGGGATCGGAACTCTTCTTTACCAGAATCATTTTCATTGTACCCAGACAACTCTTCGAGCCTGACAAAAAGTTTTCGAACCCGCTGTTTAATCCAATCCTGATTTCGTTCCATCCATTTTGAACGGGAAGAGAATCTTTGATTTAAAATATCATCCTGGTTACGAAACCATTCAAAAAATGATTGGTAATTAGCTTTCCCACCAAGCGCATTCTTATAAACATCTAACCCGTAAAAGGAGTCGGAATCAGGAGTTGTCGGCAAAGATTCTTCAACAACTCGATTTACAGGATAATAAGCAATTACTGGCCAGCGACCATACAAAACTCTCAATCGATGTCGATTATTTCTGCATCTTCAATTGCATCTCTTCCGCTTCCCTCCGCTCTGCTAAGAAAAGAAGGAGCAACATTCCACTGAACACCATCATCGGTGACCACCGAAACCGTCTTTCGGTTGTATTTAATCAGGATGCCGACAACAATCTCCCCCTCCCGCGTACAGAATTGGACTCGATCACCGAGGTTAAATCTGATCATCTCCGACTGAGTCTTAATTTGATGAAGCACCTTGATCCGCGCAACAACCCGCTTATTCAGCTCCCGCAACTGCTCCAGTGACATGTTCTCAATATTCATGACCGTATTATGACATATCTTCCAACCGGTGTAAATCATCCCTGCAAAAACCTGCGAAGTTTACAAAACAATTATCCACCTCGTAGACAAGCGGTGGACATACGTTTATCGGTTCAGTACGTCTTCTCAAACCTCCAACCCTTTTTGGATGAGGTCGAGCTACGCTCAGTAGTCAATTGGAGAGCCGCTTCGCTCCATGCCGAGCTGGGGCTCAGCGTTCCCAGTAGTTTAGCAGCCTTTTTCGTGGTTTATAAATTTATTCTATGCAACGCGAAGCGTTGTTTTCTAAAGCAGTGGTGTTTATCACACAACTATTCAAAGAGTGAGTAAAGCTTTCGCATATCACTCAAATTCTCTTTGGTTGCGACTCCGCTGCTTTAGGTGGATGCACAAAAAAACCGCCGTTCATCGGATTTAGCGAGGATCGGCGGCGATATTTATCTGCGCGGAAGCGGGATTACCCGCTCCGCGCGCATATCAAGGTTACTTGAGAAGAATCAGCGTGCCGGACGCAGCACCGGTCAGGGTGATGGCATTGGTGCCATAATCAATTTCCCAACCATCAGGAATATTCTCAGTATCGAAGGTGCCAACCAGAATGTCGTAGGTGACGATTGTGATCGTGCCTCCCGGTGAGCTGGTAACGTTCACATCGAGAACGGAAGTCGCACCCAGAGTCAGTGTATTGTCAACCGCCAGCGTGCCGTTCGGCGACGCTTGCGAGGCGTCAACTTCAACCAGCAGCGTGCCGTTGATGGTGCAGTCCTTGTTAAACACCGTCAGTGTACCGGTCGGGTCGCCCGGAGCAATCGTCCCGCTCGCAGGTACGGTCACATTCTCGTTGTTGATCGTGCCTGTGCCGGCGAGTGTTCCACCATTGAATGTGAAATCTGACCAACCGGTTGTAACCGTCCCGTTCGCCACAAGTTTCCCTGTCTCGAGCTGAACCTTTCCACACGTTATATCCCCGACGGTCCAGGTGCCCGACCCGTATTTTTTCACGAATGAATATTTGAACGGCGAGGTGATGGTGTTCACGGAACACGCGGTGTTCGCGCCTTGAATCCAGAATTCCGGATTACTGGTCGCTCCCTCACCGAAGGTGACCGTTCCCAGCGCCATGCTAGCGCCATCAGCAGTCATTTTTATAATCTTACGGTAATCTGCTCCGCATTGGAGATTAGGCTCACCTGTGATGCCCGCTCTGAACTCAGCGTGTACCGCATCCACAAAGATGTTTGCAGCGCCGCCGAAATTGAGGCTCTCTGCCTCAGCACTGTCACCTATGACATAGTTGTCAACCCCGTCGATAATAATCTCGCCAAGCGTAATGTCGGTGCCGAGCTTAACAGTTCCCTTAAGCGTCCGGAAGATTGCCAGGTCATTGGTGGTGTTATCCCAGTCCTTGTGAGATGTAACTCCCTGATCCCAGTTTGCAACCGAGGTACTCCAGGTTCCGTTGCCGCCCGCGGATCCGCCATCACCGTCAGTTGGAATGTCAGCATCAGTGCCGTCCCAGTACCATGTGCCGGCCGGAGCCAGGCCACCGCCGTTGTTCAAGCGACCGGTACCGGTCAGAAGAGCGCTTTCATTAGCGGCGCCGGAGCTGACAGCGCCCCACTCACCAACCGCCGCAGGGATGCCGTTGAGATAGAGAAGAAAGACATCGTCGGTGCCGGTAAAATCGAGATTCAGGATAGCACCAGTCGCAACGCTGACGGCTCCATCATCACTGAGGCAGGGATACTTGATGTGAAGCGTGCCGGCCGAGACCGTTGTGGCTCCATCGTAGTCATTGTCCGCCGTAAACAACAGAGTACCGGGACCGGCTTTTGTCAGACCGTTGACGGCGGCAGCATCTGAGATCATGCCATCAACTGTCAGCGTCGTAGCCGCATTCTGGATCGTCACCGTGCGGTTGCCGGTCAGCGTCACATTACCGCTGCCCAGATTCAGGTCGCTGGCCGCGCCGAGGCTGCCGATGAAGGTCCAGTTGCCGCCCCAGCTCATCTTCGGGTTGTGAGTTGAAGATGAGATCTCCGCGCTGCTGGAGTTGTCAACGGATCCTCCGTTCAGTCTAACATCATCGTACACTGCGCCGGCGTTATTGTAGTGGAATGTTCCCCCGCTGACGGTTATGCCGCCATAGTAGTGACGGATCGTCCCGTTGCAGATAAGATTTCCGCCAGTAAGATTAAATATCCCTGTGTCGATATTCCCAACGGTCCAGGTACCCGAGCCTACTTTCTCCACGACACCGTATTTGTGGCCGCCCGGAAAAGCCATATCACCAACCGTGTTGCCGGTTGTCGTCCCGCTAAGCGTCATTTTGTACTTGTCTCCGCTGCCATCCTCATAACCCAGGACTACCGTTCCCAGCACCTGATCAATAACAGTAGGAGCAAAGATAATCTGGTTGTAGGGATTGTGAGAGCTGACGGCTATGCGCACCGTAGGACTGCCTGTAATACCGGAGGATATCGTCTGGACCCTATCGACCGTAGTGTCTATCGCGCCTCCGCTGACAAAGTTCAGCGTATTGCCGGTGATCGTGTAGTTGCCCAGAGCCGTAAAGGTGATGTTACTAACGCTGATCGCCTCGCCCAGAGATACCGTACCCGCACAGTCCCTTCAAAGATAGCGTTGTCGCCACTGACCCAGGTCGCCGTAGTGTACGGCCCGCTCGTAACCGTCCCCCAGTTCGAGTTGGTAGTATCCCACGTCTTATCTCCTGATGAAAATTTATCCGCGGCATTGATGCCGGAGACCATTCCTAGGGCCACTGCAAATATAGATAGCAGAGCCAAACACTTTCCACTTTTTCTTGTAGTCATCCTGTTAACTCCAATTAATGGTTTATAAACGTAAAAGATATTGCATAAGAATTACACAACTTAACAATGACTTAACTTACATCAGAATCACAGAAAGTCAAACAGAAAACCCTATATTTTTATTACCCACCCCACCATAAGTCGTTATATTACAAGAACTTACACCAGCTTACAAAAGATTATCCCCTATTAGCCGCAAAATCCGGTTGGATTTGCTGAATGTAGCCCGCTCGCGCCGCGAGCGAGGTTCCGAGCGCAAATGAGGTTGTCCGCTTTGAAACCCCGCCCCATTCATGCTTACAACCCCGAGCCGCAGTTGCGGCGCAACTGGGCTACATGTAAACAGCGCCATGCCTGCGCAGATTTGACGAATCCAATCGGATTTTGCGCTAATAGGATTATCCGCATCATAGACAAGCGATGGACGTACCGGGGAAACCCCAAGAAAATGCTCATTTTTGGCCACGATTTTAACGATTCCAACTGACGCTCGAAAGAGTTTTCGAACAGCAAGGGTTATTTGAAGAGCCGCTTCCTCCTCCGTCCCGCACGCGGGACTACGGCGTGACATGTCGCTCCATGCCGAGCCAGTCTTCGCCTAAATTAGAAGCGATACAACTATCTATTATCTTAAATCATTTTGCCAATAATCATTTTGCCCAGAGAGGAGGAAGCAACCATATCCTATTTAATCCTGTTATCCTGTCAAAAAAAATATTTTATTCACCAAGCGGTTTGCTGGTGATCAAGCCGATGCCCCGTCCCTTGTTGCCGACGGCATTGTAGAACATATAATAGGTTTCGTTGGCTGGATTCCAGACCAGCGAGATCTTATGGGCGTATTTTTTATCCAGCCCGGATGGGTTGCCGCCGCCCTTATAGAGCGGTTCGGGGTCGACACTCCAGTGGTAGAGATCACGCGAGTAAGCCACCATGATATGGGCACCGCCTTTACCGACACCAAAGAAGAAGTTGACCCAGTGATCCTTGTCCCAGAATACCTTGCCATCGGATGAGAACTTCTCGTTATAACTGCCCTTGGCTCCAATGGGAATGACGGGGTTATTTTTATATCGTTTCCAATTCAGAATATCATCGGAGAGGGCCAGTCCCATCTGTTCGATGTGACCGCCTGCGGCATTGTAGAAATTGTAGTACTTGCCCTTGTGTTCTAACAGCCAGGGCTGGTAGATGCAGCTCTTCTCCCACTGGCCGCAATCCTTTTGATGTACGGAGAGAATCGGATCATCTTTTGCCCGTTGCCAGCTAATGCCATCAACGCTGGAAGCGACTCCCTCATAACCTGGACGCAGCTCGTATCCTCCCTGGCGCGGGTAGGCACCATAAAGCGAGAAGTACTTACCGTTCTTTTTCTTCAAAGTCCGCGCAGCCTTGATATCGTAATCTTGGTAGAGGTAGGCACCGAGCACGACACCGCCGTAGTCAAAAGAGTCTTTCGGACCATAGCCCATCGCCAGACGCATATTGGTCCATTGAACGAGGTCCTCGCTCTCGGCTATAAATGATTGATATCCCTTGCCATCAAAACCGATAAATGTCATATACCATCTCTTATCGCCCGGAATTTGAAAGACCGTCGGAACATCGGTCTTGGTGACATCTGCATACCCCTTGACATTCGGTTTTGGAGCTATGACATGATCCGGATAGTAGTGCCAGTTGCGATACGGCTTGGACCATTTCTTGAGAGTTGCAACATCAATCGAGGAACTTTTGAGAGCGCTGCTTTTGCCAGCATCCTGACCAAAGCCGATGGATGACATTAAAATTAACGCTAATAACGCGACAGCTATTTTTTTCATAGATTTTTCCTTGTTTGACACAAGTGCGTCTAAAAACAACTTTAGCCATGATAGCGTAATGGGCCACATGAGCCGAATGTTTTTGCTTTTTGCTATCGATTCATTCGATTTTTTCGATTGACTCGATTCTCTCGCCTAGGAGCTGGGGAGCTGGGGAGCTGGGGAGCTGGGGAGCTGGGGAGCTGGGGAGCTGGGGAGCATCCACCTCATAGTGGTGGACGTACTTTACTGACTCAGTATGTCCACCGCTTGTCTACGAGGTGGATGCAAACGTTAAGGCACCTAGCTCGTGCCTGTTCGAAAAGGTTTTCGAACAGAACGCCCCAATTCTGTGAGTTGTTTTTTCCGTACTCGTACACGTACTCGTACACTCAAATCTCTTTTCCCGCTATCCCCACCTTGGGCCCTTAATCTAAGGGCAAGACAAGGATCAATTATCAATTCTACACCGCACAACAATCAAACTTTAGAACTTTAGAACTCTCGCACTTCAGAACTTTAGAACTTCTTAAACCACAACTCACAGAGCGCAGCGACTCCACTCGCGTGTACGAGTACGTGTAAAATAAAGCCCCTTTTTCTCAGCGCGTTTTAATCAGCTTCATGCTCATAGCCTGATATTTCCTGGCCATCTGGTCAACATCAGGCTGACTTTCCTGATCGCTGCTCTGGTTGGGGCTGAAGTATGCCTTCTCCAGTGCCGCAATATCAACCCGGAACAATTCAAGCTCCTGTGGCGATAGATTTGCGGCATTTTGAGACTCAATATGTTTAATATAGCTAAGCAGAGTAAAGGCCGTGATATTCTGCGGTAGTTTGTGGACGCTGACAGCCTCGGCATCCGGTTTTCTCATGCGTACTAGCAACCAGATAATAAGTGCCAGTACAGCGACTCCCGTCACGCCATAGATATAACCCCTATAGTCCACTTTGGTCGTCTTGATAGTTATGCTGGATGCCGCTTCGACAATATCAGCATCATCATAGCGCTTATTGGCAACCTTAGCACCAGCAAAGGCATCTTTAAGCACGGGAAACTGGAAGGAGATACTCTCATCCAGCGGAATTTTAAAATCGATATCCCAACTGCGCTGAGATACAGGCGCGATGCGCTCGGACTCTGTATCGAGTTTATCAACGGCCAGCCCACGATCAAAATCCGCGATCTGTCCATCAAGCGCAACACCGATATTATCAATTTGAAAGAGCTCTTCAAAAGCCGGTATAATGCCATTTGCTTTGACATCAATCTGCAGCTTGAGCTTACCTTTTGCAATCTCTCTCTCATCCAGAACTTGTGTGATAACAAGATCGCTAACAGGAGATGGAGCAGCAGCCCCCTTTGCATCAATCGGCAGGATATCCGAGACTAAAGGCAACACAACCCGGCCCTGTGTATCGGCAAAGTCCAGGTCAATCTGTATCGGTGGAATCTCATCGACCGATTTATCATTAACTTTCAGGACGCAATACGCCAGCGGAGTCACCCGCCAGTTAGCCCGGGCTATATCACGCGACTTTAATGATGGCTCGGAGAAGACCAATGACTCTATCTGAAAACTCCCGCTGAGGGCATCGGTAATATACTTCCGGAATATATCACGATGATCGACCCCTTTCTGGCGGCTATACCCCCTGCTGTTGGCATTCTGGATATATTTACTAAATCCCCCGCTCTCGCGTTCAATGTTACGCGTATGCTCCAGCTCGATGAAGAGGCCGAA
>Ga0307990_1000788_pt1 | contig 27324 bp, 24 predicted proteins | sample EllFjometagen129_FD_203168 | JGI IMG/M metagenome (GOLD analysis project Ga0307990, IMG submission 203168) | Marine microbial communities from Ellis Fjord, Antarctic Ocean - #129 | ecosystem: Environmental > Aquatic > Marine > Unclassified | place: Southern Ocean | collected 2014-10-08
AAACATTCCATCATGTTGTTTTTGTGCTCCCATATCCCCTTGACGAGGCCATGAGAGAATAGTCTTTAAATTTTCCCGGGCAGAATACTTAATGTTATCTGCACCCCATGAAATGATGCATAATATTTGCGGCCATTCAAAAAGAAATTCCCCTGTCCTGTTGGCTTAGAACCTTAGTTTAGTGACTAAAGGATTCGTAACACCTCAATAAGTCCGGGCAGCTTTAGAATAAATCCCCCTCAATCCCCCTTTTCAAAGGGGGAAGTTATAGGAATGCCCTGCCTTATTGTGAAGTTACAAGGATTCCAATTAAACTATTATTTTTTCAAGAATTTAAATTTTTTTCTTGACAAACAAATAAATATCTATAAGAGTGGTACAAAGTGGATAAAAGTGGGAAAATATCTTGGAAAATTCCATAAATAATCTTTTTGAAGGTCGATCCAGGCATACTCTTGATGAAAAAGGCAGATTAGCTATTCCTGCCCGTTTTAAAGAGGCCCTGAAGAACAAGGGGGATTTATCCCTTGTGATCACCAATTCCAGTGGTTATTTGTTGGGCTTTACCAGGACTGATTGGCAAAAAATAAAGGAAAAGGCCGTTAATTTTTCATTATTTGATTCATCTGCCAATGTATTAATTCGCTATTTTATATCCGGAGCTAAAGAATGCCCATTAAAGCGCGGAAGGATTTTAATACCACCAGACCTGAGAGAGTTAGGCGAATTAAAAAAAGAAGTTGTCCTGGTTGGCCATTTAAACAGTTTTGAAATTTGGGATAAGGAAAAATGGGATAAAGAGTTTGAAAGGGTAAGAAAATCCTTTGCCAAGACTCATCAATCTTTTTCGGAACTTGGAATTTGAAGGAGGGTAAAGTGAATTTTTCCCATCAGCCTGTGATGGTTGATGAGGTTATTGAATATCTAATTACTGATCCAAAAGGTATTTATATTGATGGAACGGCCGGCACAGGAGGTCATAGCATTGAGATTTGCAGAAGGATAAACACTGACGGGAGGCTGATTTGCTTAGACGTTGACAGGGCAGCGATAAAACTTGCTAATGAAAGGCTCTCTCAATTTAAAAATGTGGCTACGGTAGTGAAGGGAAGCTATGTAAATTTAGGAGTCATACTTAAAAAAATAGGCGTTGGTAAGGTAAATGGCATACTTTTAGATCTTGGCATGTCTTCGTATCAGCTTGAGTCGTCCGGCAAAGGGTTTAGTTTTTCCAGGGATGAACCTTTAGATATGAGAATGGATGAAGATATGGACGTAACTGCCGATGAATTGGTTAATAATCTATCGAGAGAAAAACTGGAAGCGCTTATATGGAATTATGCCCAGGAAAGATGGGCGAAACGTATTTCCAAGGCCATATTAAAGGAGAGGCGGAAATGCTCCATACATTCAAGTAAACAACTGGCAATGCTGATAGGGGCTGCTATTCCTGATAAATATCATCCCCGTAGTATACATCCGGCCACCAAAACGTTCCAGGCCCTCAGGATTGCTGTCAATAGGGAGCTGGATAATATAAGTGATTTTTTAAAGAGCGCCCCTCAACTTCTTGAAAGGGGAGGGCGATTAGTTGTTCTGTCTTATCATTCATTAGAGGATAGAATAATTAAACATACATTCCGTCGTTGGGATAGTGGAACCATTTACCCTCGGAGGCTTCCGGTTATCCCTGAGGGCAAACATTCGGTAATGAAGACAGTGGAAAGAAAAGCGATTAAACCTAGCTCAAAAGAGGTAAATTTTAATCCAAGGTCAAGGAGTGCTATTTTACGGATAGCAGAGAGGGTTTAAGTGAAGAGAACAAAGAATCGGGTAATAAGATTATTGTATCTTTTTTTAACGATATTCTTTCTATATTTAACAGCAGGGGTGTTTCATGTCTGGATAAATTCTGAAAAGACCCAGACAGGTTATGCACTAAGCGGGTTAAAAAAGGAAATTGTAGAGATTGAGGAGGACAACCGTAGGTTAAAATTAGAGTTAGCCTTCCTGAAATCTCCCGAATATTTGGAGGGCCTGGCAGCGTCGGAATTTGGGCTAAGGTATCCTTTGTCTAAGCAGGTTGTTTTTTTGCCATGAAAATTAAAAACAAAAAGTGGATAAAGATTAGGATATACATTACTGCATCCTGTTTTTTTATTTTTTTCTGTGTCGTTTTTTTAAGGGCATATCAACTTCAAATAAGGGATGGACATAAGCTGTCAGATTTAGCAAGGGCAGATTATACAAAAAAGATTTCATTTTTGAGCCAAAGAGGTACGATTTTTGACAGGAACGGAAATGCACTGGCAATTAGCATAGATGTTTCTTCAATATACTCTTGCCCAAAAGAAATAGTACAAAAGAAAAGGACAGCCGTCCTTATTGCAGAAGCGCTTAACATTAACGAAAAGAATGTGCTTAAAAAAATCCAGAACAAACGCTCCTTTGAGTGGATAAAGAGAAAGGTTACGCCGGCTGAGATTACCCTAATTGAAAGGCTTGATTTGCCGGGCATATATTTTTCCAGAGAAGGTAGACGCTATTATCCCTACCGCGAAACATGCGCCCATGCTGTAGGATTTGCAGGTCAGGATAATAAAGGGCTTGAGGGCATAGAATTGCAATACAACCGCTATTTGGAAGGGAAGGTGACAAGGTTTAAGAGCACGCGTGATGCCCTTGGAAGACAACTGGATTATTATAGTTCAGAAATGGAAAAGCAGGATCCATACAACCTTATACTGACGCTTGATAAAGACATTAGTTATAAGGCCCGACAGGCATTAAGGAATGCAGTGAAAAAGTCAGGTTCAAGGAGTGGTATTTGCATAGTTACAAGGCCTCAAACAGGTGAGATTTTGGCTATGTCAGTTTTTCCGGAATATAATCCGAATATATCCGGGAGGTTTGAGCCAGGCAAATGGCGGAACAGGGCGGTTACTGACTGCTTTGAACCTGGTTCTACACTAAAGTCATTCCTTATGGCCTCTGCACTGGAGGAGGGCATAGTTAAAAAAGAATCGCTTTTTAACTGTGAAAATGGGCGTTACGCTATTGGAAAATATATTATACACGATAGCCGTCCGTATGGGATGTTGAATGTTAGCGATATAATAAAATTTTCAAGCAATATAGGGGCAATAAAGATTGGTCGGAAACTGGGACCAGAGAGGTACTATGATTATCTGAAGAAATTCGGCTTCGGCGAACATACTGGAATAGATTTGCCAGGTGAAAGAAAGGGTAATTTAAAGCCTATTAAATCCAGGAGCACTATTGGGCTTAATAACCTGTATTTCGGCCAAGGCATGTCCGTTTCTCCACTCCAATTGATAATGGCCTTTGGCGCAATAGCTAACGGCGGACACCTTATGAGGCCTTATTTGGTAAAATCTATAGTTGACCAAAAGGGAGAGACTATACGGGAATTTTATCCCATGATCAAAAAAAATGTCATATCACCTGAAACAGCAAGAGAGGCACGATCTATACTTGAGGGCGTGGTGCAAAAGGGAGGAACCGCAATTAGGGCGGCTATAAAGGGATATTCTGCGGCAGGAAAAACAGGAACTTCGCAAAAGGTAGATCCCATAACAAAGAGTTACTCAGAAAAAAAATTTGTAGCCATCTTTGGAGGTTTTGTACCTGCAGATTCTCCGGAATTAGCTATTCTTGTTGCACTTGATGAGCCGAAGGGTAAACCCTATGGGGGGCTCGTAGCGGCTCCGGTTTTTAGAGAGGTTGGTTATTGGGCCCTCAACTATCTCAATGTAGTACCTTCGCTAAATGATGCTGCTGAGGGTGAAAAAGAGGAAGTTAAAAGAAAATATATAACCCATAAGCTAAAAGAGATAAAGGCAAGTACTCTTAAACCTGAAATACCTGGATTAATGCCTGACTTAAAAGGGCTTGGTGTAAGGGAGGTTTTAAGGGAGGCAAGAAGGTTGGGTTTGCGGGTTGTTGTTGAGGGAAGCGGACTGGCCGTAAAACAAAGCCCGGAGCCTGGCTTGCCTTTAGATAATGAAATTTTATTAAGTGTAACATTTAAACCGCCTTGTTGAAAAAGATTGTCATTAACAGTGGAATTTTACGGGGCAACCTTTAGTGAGAAGCTAACATGAGACTTGAGAAGCTAACATGAGACTTGATTACCTGTTAGAGGGTATTGATATTTTAGAGAGCCATGGGAGGACAGACATTGAAATTAAAGGTCTCACCAATGACTCTCGCGAGGTTAAACAGGATTACCTTTTTGTTGCTGTTAAGGGATGGAACCAAGACGGGCACAGGTATTTAACTGATGCCATTCAAGATGGTGCGCATGGATTAGTCGTTGAGAAGATAGAGAAAATCTATAGGGATACAACCATTGTCCGTATTGCTGATACAAGGGCTGCCCTTTCTAAGATGGCCGCAAGATTCTATAATTACCCTGCCAGGGACATGAAACTTATAGGCATAACAGGAACTAATGGAAAAACAACGACAAGTTATATCCTTGAGTCAATTATGGAAGAGGCAGGGATTCATACGGGTGTTATAGGGACAGTTAATTGCAGATTTAATGATAAATCCTTTGATATGTCATTAACTACACCTGAATCAACTGATTTAATGAAAACGTTGCGGGAGATGAAAGACGCAGGTGTGACCCATGTTATTATTGAGGTGTCATCTCACTCTCTTGAGCAGGGAAGAACGAGGGATCTAAACTGGGCAAGGGCATTGTTTACCAATTTTTCCAGGGATCATCTCGATTACCACTCAACAATGGAAGGTTATTTTAAGGCAAAATCCCTGCTTTTTAGCTCATTAAGAGTTGATGAAGGCGGCCAACAGATTAAGGCGGTTATTAATATGGATGACCCTAAGGGCAGGGTATTAGAAAAGATGACAACGGTCCCTGTTGTTAGTTACGGGGTTGACTGCAACTGTATGATCAGGGCTGTTGATATTGAATCTGATATTAATGGAATAAGATTAAAATTAGTGACGCCAACAGGGAATGTGTCGCTAACCTCTACGCTTTTAGGAAGAATAAATGTCTATAATATTCTTGCAGCCGCTTCTGTTGCTTACAGTATTGGTGTGGACCTAAAAAATATTTCAAGGGGAGTAAAGAAACTCGCCCTTGTACCAGGTAGGCTCGAGTATGTAAAAAATAAAAGAGAGCTTTCGGTGTTTGTTGATTATGCCCACAGCCCTGACGCCCTTGAAAAGGTTCTCCAAACGTTAAGACCTGTTTCAAGTGGGAGACTGATTGTAGTGTTTGGCTGTGGGGGAGACAGGGATAAAGGGAAAAGGATGGATATGGGCAGGATTGCAGGAAAAAACAGCGATATTGTCATAATTACGTCTGATAACCCCAGGGGAGAGGATCCGGAAGAAATCATAGATAGAATTGTACCTGGCGTTAAAGAGTCAGGATTAGAGAGGATAGATCTAAGTATGGCGCAAAAGGAAAAGGGCTATGATATTTTATCGGACAGAAAGAAGGCTATTCGTATTGCTATTAATTACGCCGGAAAAGGAGACATTGTTTTAATCGCCGGCAAGGGCCATGAGAATTATCAGATTATTGGCAGCAGAAAAAAACACTTTAACGATGTTGAGGAGGCGGCCTTAGCTGCGGTGTAGATAGTGTTAAATGATTTATGTGAATTCGTGGGGTAGGGACATTAGATGTGTGCGGAATGGGGAAAATTACCGGTCAGAGAGTTAGCGTCTGCCATAGGAGGCAGTCTGGTATCCGGCCTTGAAGATATGCCGGCAAGAGGATTTTCAACGGACACAAGAAAATTGGGTGTCGGAGATATTTTTTTGGCGCTGAGAGGAGAGAATTTTGATGGCCACAATTTTTTAGGAGAGGCAATAAATGCAGGGGCTGCTGGTGTGATTGTGGAAAATGATACAGTGAAACCTGAGAAATTTTCAGGAAAAAATTTTACGGTAATCATCGTTCCATCAACCCTAAAGGCCTTAGGGGATTTGGCATTGTGGTGGAGAAGGGAATGGGGCAAGAAATTAATAGCCATAACCGGGAGCAACGGTAAGAGCACAACAAAGGAGATGACTGCCTCAATCCTCTCAAAACAGGCGCATACCATGAAAACGCCTGGAAATTTCAACAACCTTATTGGGTTACCTTTAACCATTTTGTCTTTAACATCAGGGCACAGCATGGCGGTTTTGGAGATGGGAATGAACAGGGCCGGTGAGATTGGCCGGTTAACACAGATTGCTAACCCTGATATTGGAGTTATAACAAACATTGCAGGCGTGCATTTAGAGGGTTTAGGGGATTTAAGCGGGGTAATCAAAGCAAAAGCAGAGCTCCTTGAAGAGATGCACAGCGGAACAATCGCGATTTTAAACGGAGACGATAATGCAACAGAGAAGTTAATCTCAATGTTTCAGGGCAAGGTTATTAACTTTGGTCTGGGAAAGATGAACAGTGTAAGGGCGGAAGATATAAAGAGGACTGGAGAGCATGCTCAATCCTTTGATATTATTTTTAATGATGAAAGGGTGCCGGTAAGTATAAATCTTCCTGGTGTCCATAACATTATGAACGCATTAGCCGGGGCGGCTGTAGCCTATTGTTTATCAGTATCAAGTGAATCAATTGTTCAGGGTTTGGCCGACTTTAAGCCCCTTAAAGGTCGATTTCAGGTCATTGTTTTAAATGGAGATATACAGCTTGTTGACGATACTTATAATGCCAACCCTTCGTCTTTAAAGGCGGCTATTCAGGAAATTAAGAGCTTTAAAAAAACAGGCCTTTTAATAGGGCTTGGAGAGATGATGGAGTTAGGCAAGGAGGCATCACGCTTGCATTTTAATGCAGGCGAACTCGTAGCTGATGCCGGAGTAAAATTTTTTGTTGCCTTAGGCAAACATGGTCAGCAGCTTATTGAAGGGGCGTCCAAGGGAGGTCTTGCCGGGGCACAAACTTGCCTCGCAACAAATCATATAGAAATGTTTGATATGATCAAGGCCAATGTGAAAGAGGGAGATACTATTTTTCTTAAGGGATCCAGGGGGATGGCCTTAGAAAAGGTTGTGAAGGCCATTAAAGATCATTTTGGGGTGAGTAAAGGCGGATTAGTGCTAAACAATTGATAAAGATAACAGCAACCGTTCACAGCAAACAGTGAACGGCTACGGGTACCATAAAAGGTTAAAATGTTATATAAACTGATATATATTTTTCATACGGATTACTCCTTTTTAAATGTATTCAGGTACATAACCTTCAGGACTATCTATGCGACCCTGACCGCCTTATTTATTTCCATGGTCCTTGGGTACTGGCTTATTCCAAGGTTAAAAAAACTCCAAATAGGCCAGTACATTAGAAAGAATGGGCCTCCTGATCATCAGCGTAAGACAGGTACCCCTACCATGGGCGGATCCTTTATATTAATTGCTGTTACCGTATCTGTTCTGCTTTGGATGGAGATGAAATGCTTTTATATCTGGCTGGTTCTAATTGTTACTGTTTTATTTGGGGCCATTGGATTTTTGGATGATTATCTCAAGATAATAAGAAAGAGCAGCAATGGCCTCACTCCATGGAGTAAATTTTCCATGCAGGTTGGGGTAGCCTTTTTCGCTGGATTAATATTATACCGGTACACAGGTTTTGATTCAAGACTCAGCTTTCCTTTTTTTAAGAATTTTATGCCGGATTTAGGGATTGCTTACATACTTTTCATTGTCTTGGTGGTAGTAGGGGCGTCAAATGCGGTTAATCTGACGGATGGACTGGATGGACTTGCCATAGGGCCTATAATTATTGCCTTTCTGAGCTATCTAATATTTTCTTATCTTGCCGGGCATATTAAGATTGCAAACTATCTGCAAATTCCATATGTGAGGGGGGCTGGGGAGCTTACTATTTTTTGTGGCGCTGTAGCAGGAGCAGGAATGGGCTTTCTGTGGTACAACACCTATCCTGCGCAGGTATTTATGGGAGATGCTGGCTCCCTTTCTCTGGGCGCTGCCTTAGGCATGATTGCTATTATCAGTAAACAAGAGATAACGCTGATTATTGTTGGAGGGCTTTTTGTAGTTGAGGCCCTGTCAGTGATTATCCAGGTGATATATTTTAAAGCTACAGGGGGGAAGCGATTTTTCAGAATGGCCCCCCTTCATCACCACTTTGAACTAAAGGGCTGGCCTGAGCCAAGGGTTACAATTAGGTTTTGGATTGTTGCGATTATGCTGGCCCTGCTTTCAGTTAGTACACTTAAGTTGAGGTAATTAGTTGAAAACTGATAGAAGTCAAGTAAAAATTGAAAAGAATGTTTTAGTAGTAGGCCTTGGAGAGAGCGGGTTGGCAACGGCTCAGTGGCTTATTAAGCAGGGGGCTACAGTAACCGTTAGTGAAAGACTGGGAGAGTCTGCTTTAGAAAGAGATGTCTTAGATGATTTATCAAGAACAGGGGTTAGACTTGAGCTTGGCGGCCATAATGCGGAGACATTTACAAAGACGGATTTAATTGTTGTAAGCCCAGGCGTGCCTCTAAATATTGAACCACTTGTCAAGGCCAAACAGCAAGGGATTCCTGTCATAGGGGAGATAGAGCTTGCCTGCAGATACATAAAAACAAATATAATAGCGGTGACAGGCACAAACGGTAAGTCAACGGTTGTTACATTAATAGGGAATATACTGCGTAAGGCTGGAAAGGAGGCCTTTGTTGGCGGAAATATAGGGCGCCCTTTAATTAATTACATAGGTGGAGACCAGAGGGCTGATTATGTGGTGTTAGAGGTGAGCAGCTTCCAGCTTGATACCATGAAGGATTATTTTTCACCTCTACTGTCTGTTATATTAAATATTAGCCCGGACCACCTTGACAGGTATGCAGATTACAACGCCTATGTAAGGTCTAAAGAAAGAATTTTTGAAAATCAGGGACCGGGTCAAAGCCTAATTTTAAACGATGATGACATTTGGCTAAAAAAATTAGAACCACTCAGTGGGGTTACCGTATACAGGTATGGGTTAACCAATAAAAAAGACAGACAAGCTTTTTCAAATAATGGATATGTGTTTGTTAAACTGCCGGGTGAAGAACTCACTGAATTAAGTTTTAATAACCCGGCATTGCCCGGCGATCATAATAAGGAAAATGTAGCAGCAGCTGTTTTGGCATCGGCAGTGCTAAAGATACCCCCATCTGCAATGCAGCTTGCCGTTGATGACTTTCATGGATTGCCCCATAGGATTGAGTTTGTAGATACATTGAAGGGTGTTGCATTTTACAATGATTCAAAGGCCACAAATATAGATGCTGCAATAAAATCTATTAAAAGTTTTTCATCCCAAATTGTCTTGATAGCTGGAGGCAGGCATAAAGGCAGTGATTATAATCCTCTTGTTGAGTCAGCCTCCGGCAGGGTAAAGAGTGTAATTTTATTGGGGGAGGCAAGTGATATATTAGCAGAGTCCTTTAGCATGAAGATATCATGGTCTAAAGCAAAGAATATGGTTGAGGCTGTGTATTCAGCTTTCAATGAGGCTGATACAGGAGATATCGTTCTCCTTGCCCCGGCATGCTCGAGTTTTGATATGTTCAAGAATTATAAGCAGAGGGGAGATGCTTTCAGGAAGGCCGTCGGAAGGTTGAAGAATGATTGGTAAAAGCGAAAATAAATATAGTTATGATCCCTTTATCCTGATTACTGTTTTATTGCTGATTGGGATTGGATTGATTGCAGTTTTTAGCGCCAGTTCAATTCTTGCTGAAAAAAGATACGGAGATCAATATTTTTACCTGAGGAAACAGATTATGTTTTGCCTTTTAGGCCTCCTGTTTATGATATCGGTAAAGAATATCAACTACTTAGTATATAAAAAGTTAACATACTTTTTTTTAGGCCTTAGTCTAATATTAATGATTTTGCTTTTTATACCCGGTATCAGGACAAAAATAGGCGGCGCCTATAGGTGGATTAGGTTGGGGTTTATCTCTATTCAGCCATCAGAGGCGGCAAAACTGTCGTTAGCCATTTTTTTTGCCCACAGTATGAGTAAAAACTCTGAGGTTATGGGGACTATACGTTATGGAGTTATGCCCTATCTAATTGTAGCGGCAATGTTCACTGCAGTTATACTTCCCCAGCCTGATCTTGGTACAGCCGCAATTATAGTCATTTGGATGCTGGTGCTTTTGTTTATAGGTGGTGTTAATTTAGGGTATATAATTCTCTTTATAGGCATGTTGGCGCCGGTTTCTTTTTACATTATCTCCCTTGCGCCTTACAGGGTTGAACGGCTGCTGGCTTTTTTAAATCCATGGGAAGACCCGACTGGCTCAGGGTTTCAAATAATACACTCATTGTATGCATTTGGTTCAGGGGGATTGACAGGGGTTGGGATAGGAGATAGCAAACAAAAACTGTTTTATCTCCCGGAAGCCCATACGGATTTTATCCTGCCGATTATAGGTGAAGAAATAGGATTTTTAGGCGTGAGTGTTTTGATAGTCCTTTTTACCATTCTCGTATTCAGAGGTATTAAGATTGCCTTGAATGCCCCTGAGCTATTTGGAACCTATCTTGCCCTGGGTATTTCCCTCATGCTGGCCATACAGGTAATAGTCAACATGGGAGTTGTAATGGCGCTTTTGCCGACCAAAGGACTGGCGCTACCCTTTGTAAGTTATGGAGGTTCCTCTCTTGTGATTAATCTTATTGGAATGGGGATATTAATGAATATCTCAAGAAAGACTTTTAACAGTTCAATTTGATGGGCAAGGTATACCATAATTTATCATTGACTGGTCATAGTCGGGAGGATCAGGGACCAAGGATAATAATTTCCGGTGGGGGGACTGGTGGTCATCTATTTCCAGGTATTGCAATTGGAAGCGAGCTGAAAAAAAGGTGTGGCAAGGCAGCTATCCTTTTTATAACAGGTAGGAAGAAAATGGAGCATAGAATAATTTCCCAGGCCGGATTTGAGACTCAATCGATAGATGTTGAAGGGGTAATGGGAAAGGATTTTTTAGGCCTTATTAATGCATTTTACAAGGTGATGTTAGCATTGATCCAGTCTTTTTTAATAATAAGGAATTTCAGACCACAACTGGTATTGGGGTTAGGTGGATACACATCCGGGCCTGTGTGTTTAATCGCGTGGTTTTTGAGGGTGCCGACAGCCGTACATGAGCAAAATTCTTTTCCAGGCTTGACAAACAGGATCCTTGCCCCATTTGTGAGACGTGTATTTATATCCTTTGCAGAGACCGGAAAATACTTAAAGAGGGGTAAATTATTTTTAAGTGGAAATCCTATAAGAAATGAGCTTTTACAGCCGATTCAGTTCCCAAAAATGGATAAAAAATTTGTTATTCTTGTTATGGGGGGCAGTCAAGGGGCTAAGACATTGAATGAGGCCGTTATATCGATGATTAAGGAGTTCAAGGCGCTCGGCGATGTTCCTTTTATGATTCATCAAACAGGCAAAGCGGATTTGAAAAGAGTAGCTGACGAATATGACACCCTTGGTGTTGACGGGGAAGTATCGGCCTTTATAGAGGATATGGCATCGGCATACTCCAGGGCGGACCTGGTTATTTGCCGCGCAGGCGCTACTACTATAGCTGAACTGGCAGCGCTTGGTAAACCTTCCATACTTATCCCGTATCCCTATGCAAGCCACAGACATCAGGAGATTAATGCTATAACCCTGGTACATGCTGGAGGAGCGGATATTATTCTCGAAAGATATCTTGATGGTAAGGCCCTTACAGCTAAGGTTACAAGATATATGAAGAATAGAGGTGAGCTAAGTAAAATGTCGGTTCTTGCCTCAAAGGCTGGGAGGCTGGGGGCAAGGGAGGTAATTGCTGAAGAGCTTTTAAAACTTATAAACAAGACGCAATGTATAAAAAATGACAAATAGCAGATAAGCAAATGAAAACATTTGGAAAGGTTAAAAATATACATTTAATAGGTATTGGCGGCATTGGAATGAGCGGTATAGCAGAGCTGCTCCTAAATTTGGGGTACTCTATCAGCGGCTCGGATATAAAGAAAACCGATGTAACAAAACACCTGTCAGATTGCGGCGGAAAGATATTCTTTGGCCATAAGGCCGAAAATGTCAGTGATGCGGATGTAGTAGTTTTTTCGTCAGCAGTAAAGAATGATAACCCAGAGATAATTGAGGCACAGGAGAGATCTATTCCTGTGATACCAAGGGCCGAGATGCTGGCGGAGCTAATGAGGCTTAAATATGGGATAGCCGTAGCAGGCGCCCATGGAAAGACTACAACAACCAACATGATAGGTTCAATTTTAACTGAAGGAGGCCTTGATCCAACCGTTGTTATTGGGGGGAGATTAAGCCAATGGGGAGGCTCTAATGCAAGGCTGGGAAATAGTGACTTCTTAGTGGCAGAGGCAGATGAGAGTGATGGTTCTTTTTTGGTTCTTTCTCCAAGCATGGCCATTATAACCAATATAGATTATGAGCATATAGATTTTTATCATAGCATGGATAATCTCAGGGATACATTTACTAACTTTATCAATAAACTTCCCTTTTATGGCAGGGCAATCATTTGTCTTGATAATGAGGAGGTCCAAGGATTAATCCCGAGGCTTACAAAGAGTTATTTAACATATGGACTTAATTCACAGTCAGATATAAGGGCCAGTGATATATCAAAAGAAGGGTTGCGTACCAGTTTCGTTGTCACATTTAAGAATAGGACAATAGGTAATATCACTATTTCAGCCCCAGGTAATCATAATGTGTTGAATGCGCTGGCAGCAATCGGGGTAGGTTTGGAACTTGATATTGATTTTGAAGATATCCGGAAAGGCCTGAATAACCTTGGGGGACTTGAAAGGCGGTTTGAGGTAAAGGGTGAAAGTAACGGGATTTTATTCCTGGATGATTATGGTCATCATCCAACGGAGATAGTGCCGACTATACAGACAGCAAAGGAGTGCTGGCCTGATAGGAGACTTGTGGTTGTTTTTCAACCTCACCGTTACACCAGGACAAGAGACCTCTATGACAGGTTTGTAACATCATTTAACCAGGCGGATTTACTAATTATTATCCCTGTTTATGGGGCAGGAGAAGAGCCTATACCCGGTATTGATAGCGAGTATCTTTACCGGGGCATAAAGGGCCACGGCCACAGGGCTGTTAGCTTTTTTTCAGAAAAAAAGGATGCAGTCTCTTTTCTCCTTAAAGAGATTAGATACGGTGATCTTGTGTTAACTTTAGGTGCAGGAGATGTTCACCGTACAGGGGTAGAGTTATTAGAGAAAATAGCTTCATGAATCTGGGGCTATGCTTCGTTTGATAGTAGATAGTTGAAGATATAAGCACAGATATAAGTAAGCCGTAAGGCGCTGCTTTGCATTTAATATTTATGGAATGAAATGGATATTCGTATAAAAAAAGCCATAAAAAAAATTGGAGGTGAGGCGATACATTTCGATGTCCCTATGAGTCAATATACGACAATAAGGGCAGGCGGCAATGCAGAGGCTGTATACAGGGCTGTGAATCTGGAAGGCTTAAGGAAAATGGTGTCCTTTCTTGTTGATGAGCAAGTCCCATATTTAACTATAGGGAAGGGGAGCAATCTCCTTGTATTAGATGGCGGATTGGACGGGGTGGTTATTTTACTGGGAGGATCATTTGCCTTTATTGTCGAAGATCCCGTTTACGGGGACGATACTGCAATGGTTGGACCTGGTTTACTTGCCGGTGCCGGCATATCATTGCCCAGGCTTGTTGCCCATTGCGCAAAAAAAGGTCTAACAGGGGTGGAATTTTTGGCGGGTATTCCCGGGACAGTGGGCGGAGCTATTGCCATGAATGCTGGTAGTATGGGTGCTGAGATTAAAGATGTAGTCTGCGAGGTGTCGGTTTTAAATAGGGAAGTGACAACAGAGAGGAAAGATATATCGAGACTAAAATTTCAATATAGAGGGCTTGCCTTAAACTCGGGGGATATAATACTAAATGCCGGATTGAACCTAAGGGGTGATAGGCCGTCTTCAATTAAAGATAGGGTTTTCTATAATATTAAACAGAGAAAAAAGAGGTTTCCCTTTAAAATGCCATCCGCCGGATCGATATTCAAGAATCCTGATGGCGATTATGCAGGCCGGCTGATTGATTTAGCCGGTTTAAAGGGCAAAAGCATAGGAGGGGCTATAATATCAACTGATCATGCAAATATTATTGTTACAAAGGGAAAGACCTCTGCCTCGGACATAGTGGAATTGATGAATTTGGCAGCCGGCAAGGTTAAAGAGTTATTTAATATAACTTTATTGCCTGAGATAAAGACAGTAGGGAAGCCCCATTAGAGACTTTAATTTTTTATTCTTAGTTTTACATATTAAATAATGAAATGGATTATGAAAAGAACATCTGTATTAAACAAGCAGTCAATAAAGAGAGATAAGGGAAGGGATTTTTTTCTACTAAAAAAGACCTTGGGACAATTGGGCTTTGGTATGATTAAGGTATTTCTTTTTATATTTATACTTGGAATCCTCTCCCTGGCATTTATATATGGATATAGATTTCTTTCCGTTTCTGACTATCTCAGATTAGACAATATTGTTATTGCAGGGATTAAAGAAGATCTTAGAAAAGAATTGATTGACATATCAGGAATAAAGGAAAAAGAAAGCTATTTATCTATTGATACTTCTCGTTTAAAGAAAAATATAGAGAGACATCCATGGGTAAAATCCGTCACCCTAAAAAAGAAATTTCCTCGTACACTATATATCAATGCAGAAAGGGAGGAGGTGTCTGCAATTGTAATTTTAGGAGGCAGGTCGTATTTTATGGATAAAGAAGGGTTTATATTTAAAGAGGTTGAAAGAAGTGATTGCATTGATTCTCCCGCAGTAACCGGCCTAAGCATGGATAAAATTAAAAACGGTAAATTTCTGAAAATTGCCGCCTCATTATTAAATATAATCCGCATTGAAGACAGACTATTATCATTAAGGGAATTGTCAGAGATTCATATTGATAATTATGGGGCAATTACTGTTTACTTCAATAAATTGCCATTAAAAATATTTGTGGGAAAAGAGGCGTTTAAGAGAAAAATAAATCTGTTAGAACATATTATGAAAAATCTCGAGGATAATCATCAACTCTATCGAATTACGTCTATAGATTTGGATTATAGCGATAGAGCTGTTGTCGCGTTTAATGAAAAGGTGATTTAAAGATTTACCGAATAGTAGTTTTTTTCCTCTCTTTTTAGAGAGTTAACTGTATAACCAATGGCAGTACAAACAAGGAGGGTTGATTATGATGGAGGAATTGGTAGTTGGCCTTGATATCGGCACGAGCAAAATTTGTGCAGTAGTTGGCGAAGTGAGGGCTGATGGCATAGTTGAAATTATAGGAATGGGCTCTCACCCATCTGTCGGCCTTAGGAAGGGCGTAGTCGTTAATATAGATAATACGGTAAATAGCATCAAAGAGGCCGTAGAAGAAGCGGAGACTATGGCTGGATGTGAGATCAGCTCGGTGTTTGCTGGAATTGCAGGAGGGCATGTAAAGGGTTTTAACAGCCACGGAGTTATAGCCTTAAAGAACAGGGAGGTAGGTAAACGTGACATAGAGAGGGTGATTGATGCGGCAAGGGCAGTTGCAATACCCATGGACAGAGAGGTCATACATACCCTGCCACAGGAATTTATCGTTGATGACCAGGCAGGTATTAGTGACCCTGCAGGCATGTCTGGTGTTCGCCTTGAAGTGAAGGTTCATATTGTAACTGGTGCGGTTACATCAGCTCAAAATATTATTAGATGTGCAAACAGGGCAGGTCTGGACGTTTATGATATTGTTCTTGAATCCCTTGCATCGAGCGAGGCTGTACTTACAGATGAAGAAAGAAATCTAGGTGTTGCATTAGTAGACTTTGGAGGTGGTACGACGGATCTGGCAATATTTTCCCAAGGCTCTATTAAACATACATCTGTTTTGGCCTTAGGCGGTGATAATCTAACAAACGATGTGGCTATTGGTATCAGAACGCCCTTTAAAGAAGCGGAAAAGATTAAGATAAAGTACGGGAGTGCCCTTAGTTCACTAATTGGAAAGGATGAAACTATTGAGGTCCCCAGCGTAGGCGGAGGGAAGCCAAGAGTTATAAGCAGGGAATTGCTTGGAGAGATCTTAGAGCTTAGGGTAGTAGAAGTTTTCGAGCTTATCCAACAGGAAATGATCAAGTCAGGCTATGACGATCTGGTAATCTCCGGTGTCGTTGTTACCGGTGGCTCTTCCCTTCTTCCAGGGGTTCCGGAGATTGTGGAACAGGTTTTCAATATGCCGTCCAGGATTGGCTATCCCATTAATATTGGAGGGCTAAAGGATATTATTAATAGCCCGATGTACGCAACGGCAGTTGGTTTGGTGCTCCATGGAGTAAATTCACAACAGAGAGAAAAGAAATTCAGGATAAGGGATACAAATATATTTAACAAGGTTATATCGAGAATGAGCAAATGGTTTATTAATGGGGATTAAACAAGAATTTAAAGAAAGGGGGAAATTATGAGATATGAATTTGTTGAAGCCAATCCAAGCGCCAGGATAAAGGTTTTTGGCGTTGGAGGAGCAGGAAACAATGCAGTTAATAATATGATTGCTGTCGGGCTTAAGGGGGTAGACTTTATTAGTGCAAATACCGATAAACAGGCCCTTGATGTAAGCCCTTGCCTGAATAAGCTGCAATTAGGCGCAAATATGACCCATGGGCTGGGATCCGGCGCAGACCCGGAGAAAGGGGCGATGGCTGCAGAGGAAAGCGTAGAGGTAATTAGGGCTGCTGCAGAAGATGCGGATATGGTTTTTATAACCGCAGGTATGGGAGGAGGAACAGGCACAGGGTCGTCTCCAGTAATTGCCAGGGAAAGCAAGAATCTCGGGGCCCTTACAGTAGGGGTTGTGACAAAGCCCTTTGATTTTGAGGGTGAAAAGAGAATGAAAACAGCTATGCTTGGCATTGAGGAGTTGAAAAAAGAGGTTGACACCCTGCTCATTATTCCTAATCAAAGACTAAAGGCGATGGGGAATAAAGATACTTCTTTTTTAGAGCTTATGAAAAAGGCTGATGATGTTCTGCTATATGCTGTTAAGGGGATATCCGATCTCATTATGATTCCCGGGTTTATAAACCTTGATTTTGCCGATGTTAGAAAAGTTATGGAGAAAATGGGGACTGCTATAATGGGCACAGGTATAGCCAGCGGCGAAAATAAGGCCATTGAAGCCGCTCAAATGGCCATTAATAGCCCGTTGTTAGAGGACATCTCAATTGATCAGGCAAAGGGTGTGCTTATCAACATTACAGGCTCTACCAAGATGAGTATGGATGAAATAAGTGAGGCATCAACATTCATAAAAGATGAAGTTCATGCCGACGCAGAGATTATATGGGGAATGGTATTTGATGAGACTATGGGCGATGAGATACGCATAACGGTCATTGCCACCGGTATTGGAGACAAGAAGGAAAGAAAGGTTATTAACTTGCGTGGTATTATTTCTGAAGATGCAAAAGAAGACTGGCATTCAATGGCAAAAGAGGATCTTGATAAGCCAACATTCCAGAGACGGTTAGCTAATGATGACAAATATCAGCAGAGCCCGGATTTAAACCCTGCTAAGAAGGGGATATTCCATAGGGTTTTTCAGAAGGAAGATCTTGATTATCCTACATTTTTAAGGAAGCAAGCAGATTGATGGACAAGATAACCACTCTCCACAGGAAAAGACTGTCGCAGGAGAGAGGGGTAATAAAAAAGGATTGGGGTGGTAAACTATCTGTAGCCCTGATTTATCCGAACAATTACTCCATTGGAATGTCCAACCTTGGCTTCCAGGCAATCTATGGAATACTGAATGATAATACTAATATAGTGTCAGAGAGGGTATTTTTGCCTGATGCAGAAGAGTTATCTATTTATAAAATGACAAAACCTCCTATTCTTTCTTTAGAATCGCAGGCCCCTCTCACAAAATTTGATATTTTAGCGTTTTCCATTTCCTTTGAAAATGATTATCTAAATATCCTTTCCATACTTGATTTGAGCAAGATTCCTGTTTTGAGTAAAGACAGGGAAGAAGGTTACCCTTTAATTATAGCAGGTGGCGCAACAACCTTTATGAATCCTGAGCCCCTTGCCGATGTTATAGATTGTTTTTTAATCGGAGAGGGTGAGGTGATTTTGGATAAATTTCTTGATGCCTACATTGGTCTCCAGTTGTATGAGGCTAAAAAAAGGGAGGCTCTCGAGACGCTTGCAAGGGATGTAACCGGCGTTTACTGTCCTTCTCTCTTTCACGTAGAATATAATTCAGAGGGATTAATAGCATCTTTTGAACCTCTAATATCCTCTTTGCCCCCTAAAGTGAAGGTCGTAAGAAACATACCATTTAAAGGGCCGATGCTGCGGTCAAGGATAGTAACCCCCCTTACGGAATTTTCCGATACTATTCTTGTGGAATTGAACCGTGGTTGTGGTTATTCTTGCAGATTTTGTGCTGCCGGATATTTCTATAGACCGCCTAGAATGTTAGGAAAAGAACTTGTAATTGAGTCATTAAAGGAAATTTTGACTGAGAATTTTAGGATAGGCCTTATAAGTCCATCAATCTCTGATGTGCCGGGGATAGAAGATATAACCGGTTTTGTTATTGAAAAAGGTGGAAGTTTTTCCGTGTCTTCCATGAGGGCGGATTCATTGACGGAAGGACTAATGGAAAATCTAAAGAAAAATGGTCAGAGAACCATTACTATGGCTCCAGAGGCTGGTAGCGAACGTTTAAGGAGGGTTATCAACAAAAAGGTTACCATTGAGGAAATTATTGATGCCATTATACTTATCACTAAGACAGGATTTTTTCATATAAAGCTTTATTTTATGATTGGCCTTCCGACTGAGACAAGGGAGGATATAAAGGCTATTGTTAGCATGGTTAAATCCATACGTCACAACATAATAAAGGAAAGCCGACACAGGAAACGGATTGGTAGAATAAGGCTAAGCGTTAATTGTTTTATTCCAAAGCCGTTTACGCCTTTTCAGTGGTTACCAATGGATACAGTTGAATCTCTTAAGGAAAAACAAAGATTATTAAAAAAGGGCTTATCAGGGCAGGGTGGTATCAGTGTCAGTTTTGATATACCAAAATGGTCCTATATCCAGACCTTGCTTTCCATGGGTGACAGGCGTGTTGGAAAGATGCTCTTAACAACATATAAAAATGGAGGCAATTGGAAACAAACACTGAGATCCTCAGATGTCAATCCGGATTTCTTTGTATATAGGGATAAGGATCTCAATGAAAGACTTCCATGGGATTTCATTGATAATAAAGTAAAAAAATCTTTCCTTCAGGAGGAATATGATCTTGCATTTTCCTCTATAGAATCTCCAGCCTGTCGTGTTGGAAAGTGCACCAGGTGTGGTGTCTGCGAATAATGCAAACTTTGAATAGTTACATTTGTTGTAATAGTTCAGCTATTTTTAGACAGGATAAACAGGATTGACATGATATTTTTTTCATCCTGTTGATTTGTTATTTTAAATCCTTGATTTTACGTTTAATCTCAACTTTCCTTTCCCCAAAATTAAGAATAAGGCCTACAGGTTTTCCTGTAGCAACAAGGTAATTAACCACTTGTACTTCATGTGCCTTGATAATTCGTCTTACTGACTTCAGTTCCAAAATAATCGTATCATCAACTATAATATCAGGTACAAATTCACCTACAATTTCATTTTCATAATAGACTGTAATAGCTTTTTGTGATTCTGCACTAAGCCCTGCTTTACGCAGTTCTATAAGCATACATCTCTAATAAACACCCTCAAGAAAACCAAATCCCATTCTATTGTAAACACGATAAGCACAGCCGATAATTGTTTCTGTCAGGTCTTTATATTCCATATTACCTCCTTGAGGTTGTGATAAACAGTTTTGATTAACTGGATTTATATCATGTCTATCCTGTTATCCTGTCAAATATATTTTCTGCGGTGAACGCTTACAATTTATTTTATGATTCAAGAAACGCCTTGTAGCCTTTATATGTCATGTAAATATCCCCCTTGTGGGCTATTTCGAATGGAGAGTGCATAGAGAGGACCGCGGGACCGCAGTCTATAACCTCCATTCCATAAACGGCGAGAAATTTTGCTACTGTTCCTCCACCGCCTTCGTCAATTTTTCCAAGCTCTCCGGTCTGCCACACTACTTTACTCTTTGTAAAAAGATTCCTGAGCCAACCTACATACTCTGCGTTTGCGTCATTGGCGCTATATTTTCCGCCCGATCCGGTGAATTTTGTTAAGCAAAGACCATACCCAAGACGGGCAGCATTTCTTTTCTCATGAACATCCTGGAAGTCCGGATCAAGGGCGCCATTTACATCCGCTGACAAGGCCCTTGATTTCATTAAGATTTTGTGAATATCATGATAACGGGGTTCTTTATTGTTGGATATCATAATGTCTGCCAAAACACTTTCTAAAAATCTTGATTTAGCGCCTGTTGCCCCGTCGCTGCCTATCTCTTCTTTATCAAAAAAGAGCGCAAGGGTTGTCTTGTTTGGGTTTTTTATGTCCATTATAGCCTTCATGCTGGTAAATACACATGAGCGATCATCATGACCATAGGACCCTGTAAGTCCTCTGTCCCATCCAACATCTCGTGCCGTTCCAGCCGGAACAACCTCAATCTCGGCGCTTATAAAATCCTCCTCAACAAGTCCAAACTTTTCATTTAAGAGAATGAGCACTGCCAGTTTAAACCGCTCTTTTGTATCTTTATCATCAAAAGGCAGGGATCCAACTATGAGATTTAATTTTTCCCCAACAAATGCATCTGAAACCTTTTTATCGTCTTGGACTTTTTTTGACAGGTGCGGGAGGATATCCGCTATAGTAAACACTGGGTCAGAGTCATCCTCTCCTACGACAATATCCAAAAAGCTCCCGTTTGAAAGGATTATCCTCCCATGAATCGCAAGCGGTCTGGTGAGCCATTGAAATTTTTTTATGCCGCCGTAGTAATGTGTCTTCATGAAGGCTAAGTCAATATCCTCATAAAGGGGGTTTTGCTTAAGGTCCAGCCTTGGCGAGTCTAAATGACTTACAATTATGTTTATGCCTTCATCTATTTCCCTTTTTCCGGAGATAGACAGGGCGATTGATTTCCCTTGAAATGTCTTTATGAATTTTTTGGGGTTATTTTTCCCTGGATCTGTTGAAAAATTATTTTCAAGGGCAATCCTGGTTATTTCACTAACCGCCTCTCTTTCTGTTTTAGCCTTATTTAAAAAATTTTGATATTCTTTGTCAAAATTAAAAGCTATTTCCTTTTCTTTTTTATCTATCTCATCCCAAACAAGTTTGGGCTTGGAGATCAGCATTTTGCTTATTTTTTCTATCTCAGCTTTTTTCATTATTTTATTCACCTTTTTTTAGACTACCTGTTATTTGGTTAATGTTGTATATCTTTTCTCTCAAACAATAATCATAAAGGCCATGAGCTACTTCTACTGCTGCCCTTGGATTAACAAAAGTTCCTGTACCTACCTGGATCGCACTTGCACCTACTATAAGAAATTCAAGTGCGTCCTTATAATCCATAATACCCCCCAGACCGATTACAGGAATTTTTACCGCAGCTGCTACTTTGTTAACAAGATAGAGGGCTATTGGTTTAATGGCAGGCCCGGATAATCCTCCTACTGTATTTGACAGCTTTGGTCTTCTTGTAGAAACGTCAATGGCCATGCCTAATAAGGTGTTTGTTACTGATACGGCCTGGGCCCCTGCAGATTCGACTGCCATGGCTATTATTGATATATCAGTTACATTAGGGGTTAGTTTTACTATTACCGGCTTGGTCGTGTTATTTTTTACACGTTCCGTTACCGTGGCGGCAGTATAGGCATCTGTGCCAAAGCTCATCCCTCCCTTTTCAACGTTAGGGCATGATATATTTACCTCTAAAGCGGCGATTCTTTCAGTATTTTCTATTATTCTTGCTATCTCAGCATATTCTCTCACAGTATGCCCATATATATTTGCAATAATAGGGGCGCTAATTTTTTGAAGAGCTGGTAGTTTTTCTTTTATAAAGGCATTTACCCCAATATTGGCAAGGCCGATAGAATTTAAGAGTCCACAGGGTGTTTCTACAATTCTTGGAGGCGGATTACCAGGTATAGGTTTTAGAGAAAGACCCTTAACTATGATGGCCCCTAAAGATGAGGGGTTTAATAGTGGCTCAAGTTCATTGCCATACCCGAATGTTCCTGATGCAGTAATAACGGGGTTTTTTAAAACAAGCCCACCTATATCTACTGACATGTCAGGTAATTCAGACACTATAGGGCCTCCCAGTCTATCATTTCAGCTAAAAATACCGGACCGTCCTGGCACACATAATAATATGGTTTATCAATATTATTGACCTTGACGGCGCAGCCCTGGCATAGACCGAGGCCGCATGCCATATGGGACTCCAAAGAGACATAGCACCTGAGATTAAGTGAAATTGCCTTCAGAGAAATTCTTTTTAACATGTCAACCGGCCCGCAGGCATAGATCAGGGGTATCTTATTTGATTCTTGGTCGAGGTATTGATCTAACAGGTCAGTAACCATACCCTTTGTGCCTAAGGAACCATCATCTGTTGCAAGAGATAAATCTATGCCGAGGTCTGTCAATTCATTCAAAAGAATTGTTTCCTGAGACGTAGAAAAACCAAGAAACATTTTTATTTCATGTTGATAAAGATTAATCAATGATTGGGTTAGAAAAAAAAGGGGAGCTATGCCCATTCCACCAGCTACAAGCAACGGTCTTTGATTTTTTTCCGGCAGGGGAAAACCTTTTCCTAATGGCCCTATAACTGAAATAGGGTCGCCTTCCTTTAAAAGGGATAAAAGGGACGTTCCTTTCCCAACTGTTTTATATAAGATCAGCAAATTATCATTATCCTGAACGCTGTGGATAGAAAAAGGCCTGGCTAACAGGGGGTCCTTTTGTGTTCCAATCAAATGGACCATTAAAAACTGGCCAGGCTTGGCAAATGATGCCAGATCATTAGAGCAGAATCCCATAAGCCATATATTATGTGCTATCTGTCTATTAAAATTTATGTATGTTATTTCTTGAAACATCTTAGATGTGTTTTCTATTAATGATAGGATTCATTATGGTGGCGAGGGTTATTATATATTATAATGAGTGTTTATAAAGGTTAGATTAGAGTCTGAAAAATTAAAGAACCTTGGTTGCGCGTCCTTCTTTGAACAGGAAAGTGACGGTTTCTCAGGCAAAAAAGGTTATGAGCCAGATTTATTCGTGATGCAGATCAAGTTATTTACCGCTGCTTCCTTCCGGATCTGACGGGATTCATAATAATCTGTCACACGAGGTCCAGCCTCTTTAATGCTTGAAAAAATCAGTCCCAAATCCTTGTTTCTCAGAAAGGATTTTCAACCCCGCATAAGCGGATTTCGGGCTACAGGGCACCGCTAACTCCCCATCTATCGCAACCAAGGAATATCCTTGATTATATTTTATCTACTCTTTCCTTTAACTCTCTTCCTACTTTAAAAAATGGCAGTCTTTTACCCTTAACACTTATTTTTTTGCCTGTTTTAGGATTTCTCCCATCATAACCGTCATATTGTTTAATCTTAAAACTCCCTAAACCTCGAATCTCTACCCTGTCATCATTTAAAAGGGATTTTTCCATTTCTTTAAAAAAGGTATTTACAATATCTTCTGCCACCCTTATTGTGAGATTTTCAGTTTTAGCCAATGCTGTTATTAATTGAGATTTGTTCATAATGTCCCCTGATTAAAAGAAGGATAATTATTAAAAGAATAGAGCCTTTATAATATAATAGTTCAAAAATACAACAATTTATTGAAAAACGATACCCTTAGTTATTATGCTTCTCTGTCTGATTTGTACTGAAACTATATAATCAAGTCAAGAAAAAATAGCTAATCTATTTATATTATGGAATTATTTTAAACCTTAAGGTTTTTAACACTTTTCCCAATGGCCCTACTACATCAACATGCCAATCACCAGTTTCATGGATTTGGATCTTTTTTGAACTATAAGTTCGCCATTTGGAGGATTTTACCGGCAGTTTAATCTCTGCCCTTTTTAGGTCTCCAAAATACCAAATATAGGATATTTCTGTGTGGTTTTTATCGGTTATTACCTTTGTAAAACAGTAGAGTTTTCCTACTGAGGCTGCAAAGGTATCCCCAATGCCTAATGGTTTTCTATTAATTACACCCCTGCAAATGTTAGCTTCTTCAACAACTATAGAGTTGCTCTCCTGCGCACAGGTTTCAGCCGGCAGCAGAAGGGGTATACCAGTTAAAATGCAAAAAATGATGATATACAAAGATAGCTTTTTCATTAAACCTCCCACTTTGTTATAAAGGAATTTATTTTTAAAAAGGTTCAACCTGTGCGGTTAGCTTTTAGTCCCGCCTGAAGCGGGATTAGGTTTTGGATAAAACTGTTCAATATCCTCTTTACCTAATTTAGCTGTTGATTAAGTTCTCTAAAATCTCTCATTTTCACCATTTTCACCCCTTCTTAATGCTTAGGTAGTAAGTTATTTTAACTTACTACCTAACGGCTAAACGCTAACGGCTAACCGCACAGATTGAAAAAGTTGTATTTTTTCCAGCCTTGCCTATTTGGAGGATTAATCCTACCGAGAAATATAACTAAATTTAAACAGGAATATAAACATAAAAATTATTTTTAGCAATAATAAAATAAAATGATGTTTTATTTAAGCAATTATTGAAACCGCTACTTTTTTCAGACCATTCGTTGGGTGGTGCCCATTAAAAACCGTTGTGGTTTGTTATAATCAGACTTTATGCAGCGATTGCTACTGATTGTAGCGATATAATCGGAATAGCTTCTACAATTGAAGGGGTAAACGTTGACAAAGAAATAATGTAGTTTACCGGTGGACGCAACAGAATATAAAGTACGATTTATCTCAGTTCTTCAGATAATTCGGATAAATCTGTGAGAGGAAAACTACGCGGGCCAACTTTAGTTTTCTGAGCCAAAAGGGAGTATTCCAGAAAGGTTAGACCTATTGCTCTTCGCTCGTTTATGTTGATGCGTAGCAGAATGTGTTCATTCAACTCAATACTTGTCGCTTTCTCACCAGACTCAAATGAAACATACAGGGTATCGCTTATTTCATCATAGTTGAATATTGGCTTTTTCATAGTTATGCCTTCATCCTATCTATTTCTGATATGCTGTTACAATGTAGTTGTTGGTTGTCTTTCTATAGGGTGAATAACATCGTTTCTTAGCTGGTTGAATTGCTTGAGCGCACGATCTAACCGCCAATGGAGAATATTTGCATTTTTCAGTTCTGTGAGAACCTTACCAGCAGTCAGTCGCTCGCCTCCCTCTATCTTTCTAATCGTCTTCGGAAGGAAAGATTTCTTCTGGTTCAAAATCAAGAGTGGCTTGTGTGAACTGCCCCTGACCAAGTTCGGTTAACAGAACTCGGTCAATTGAACGTTTACCGCAACTTGGACAAGATATGTCATTTTCAAATTGTGGCCTGAAAGTTTTTTCGTCGAACCCAACACTCCCTACATCGCAATCAAAAATACCGCCACATTTTTTACATTCAAAGTTTATTTCTATTTTTTTGGTTGTGTGATTTATTTAGTGTTTGGGTGCGAGTAAATTATGTTTAATTTGAAACTCAATATTTTCAAAATGGTCGCATAGCAATCCGAGCTCATCCGCTGTTTTAGGAGATTGAGCATGATTAGACTCTGCCGCCATCCAACCTCCAAGGTCGCTTATTTCCCTTAAAGACATGTGTATTGTATGAATACCTTTCTTTTTGGACATCCGATTTAAAGTACTTTTTAATTGTCCAAAAACAATAGCGTTTTTTATGATCAGATCGCATTCATAATCATCAAGTTCAACAGGGTATTTTCCATAGTTTTCAGTCATATAAATTATTTGCTTTGGTTGCTTGGCATAACCGGTTTTAAAAAGCTGGCGCTTTTAAAAATCCGTATTTATGCCATCGTTATCCATTTGGACGATTAGAGTGAAAAAGTGCTTTATTTAATGCGTTCAGGCAGAAATTGTTCAAGCTTTCATCTGTCTGTAGAGCACGCATAGCAAGGGCTTTGTGTAATTCCTTTCCAGGTCGAAGTAGAAATTTGCCAGAATATTCCTTTCCAGCGGTTTTAGAGGACAGGGATTTGCCGTTTTCTTTATATAGGGCAATATTTTCGTCAACTATTTCACACAGTTCTTTGTAAACTTAAGCTTCATCATTTCCGTGGCAGCCTCCGTAGAAAAGCCCTGGACAAGTGCCCACATAACATTAATCCTCTTCAGACCATTCAACAATTTTTAAATAGAGGTCAGAATTTTTCATTTATTCGACTTATCAATCACTTTTTTGACATCCCTTTACTATGAGCCTGTCCGAGAATGCCCTTTTTCCTCAACTCTTTGTCATGCTCAAATAATTATCCTCTGAATATCAACTATATACCTGCGGTAATTTTTTTCGCATTCCTATATTTGAGAAAAAATTACTATTCTCGGACGGCCTCATAGTAGTGCAAGGCGTCATCTCCAGCTTTACCGGAAATTGCTATAGGTTTTGCCACCTTCGGATGAGCAAAGTTGCGGTGACTGCCTTTACCTCCCCGATTAACAAAGACTGCCCTTTCAAGTTTTTTGATTAGTTGTTTTATCTTCAGTGGCATGAAAAATATAGTATTGTTCTGATACCATCATGCCAATCATTTTGTGTGAGATGATGGTTTTTGAGGAGAGGGCTAACCTCATAACCGGCGCGCGCTTTTTGCGCGTCCTGGTTCCAGGTAGAAGCACCTGTTACCCGGCGCTCCCCCACAGATCCATCCGGTTCCTCGGTTCCGACCCTTTTTTACCAAGTCGTCAACCATGCAGGCGACACCCCGTATGGCGCATAACTATACTGCCCATTGTAGTTTGTCTGAATACACAGACTTTCTACTTCGCACTCCACTGACTTTCTGATGACACGGTTCGTGGGTTCTGAGTCCCTCCCGTCGTTCCTTTCAGTGGGTCGTTAGCCCTTTAAAATGCAAAAAGTTCTTGCAAACAATCGATGGTTGTTCTTTGTGCGTTTTTTGAAATCGTACCAATTTTTTTATTTAGTCTGAATTTATCAACAGCTCTCATTTGGTCTAAGA
>Ga0307990_1000790_pt1 | contig 27275 bp, 15 predicted proteins | sample EllFjometagen129_FD_203168 | JGI IMG/M metagenome (GOLD analysis project Ga0307990, IMG submission 203168) | Marine microbial communities from Ellis Fjord, Antarctic Ocean - #129 | ecosystem: Environmental > Aquatic > Marine > Unclassified | place: Southern Ocean | collected 2014-10-08
CAGCCATAACCTCAACCGGCATTGCCAGCACAGGGACTTTAAGTAGAAAACGGTCGAGCTGGGCCTCCGGCAGAGGGTAGGTTCCTTCCAGTTCAATTGGGTTCTGACTGGCCAGAACGAAGAAAGGTGCTGGAAGTTTGCGGGTTTTTCCCAGCAGGGTGACGCTGCGCTCCTGCATCACTTCGAGCAGCGCTGATTGAGTTTTGGGCGAGGCCCGGTTGATTTCATCGGCCAGAAGGATATTGGTGAAAACCGGTCCTTCCTGAAATTCCATCACGCGGTTGCCGGATTCGTTCTGCTGTAGGATGTGAGTGCCGAGGATGTCGCCGGGCATTAAATCCGGAGTGAACTGAACCCGACTGAAATCCAGAAGCATCACCTTCCCCAGCGCATGAATGAAGGCGGTTTTACCGAGTCCCGGCAGCCCTTCAAGCAGAACATGCCCATGGGCCAGAATTCCGAGCAGGATGGTGCGGTGCAGCTTTTCGCGACCGAGCAGCTGACGGTCCAGTTCGACAAGAACCTTTTTGCAGAGCTCATTTGCGGGATTGATGATTTCGGGGGGCAGTAGCGATTGTGCTTGTTTCATCTGTTATTCCTTGGTTTTCTTCTTTGGATCGGTCTTGCGGGAAAAATAGTTCCGGACAACTCCGCGATGTTGCGGCAGCAGGGTTGTGGAAATTGCGGAGGCACCTTGTGCACTTTTTGAGTCAAGCGTTCCACCGCTGCTTTGTGAGTTTTCGGTGGTTATTTCCGGTGCAGCTGCGGAGATGCCAATCAACTTGTTCTGGTTGAACCGGGGAGAGCCTTTGGGCAGTGCCTGAAGTTTGAAACGATAGCCGCTCTCTTCGGTATTGCCTGAAAAGGTGAGTGCCGCATGGCCGGGACCGCGGCTGATACCGCCACGGCCTGGTTTTCCGCCTGATGATCCCGTGCATAATCCCTGAGCAGAGACTGCCAGACATGCGCTGAGGTTTGAGCAGCCGTTTGTGCAGGAGGATTTTCGGCACTGCTGCTCAAGCATTTCGCGCAGCTCTTCGGCGGTCATCATGCGTGCATTTTGAGCTGCCTGCATTTGAGATGAGTTCATCAGACCTGTTTCTAACATCTCCCGCAACTTGGCCATCTCCTCAGCCGAGAGAGAACTCAGGGCATCGGAGAGCTTCTTCATATCCTCTTTTGTGAGAGCTGCAGAGTTGAGAGAATTTGAACTGGACAGACCCGGCATTGCCTGATGCAATGAGTTGCGCAACTCGGGAGTGAGTGCATCGCTGTTGATCAGATCGGCCAGCTCGGCCGCCGCCGCCGCCGCAATATCTTTCTCAGCGCCGGCTTCATCCCAGCTTTCAACAACTGCATCAATCATTTCGTTCATGGCGGATTGCTGTGCAAGCTTGTTCTGGAGATTTTCAACCTCCTCATTGGCTTTGGCTGCGATACTTTCGGTCAGCTGATCAATGGCCTCCCATGTAACGGCGGGGGTTTCATCGGCTCTGGATTTTTCAAGTTCCTCCAGCTCCTGTCGGAAAAGCTCGGCGCGCTTCTCTTCAAGCATATCCAGAGATTCCAGAGTGTCGATCTTCTCTTCAATTTTATTGAGAACTTTCCCGATCTGAAGCGGACCGGGAGCCTGCAGCGTCTGCGGAACAGGTAGGTAAACTGCGAGCAGACAGAACAGCAACGATGCTGTAAGGGTGGTCAGCAGCTTCAGATTTCGCCAGCCGACCTTAAGCTTTTGCACAGGCTCTTTTAGCTGCCAGGCCTGACTCCCTGATATTCCACGGGCCATCAGCAGACCGCCGCATCGTCCGCTGTTGTCAACCATGGAGGTGACTTGTCTTAGGGAGGGAAGATGCTTTTTTCTGCAGAAGATGGTCATTGTGGATGCAGTAAAAATGGCTGCTGCAAAGAGCAATCCACATGGATGTGCCGCCGGGATGCCGTTAACCCTGAGTGTAATGGCTATGATTCCGATCATGCCGGATACTGCACTCGCTACCCCTGTCAAAGGTGATATGAGTGCTGTAATGCACAAACGCCTGTGTAAACTATTGATATTCTGCGAATTCATTATGTGGTGATTTTTCAATTAATGGTATAATACATATTTCAGGGATACGTTACAATAATTAGTATCTCTTTTCTTAAATCCGACCGCGAATTGAAATATGTTTCTCACAGAGGCACAAAGGCCACAAAGAATAAAAAATGAACTCTGTGAACTCTGTGCGAGAGATAAAAAATGTTGCCAAACAGGTGATATAAGTTTTATCCTATGTCCTGTGTTTTGAGTGATTTCAGGTTAAGGAGTTTTTATGGCTTTGAATATTGTTAGTAAAATTGATGACGCTGTCGCAATACGTAGCGTTCTGATGAGTGTATCAGATAAGAGTGGACTCGATCTTTTGGTGCCGGGATTGATCCAGAGTTGCCCTGAGGTTAAAATCTACTCCACCGGTGGCACCTATGCCGCCGTAGAGAAGATTCTGGGTCAGGAACTGGCCGCCAGACATCTGGTTTCAGTCGCTGAGTATACCGGACAGCCGGAGATGCAGGGAGGTCTTGTTAAAACTCTGGATTTTAAAATATATCTCGGCTTGCTGAGCGAAACCTATAATGCGGCCCATCAGCAGGATCTTGAAAGGACCGGGGGGGTGGCTATTGATATGGTTGTGGTTAACCTCTACCCATTTGCTCAGACTGTGGCCCGCGCGGGGGTCTCCCCGGAGGAGGCCCGCACCAATATTGATATCGGAGGACCATGCATGGTGCGTGCCTCAGCTAAGAACTATCTGCGGGTGACATCGGTTACAGATCCTGCTGATTACAGCACTCTGCTGCAGGAACTTGCCGCCGGCTGCGGATGCATTGGACTGAAAAGCCGCTTGAATTTAATGAAGAAAGCATTTGCGCACACTGCGCAGTATGATACGGCGATTGCCGGATTTTTTGCAGAGGTGGCATGTGACACACTGCAGGATTTGTATGAATTATGAAGGATCAACTATGATAGATCTGCATATCCACTCCACTTTTTCTGACGGATCTGATACCCCTGAAAATATTGTTGCGCAATCCAAGCGGCTTGGCCTGACCGCAATCGCCCTGACCGATCATGATAATATGGGCGGAATTCCTGCTTTTATGGATGCCTGCCGTGAGCAGGGCATTACCGGTATCTCCGGTGTCGAGGTGAGTGCCGCCCTGGATGAGGAGTTTGCCGACAGCACCCTGCATATCCTCGGCTATGGACTTGATCCTCAGAATCTACAGGTTAAAGAGCTGCTCGGTCGGGTTCTGGATGGACGCGCCTGGCGCAATGAACAGATTATGGAGAAGCTCTCCGAAATCGGCGTTGGACTTGTATGGGATGAGGTGGAAGCCTGCGCCGGTGAGGATGTGATCGGGCGTCCGCATATTGCCAGGGCAATGGTTGATCGTGATTACGTCTCCTCTGTGCAGGAGGCCTTTAACCGCTATCTGGCTAAGGGTGCTCCGGCTTATGTTGACCGCTACCGCCTCTATCCTGAGGAGGCTCTCGATATGATTAAGGATGCGGGGGGCCTGAGCTTTATTGCGCATCCATTTACCTGGATTGATGATGCTGCCGAACTTGAGAAGGAGCTGCGCCGTTTTAAAAAAATTGGATTGGTTGGAATCGAGGTTTATCACTCCGATCACGATGGCGAACAAATCATGACACTCTTGAGAACCGCTAAGAAACTGGGACTTATGGTTTCCGGTGGCAGCGATTATCATGGTGAGAGTAAACCCCTGATTAAACTGGGTAGCGGCCGGGGTAATCTCAATATCGGAGATCACTATGCCTCCGAACTGGCGGCTGCTTTTGCCCCCGATAATCCATGGGTGTATGCTCCCTGAATCAGGACTAATAGTAATCCTGATGTTATAAGTTGAATATGTGATTTTATGCTAAAACTGACTGATAACCTTATAGAGCTGATTCGCAGGACAACCAGCGAGCTGCCGCAAGATGTCATGGCTGCCCTCGACCTTGCCCTGCAGCACGAGGAGCCCGATTCAAAGGCGGCAATGATACTGGGATCGATCCTTGAAAACACGGAGCTGGCACGCCAGGACTCAACCCCGCTATGTCAGGATACCGGCACTCTGACCTTTTACTGGTGTGTTCCGGTTGGCGCTGATACCCAGGTGCTGAAAGGCGCGGCTGAGGATGCGGTTCGACGGGCTACAGCAAAGGGCTTGCTTCGCAGAAATACGATTGAGAGCGTGAGCGGCACCTCCATCGACAATAATATTGCACCGGGATCACCGGTTTGCATTTTCAGTCAGCACGAAGGTTCTGATATTGAGGTGCGCTTGTTGCAAAAGGGCGGAGGTTGCGAAAACATGAGTTGTCAGTTTTCGCTTCCGGACTCCGGGCTGGGGGCAGGACGCAATCTGGAGGGGGTGCGGAGATGTCTGCTTAAGGCGGTTCATAATGCGCAGGGTTTTGGCTGTGCACCGGGTGTGCTTGGAGTTTGTGTCGGATCAGACCGAGCCGGCGGTTATAAGTGTGCCAAGACTCAGTTGCTAAGAGCTCTGGATGACCAGGCGGATGACCGGGATCTGGCCGAGCTGGAACGGCGTACTCTGGATGAGGCAAATCAGCTCGGTATCGGTCCCATGGGGCTGGGTGGTAAAACCACCCTGCTGGGAGTCAAGATCGCCGCACGTTCACGACTGCCCGCCTCTTATTTTGTGACAGTTGCCTACATGTGCTGGGCGTGTCGCCGCACCGGCGTGCGGATTTGTGAAGATAACCGGATTGAGTGGTTCTAAAGCAGCGGTACCGGAATCAAACTGGCTATGAGTGATATGCGAAAGCTTAACTCACTCATTGACTGGTTGTGTGATAAGCATCACTGCTTTAGTTAATAACGCTTCGCGTTGCATAGGGCCATATTTGTTGATGGGATTGCCATTCCCTTCGGTCATTGCAGCCCTAAGGGGTAGCCTTACTGCGCTACGCTCTATTTTACAGGATTAATTGAAGTTTGAAGAGTTAACGAAGAGGGGCATAGGGCGTGAAGATAAGGTGTTTAATGATTGTAAAATCTCACGAAGTGCAACAGGAACTGTAGGGCGGGGGCCGTGACCCCGCCACGCATAATGCAAGACATCTCGATTGCCCACAAAAAACTCGGAATGATCATAAACTTTGGTCCTGAACATGTTGAAATCAGAAGAAAAAAGAATAAAACTTATGAAAACCCTGACATATCCATTTACTCTGGAAGCGGTTAAGCAGTTGCATGCCGGCGAAAAAGTCAGCCTCTCCGGCACGGTTTATACCGGCCGCGACCGACTGCATAAATTTCTGGCAGAGGGCGGTGTCTCTCCGGTCGATCTGCAGGATGGTGCTTTATACCACTGCGGACCGGTTGTCATCAGAGAAAATAACGGCTGGCAGGTTAAAGCAGCCGGGCCAACAACATCTGCGCGCGAAGAACCCTACATGGCTGAGGTGATTGCCACTCAGGGGGTCCGGGTGATTATTGGTAAAGGTGGAATGGGTGTTGCAACCCTTGATGCCTGTAACCGCTTCGGCTGCATCTATCTCCAGGCCGCCGGCGGGGCAGCCACCCTGCTGGCCCGCCGCATTAAAGCTGTTTCGGGGGTCTGGTTTCTGGATGAGTTTGGTGCAACCGAGGCCATGTGGAAGCTTGAGATAGACTCGCTTGATCTGGTGGTCGGTATGGATTCATACGGCAATAATTTATATGAAGAGGTACGCTCGGCTTCGTTAAAGAAGATGGAAGAGTTGTATAGACATTGTTTTTAAAAGTAGGTCCGGTTTCCAGCCGGACAATCCCGATGAAATCGGGATCTACAGGTCTATCTGTGTTAAAATTGCTTTTTTGCTCTGAAAGATCGAGAGTTATAAAAACGATATAAAAGACGCAGATGTCTGTTGAAATGTGCATTGATAGTCAGTGTTGATTATTGGACATTGGACATTGGACATTGAATATTGAATATTGGTTTGAGGAGTAGTTTATGAGAATTGTATTCATGGGTTCGCCGGCGGCAGCGGCAGTTACATTAAAGTCCATTTTGAGTTCACCGCCTCTGAAGGTTATCGGGGTGGTTACGCAACCCGACCGTCCCGCCGGGCGTCGGAGATCTTTGACTGCCTGCCCGTGTAAGGCTTATGCGGAAACGCAGAAGGTCGGACCGATCATCACCCCTATAAATGTTAACGATCCTGCGGTGCTGGACCAGATTGATGCTCTCAAGCCAGATGTGATTGTTGTGGTGGCTTTCGGACAGTTCCTCTGTAAAAGGTTGCTGGATATGGCCCCCCGCGGTTGCGTCAATGGTCACTTCTCGCTGCTGCCTAAATACCGTGGTGCCGCCCCGGTGCAGTCAGCAATTGCCTCAGGCGATCAGGAGTCCGGCATAACTATCATGCAGCTGGCAGAGGGGATGGATGACGGCGATATGCTTCTTAAACATGTCGAACCGATATATCCTGAGGATACAGGTGAGAGCTATATGGAGCGCCTGGCCGTGCTGAGCGCGGTTACAATGGTTAAAGCACTGCATATGATGAGTAAACACCAGTTGATTCCTGAACCTCAGAATCATGCGCAGGCTACATTTTCCCCTAAGATAAAAAAGAGTGATGGTCGGATTAACTGGAGTGAGTCAGCTGTTGTTATTGAACGCAAAATAAGAGCTTACTACCCATGGCCCGGTGCCTATACATTCCTGCCGGAGCACGCCATAAAACATCACTCTACCGGACGATTGAAGGTGATCAGCGCAGAGATAGAGAAGAAGTGTGATTTCTGTCCGATGGAAAAAAAACCAGGGATTATCTGTACAGTGAAGTCAGATGGTGCGGTTGTTTTAACTGGAGATGGCTGTCTTGATCTGACTATTGTGCAGCCCGATGGCAGTCGGCGTATGGGCGGGCGGGCTTTTCTGAATGGACATCAGCTTAAGTTCGGTGACTGTATGCGTTAGTTAGATCAGTGAAAAAATTTATTTACGACACTTGACCTTTAGCCGTTTCAGTGTCACAATAGTAACAGTTTGAAAAGAAGTACCTCTATAATAAAAAAGGATAAGGAGATGAAAGATATGAAAGTTTCGGAAAAACAAGGTTTTACACTGGTTGAGCTGCTTGTGGTTATCGGTATTATAGGTATCCTCTCAGCAGCACTTTTCCCCGCAATCTCAGATGCAATGACAAAAGCTAAAATGACGGCTGTGAGTGCTCGCGGAAGAGATATATATGTGGCCATTACAGGTGCCAACACAGAGCGTGAGCCTCTTGGTCTCGGCAGCGTCTGGCCAAGAACGCAGGCCCCGGCAGGTGCCACATCAGGCGGCGGCGTTATGGATATCGGCTATATGACCTTTCAGGACAGCTGTGCATACTTTTATGAGTTGAATGACGGCGAGAATCTGGGTAAAGCTGAGTGGAGCCCTTATGTGGCCGGTTTTGACTTCGGTAAACTGGCCGGTGCCGGCATTCCCGCCCATACAGGAGTAGGCCAGTTGCAGGAGGCCAACTGCATGTGGACCATTGCCGGGAATATTCGTGATGAGATGGAGGATATTGTTCCTATTCTGGTTACACGCAATCTTCCTGGATCTTCGCTCTACGCTGATATCACCGGCACTCCGACTGCAGAGAGGATGCTTCTCGGTTCAAATTATGACAGCCCCTTTGGAAATAAAGGTGCCGTTATTGTCCGTAAGGGAGGCGGTAGCTTTAATGTGCGTGCCAAGTATGCGACCCCTCTGGTCGTCTATAACAGCCAGTCGTTTATGACGACGGTTGAGGGCGCTGACAATGCGTCTCTGACCTACCTCAGCCCCGGTGGAGAAGAGACCCCTCAGTAAGCTTGTTGGAAAGATTTAGAAACGGGGGCAGCTTGCTGCCCCCTTATTTTTTTGCCTGGAGGGTACGTCTGTTTTCAGCGGTCAGTGTCCGCAACCCAAAGAATTAACTACGAAAGACGCGAAAAACATGAAAAGTTGTTTTACGGATTCTTTATGGCTCTTCCGAGTTTTTCGTGGGTCAATGAAACCTCTAGCAGGATGCGTGGCGGGGTCACGGCCCCCGCCCTACAGTTTTACAGCCATCAAAGCTTTTACTGTAGCCGATGTCCTTGCTTGTCACGGCGTAGCCCCGCCTGCGGGGCGAAGACGGGACCTCGGAAGGTTTACCCACATAAAAGCAGGGATAACCTTATTTATACGAAAACGAAGCCTTCATTCTTTCGTGCTTTTAGTGTTTTTCGTAGTTAAAAAAAGGTGTATAAATAACAAGAAGTTGATTTTATAGCAATGAACTAATGAACTAATGATTGTACGTGTTGCCACCGAAGTTGTTCTTGATAAACTCTACAGCTATGCTGTACCGACCGAACTTGTATCAAAGATCAAGCCGGGGTTGCGCATAAAGGTGCCGTTGGGCAGCCGGGTTGTGGATGCCTACATTGTTGAGGTGCTGATTGGAGGTGCTGCTGATCACAGCGAATTGCCGCTTTTCTCAGGTAAACCAGCTGAACCAACCAAAGCACCTCAGTATAAGCTGCGCTATATACAATCCATCTCTGATGAAGTCCCGTACGTATCGACCAACCTGCTCAGGCTGGTGCAATGGATCTCAGAGTATTACTGCGCCACCTTTGAACATAGCTTGAAATGTATTCTGCCTGCCGCGGTGCGCTCCAAATCCATGCGTGCCAAAGAGCAGCTTCATGTCGAGCCGCAAAAGGGAGAGTTCGAACTTACGAAACGCCGGCTCGAGCTGCTGAATGAAATCAGGCGGGTTGGTGGTGGCTGGATGCATTTTCTGACACGTGAATTTTCCTGTGCAGCGCAAACCATCCGTAACCTGGAAAAAAACGGGGCTGTCAAAATCGAGAAGCGTCAGATATGGCGTGATCCTCTGGCCAATCGTAAGGTGCTGCCGACAAAGCCTATGGAACTCATGCCGGAACAGGGCACCGCTCTGCAGAAGATCAGGGAGTTGATTACGGAATCAGGCAATGGCAGACTTACCGCCCCTATGCTGTTGCATGGTGTGACCGGCTCCGGCAAAACCGAGGTTTATATGCAGGCCATTGCTCAGGTGCTTGAACAGGGACGTGGCGCGATTGTGCTGGTCCCTGAGATTGCCCTGACCCCTCAGACGGTTCAGCGTTTTGCCGCACGCTTTGGCAAACGGATTGCCGTGCTGCACAGCGCTCTCAGTGATGGTGAGCGCTTTGACGAATGGCATCGTATCCGCAGCGGCCGGGCTGATGTCGTGATTGGCCCTCGTTCAGCACTCTTTGCTCCAGTCGGAAATCCAGGTCTGATTGTGGTGGATGAGGAGCATGAACCCAGCTACAAGCAGGATGAAATGCCTCGCTATCATGCCCGCGATGTGGCAGTCATGCGCGGAGTTATGGAACGCTGCGTGGTCGTTCTGGGTACCGCAACACCCTCCATGGAGAGCTGGCATAATGTCCATTCCGGTAAGTACAACTATGTTGCATTGACAAAGCGGGTTTCAGATCGACCTATGCCGGATGTGTTTATCATCGATATGCGCATCGAAACGGCCAGTGCCAAGCATGCCCAGATCTTCTCAGCCCCTTTAATGGAGGCCATCCGAATCCGTCTGGAGCGCGGAGAGCAAACTATTCTCTTTCTTAACCGGCGCGGTTTCTCCAATTCTCTGCAGTGTCCTGAGTGTGGCGATGTAGCTGAATGCGAAGATTGTAATCTGCCCTATACCTACCATCAGGCAGACTCATGTCTGCGCTGTCATATCTGCGGTGGCTGGAAACATGTGCCCGCCAAATGTCCCGTATGCGGCGAACCTGTTCTGAAATGTGCCGGGTTCGGCACCCAGAGAGTTGAGCAGGCCCTGAAGAAATGTTTTTCGCAGGCCCGGGTTTTGAGAATGGATGCTGATGTAACCAAGCGTAAGTGCAGCCATGATGAATTGCTGACTAAATTCAGAACAAAACAGGCCGATATACTGATCGGTACCCAGATGATAGCCAAAGGTCTTGATTTTCCTAATGTCACACTGGTTGGAGTGCTGAATGCCGATATAAGTCTGCATATGCCGGATATACGTGCCACCGAACGTACCTGGCAACTGCTGGCACAGGTCTCAGGCCGGGCCGGCCGGGCAGACCTGCCCGGTGAGGTCTATATCCAGACCTACTCGCCCGAGCATGCTTCCATCCGGGCGGCAGGCGGATATGAGAGCTTTGAATCACTGGCGAAAAGAGAGCTGGATGAGCGTCGCCAGGGCTGTTATCCCCCCTTTACCCATATGATCTGCCTGACCTTTAAAGGAAAAGCAGAGAATAAAACCGAGCTGGCCGCCCGCTCTTACTCCGAGGCCCTGCGCAAACGGACGAGTACCGTTATTATTTCGGAGGCCTGCCCGGCACCGCTCGCAAAAGCACGTGGCTACTATCGCTATCAGGTTTTGATGCGCTCTGTTTCAACTATGAAGATGGTCAGGATGCTGCGGGAACTTATGGCCTGTCAAAGTCCGGGCGATGATGTTAAAATTAATATTGATGTCGATGCTGTCAATATGATGTGATGTTTTAATCACGAAAAGTAATTGCTACGTTAATAGTTTTTTCCCGCAAAGGTGCAAAGGCGCAAAGTGGATTCTTTGCATGTGGTAGTTCCTTTGCGACTTTCCGAGGTCAAGGACCACGGCTACAGTAAATGCTTTAATGAGCGTTAAATCTGTAGGGCGGGGGCCGTGACCCCGCCACGCTTTTTGCAACGTTTTTAGCTTACCCATGATAAACTCGGAAGAACCATTTTATGAAGAAAAGACAATATCAACGGTTAAACAAAACGAATGATGCAACCTGCAATCTTAGAATTATCTTAATCTTGTTTAATCTTGATAATCTGTGGATAAAAAAACAGCGCAAACAACTTGCTTTACTTAGCCTGTCACGGCTTACAGCGTAAGCACTTTTAACAATGTACAAAAATGTGGAAATGAAAACACTGCTTGAAAAAATACACGATCATCCTGAGATAACGCCCTTTCGGTGTCGCGTTTATACAGCGCTGCTCACGGTTCCTCCCGGAAGCGTGACCACCTATGGATCTCTCGCAGAACGGATTAATTGCGGTTCGGCACAGGCTGTTGGTGGGGCTCTGCGACACAACCCGTTGGCGCCAGAGGTTCCTTGTCACCGGGTGGTGGCCTCTGATCTTAGCCTGGGCGGCTTTGATGGCGAGCGAAGTGGAGCAATGATTGATAGAAAGAGAGAGTTCTTGGAAGCGGAGGGTGTCCGCTTTGATGACAATCAAAGAGTTACAGAAAGAGCCCTTTGGCGATGGAGATAATATGAGATTTTCTAGATACATTTTATGTGGATGTCTGTTGATTTCACATGCGTTTACAGCGTTTGAGGCGGATGGCACTCCGGCTGATAAACTGACAATTATGCCGCAGGAGATCACTACCCTGAAAGTCCCTTTGAAACTTGGCTTCCAGCTGGGTATGCTGGCCAGGGATAACTCCGCTTTCTATGCAGAGTGTTTTTCCTCAGATGTCCTGCAGCGCGAAATCACCAGACTCAATCAGAAACTTGAGATCGGACTGATTGTGAAACATCAGATTGATCCGGTCTCAGCCACGATAAAAGTTGAATTGCAAAATACCGCTGAGGAATTGAAGGGCTTGACTCTGCGTAGCGGTCATCTGCGGCCGGGAAAAGAGTATACGGCCCGCGCCTTCGGGGTCAAAATCCGGGGTGATCGCAGGGTGATTCTACGTATAAAAAAAGAGAATAGCAATCAGCCTCCGGTTGAAATCACCGATAAAATATCACGCTGGCGCAGGGAAAGTAAGCTGGAGTGGAGTTTCATACCACAGCAGGGCGGGGGCCATCTCTGCACTTTTCTGATTGAGCCGGATAGCACTATTAAACTGCACGGATTCTCGCTGCTCCCTGATGACGCGGTTTCCATCTGGCGCAAAGAGAGCATCGATCTACTTAAAAATACAGGTGCAGCGTATTTCCGTTGGCCGGTTGTAGATGGAATGAACTACTATAACTGGTACGATGGCATCGGTGCTCTGAATGGACGCTCGCCTGTACAGCCCGAGTTAACCGGCTTGACTCATCATGACTTTGGAACTGCAGAGTATGTTGATTTTTGCACCAAGGTAGGCGTGGAACCCTTGATATGTGTGCCGCTTTATACACCCGTGTGCTCAGATCCACGTGTCAAGGATCTTGCCACCGCCGCTCAAATGGCCGCAGACTGGGTGGCCTACTGCAATGCAGGTAAAGATCATCCTCTGGCTTTACTGAGAGCGCGTAACGGGGCGCGAAAGCCACTAAGGGTAAAGCACTGGGAGCTGGTGGTTCCTCAATCCGGGGCTCTTATCTCTCCAGCGATGCTTGCTGAGAACTGCCGTCAGTATATTCAGGTGATGAAGGAGGAGGATAGTAGCATTCTGATAGGTGCAACCCTGCTGGGATATGATACGGCAACTCTGCATGCTCTGCTGCTGAGGATTGGAAAGCAGCTCGATTTTGTCAGTTGCTATGCTGCCGGCAGCGCAGAGATAATAAAAAAATTCAACAATGCAAACGGATGCAGAGTGATGTTTGCAGACACCATTATGCGCTCTTCTGAAGATACCCGCGTCAAGGAGATCGTGAATAAACTGGCGGCCGATACAAAACTTCCGGCTGAGTACTTCATTAAATGGTATCACTCACTGGCAATTGCGGGATCGGCTGTCAAACGACTGGAACTGGCTTACGATGGACCGGTATGCCTGCCCTGTTATGCCGAGCAGGTGCTGGGATTGCACCATGGATCAACACAACTCTCGACCGATCTAGGCTTGATCAGTGCTATGATAGGACGTTTCCCGGCAGTCTTTCCACTCAGATCCGAGTTGCTTCCCGTCAAAGAGAGTGACTATCTGATGGCTCAATCAGCCTGGACTGAGGATCACACGGGAGTGGTCGTATTTGTCTATAACGCAGAGCCTGTGGCACGACGTTTAATCGTCGATTTCAGCAAACTTGAAAAAAACTTTGATTTCTGGAGTATCGATCAGCTGGGAGCCGATTTCAGCAGACCCGAAAAGGGGGACGCTCTGCCGGTCAACCGCCACCAGAAAGCCGGTCCCGTAATTAAACATATAATCGAGTGCCCGCTTGAGGCCGCCTCTTTCTCCAGGATCTTAATTACAGAGTGAATTTTATGCTTATATCAGCGGCATAAACGCTGAAAAAGTCGGACGGAGGTCGTCCCTCCAGCCTCAGCAAACAAGCGTTACTTGAATATTCTGGAGGGTCGGGCTCCGTCCCGACCGCAAATTCAGACTTTTTCAGCAGAACTCAACTCTCAACTCTCAACTCTCAACTCTCAACTCTCAACTCTCAACTCTCAACTCTCATAACTCTTAACGCATGTCACATATGTGTGCAACAAATTGTCGCCCCGTGTGACAATTTGGCTGGGACTTTTAAGAATATTAAAGAAAAAAAGCTTTTTTATGATAAAAACAGTGAAAAAACTCTTCATATCAAGCTTGGCACGTATGGTGCGGTAAACATTGTATAAATTTTATTTGTAAAGTTAAGAGATGTTAGTTGGTTTTTAAAATAGGTATTTTCACAACACAAAACAACACAAACAAAACAAACAACACAAAACAATACAAATTACAATTAAGTAATAAATATAAGAAGGACAAACACTTAATCTTACATGTAGACCACTCCTGTTATACTAACCGGGATCGCGCAAGCGATCCCGGTTTTTTCTTATAGAGCTAAAGTTGCTTTTTGTCGCAAACAAACTGAGCTCTTGTGATGTACGGGCCCATTTTCTCTAAATGTCCCGTTGTGTGTTAAGGGCCGCAGCTTTAGAAAAAAACACTGCGTGTTTTAAAGGTGAAATTTTAGATGACTTTTCTGGAGGGACGACCTCCGTGTCGTCTGCAGCCATGTAGGTCCGGTTTCCAACCGGACAATCCCGATGAAATCGGGATCTACAGGTTTAGCTGTGTTAATCTGTGGATAAAAAAACTGCGCAAACAAATGATTTTCCTTGTCCAAGCACGATGCCTCTGGTCAAGGTCGATGCTTGTCAGCAGTTGTTGGTTATGGCTAGTGCTTTTTTGAGTAGGGTGCTGTCCATATGATGGACCTCGACTTTTTGTCCGATAGGGCAGGGTAGGGTTATGTTCAGTTCACCACCCAGGTGTTCCCGGAACTGTTCAATGCCTTTGAGTACAGAGGGGTTACCATCTGAATCCAGGCGCTCGAGGAGCTTGGAGCTGGTCGGTAGTCCACAGCGTTGCAGGGCTGAGACAATCGAGTTGAAATCATCTTCGGAGATGCGTTTGTCAAGCATAGCGTAAGCGCTATCGATGACAATTCCGATGGCGACACCTTCTCCATGGCCAATGCTGAAATTGGAGAGCAGTTCCAACTGGTGTCCGGCCCAGTGACCGAAGTCGAGCGGTCGGGCGCTTCCGGATTCAAAGGGGTCGCCGGATGTTGCTATGTGATCAAGGTGCAGCTTTGCGGTTTTATAGACAATTTGCTCCATAATCTGCTGGTCACGTTCCTTAACCCGGTCGGCATTTTTACATAGCCAGCTCAGAAAGTCGCTGTCGCATATAATGGCAACCTTGAAGGCTTCGGCTACACCGCTGACCCACTCCTTGAAGGGCAGGGTTTTCAGAAATTCAAAGTCGCTGATCACTGCGTAGGGTGGAGCGAAGGTGCCGGCAAAGTTTTTTGAGCCGCCATCGTTCATCCCGTTTTTAACTCCTACGCCGGCATCGTCCTGTGCGAGGACGGTGGTTGGCATGCGTACAAGCCGGACCCCTCTATGGATCAGTGAAGCGGCGAAGCCGGCCATGTCGAGAACGGAGCCACCGCCTATGGTAATTATGTAACTCTGCCGATCCAGGTGTTCCAGACCTGCGCAGGTCATTATCTCCCGTGCGCTTGACCAGCCGTTTTTTGCATTCTCGCCTCCGGGAACTATCATGGGCGGTTTAATAAGTTGGGCCTGGTCGGCAAAGGTGGTGAACCAGTTATTAATCTGGTTCAGAAGGTCCGGGTTTGCGGATACAACTCCTGAGTCAATCACCATCAGGGCTCTTGCCGGTTTGCCGCTCTGATCAGCGATGGTATCGGCCAGCAGAGAGTTGGCGGGGTCAAATACATTGTGAGTAAAGTGAACAGGATACTCAAAGTTGGCTTTAATTTTTTGATGGATGCTTTTAATGATCTTTACCTATGTTTCCCACTGTATTTCAAATCAGTGTTTTTTTTAGTTTAATTGCGAGTTCAAGCAGGGATTTTGCTTTGATCGGGATAGTTGAAAACAGGGCGGTTTCATAACCGGGACCGGTCCGACCGTGGGTGCCTTTTATTCTGGATGTATCCTGAGATGTCCTGAAGGGGTTTGATCCAAAGAATAATTCACAGGGGTCGTAACCTGGTTTGTTGTGGATATCAACATGGGCGGCGTAGTCGGGGGCCTCTGCTGCGCTGTTCCACCATGGATAGGCAAACCAGAACCCGGGTTTTGCGGTCAGCAGGAGGTCGCCGCTGCGAGGATGCTCGACCTGCATTTCTCTCTGAGCAGTTGAGTCCATAACGGTGTCAACGCCTTCCAGGGATTGCATAATTTCTCTGGTTTTGTCAATTGCGCTTTTATCAAAGCAGGTGACCATAGCAACCTGATGATCTACCACGGCAAAGGCCCGGCTCTGATGCATATCAGGGTAGAGCATCTTTTTTAACCGGCGTATTTTGAAGAGCTCCGCCTTTTTTAGTGCCAGATTAGGCAGTACTGCGCCACCGGATACGTCGGTGATGGCATAGTCGCCGAAGGCAACCACATCATAGCCGTTGTCTCTGGCTGCATCAAAAAGCTGAAGCAGTTCGCGCTGCAGCTCCTTAAAAATCTTGACACACTTTGGGTGGCTGGTCCCATAGCGTTGCAGATCATAGTCCAGGCAGGGCAGATAGGTGAACACAAGCTCGGGAGCATCAGCGGATTTCAAGAGCCCCTCGGTTGCTTTTGCAATCCACTGCGAGCTGGCTGTAGATGCGAGCGGACCCCAGTAGCGATGCAGTTTAAAGGGGCCGCCGGTGTGTTGCTGTAAGCCGGCATAGAGCGACTCGGGCTTGCTGCTGCACCCCATGATCATGCCCCCGTTGTGTTTATGGACCGGGGCGGGCGAGATGATTTGATCCACGTCTTCGCCCAGGCTCTGCTGAAAAAAGGTCATGGCAACGGAGCCGCCTTTATTGCGGAACTCCGACCAGATGCGTTCGCCCGCTACGAGTGCAGAGGATTGTTCCCAGAAAAGTGGCTTGCGCAGGATGGAGTCCATAAAGCCATTGGCGATCATGCCATGTTTTGAGGGGGGCAGTGCGGTGCGCAGAGTTGCCTGGGCGGTACAGGTGAGGGCTGGAAAAACAGTATCAAGTGCTTGCAGCTCAACGCCAGCTATTTCCGTCAAACCGTTCTCCCTGGCGAAGTCGAAGCCAAGTCCGGCAATTTGTATGATGAGCAGTTTCATTATGTTGTAAACCAAAACGACACTTTAGAGAGAAAAACCTGATGAGAATTCAAACTCTACTAAATCATTGCTATCCGCTCAAGTCATTTGTGTATACCGGCTACAATAACAGGGGCTAATGGGGTGGAACTTAAGCAAAATTGCTTTCTTCTTGACCGTATTCGTGTACTAATATTCCGTGTTGGATATTGGGTTGCGGGTAGATCCCGCGTTAGAAAAAGAGACTGGCATTTCATGAAATAGCAAATTCAGTATCGAAGTTCTGTGTCGCACATCCCACATCCTACATCCTACGTTCCACAAAAGTTGCGCTCCTGTCATCTGAGTAGCAGATCCATCAGATCCGAGCCTTTCATGACTCCGAGGGAGCCGGTCAGGGCGGATTTTTCGTCAAAGGTCAGAAGCGCATCGGGCTCGCAGCCGGGTTTCCAGAGTGCAACGGGCACCGGGGTACGGGTGTGTCTGCCTATTGAAATGGGTACGGGGTGATCGGGCAGAACACAGAATGCGACTCCGCAACCGGCACCCTGCATTACCGGCCCAACGATCCGTTTGTCAAAATCCTCAATGGCCTGCAGTTTGAGTTTCAGATCCTGTGCATGCGAGACCTCATCCGGGGCCTCAACGTGCAGATAAACAAAGTCGTAGTTGTCAAGTGCATCCAGAGCTGCCAGGGCCTTGCCTTCATAGTTGGTGTCAATATAACCGGTTGCTCCGGGCACATGGATGACCTCGAGTCCCATACAGAGACCCAGCCCTTTGATAACATCGACTGCTGAGATTACGGCCGCTGTAATATGGTAGCGTTCGCTCACGCTGTGGATCGAGCCGGCTTTTCCTCCGCTCCATGGCCAGATTGCGTTGGCCGCTCTGCCTTTGAGGATGCAAGAGGCTTTTTGAATGATTTCGCCGAGCAGGGTGGCGGTCAACTCCGAGGCCTTTCCTCCGGGTCGGGGCAGGTGTTCGCAAACTGGATTGCCTTGATTGTCGTCCGGCTTATCACACTCGATCTCAACACTGAACTTACTGCCGGTCAGGATCAGAAGCGTGCGATAACTTATGCCAGATGCAAAACGAACTTTCTTGGAACCAAGCTGCTGGTTAAGCAGGGCAATACTTTCGTCTGCGTCTCTCTGGGAGATGTGGCCTCCGGAAAAGTCACGTAGAATGCCCTGATCATCGACGGATACCAGATTCATGCGGAAAGCGATCTGGTTGGACGCAAGTTCTATTCCCTGACTGGCGGCTTCAAGCGGTCCGCGTCCGCATAGCTCGGTTGAAAGGTTGCCGCCCAGTACCGACATGTTAGCCACATCGCTGGAGGTCGGAAAACCATCGGGCAGTGTCAGGAACGTTCCACTGCGGCCTTTGGCGGCAATAAGATCCATGTTCGGAGTATGTGCGGCCTGCAGCGGGGTACGGTTGCCTAGTTCTGCAAGGGGTTCATCGGCCATGCCGTCACCCAGAAATATAACTGTCTTAAATGGTTTCATAACTGGGAGGTATTTTTACAAAGGTTGGTGGTTGTGTCAATCGCGTTTAGGGGGTTCAAGGTTCAAAAGGTTCAAGGGAGGAAGAGTGCTGAGTGCTGAGTGCTGAGTGCTGAGTGGGTGCGCTTCGTGGATTGCGCTTTCTCCTTATAGTAGGTCCGGCGGACAAGTCATAACATTTTAACCACGAAAAGCACGAAAAACACGAAAATATTTGCTGCGCTGGTTTTTTGACAGAATAATAGGAGAATTGCTGATTGCTGAACCCTGGGAACGCTGAGCCCCAGCCTGTCACGGCGTAGTTCCGCTTGCGGGACGAAGACGGGCTCGGCATGGAGCGATAGCGGCTCTCCTTGGATATTGGATGTTCCTTGTTGGTTATTGGATATTCAATTGATGCATGCTGATTGCAGACCTGGGTGCGCGTAGTGAGCTTTATCCACTCCGCTTCCGCTTCGCGTCTACGCCGTGACAAGTCGCCTGATTTTCAGGATGAACAAGATTAAGTACGTCCATCGCTATGCGATGGATGCTCAAGGTTCAAGGTTCAAGGTTCAACGACTTGAACGACTTAAACCTTTTTCAAAAAAAGCTTTTACAGATCTTTTTTTTGTGATAAGTTTTCACAATCAAGGGACAGTTATATTTATATGCGGTCCATTTAGTATGTAATTATCAACAAACAGGAGTATCGTTATGAATAGAAGAGTTGTAGTAAAGTGCATTGTTGCGCTTAGTGCAATGTTTATGTTATCGGCTCACGCTGATTTCACACTTTTGATGCGGGATCTGACGGGAGGTAGCGACGGAAATCCCAACACCACCACCGAGGCGGAGACCATAATCGCGTTGGCCGCGCCCGATGCGGCGTATCAGTACACTGACTACACGGAGTCGCCCGACCCGGACACGATTAACGTAGCCGATGCCGGCTCATTCGGTTCAACTGACCTTCTCCCCGACGGTTCTGCTTCCGCAGAGACATACGTCCTCCGCGCAACGGCGAATATGGTGATTCCCGCTGGTGACTGGACGATTGCATTCGGCAGGGACGACGGCGGATACATCAGAATAGGAGACGGTTTCCCCGGGTTTATAAACGAGTACAGCACTAATGGCGACCCCGTCAGCGGTGACAGCGAAATACGCTTCGAAGGAACGGGCGGCCACAACTGGACATGGGGCACCTTCACGCTCGCCTCTCCGCTGAGCACGACGCTAGACGCGTTGATGTTCGAATCAGGCGGTGGTGATTCATGGGAGATTGCATTCGCATCGGGGCATAAGACCAGTTTCAACACAACCGACTTCTCGCTGCTGGAAGATACAGTTAATGGCTGGACCGTTCAGGTGGCGCCCCTAGTCGACACCGATCCACCGGTTATCGACACGCTGAGCCCTGCTGACGACTCAACTGACGTCAACCCCACCACCGATCTGGTAGCGACCTTCAGCGAGGCAATTGCGATTGTCACCAACGGCACGATTTCCATCAAGAACCTGGATGCATCAACACAGATGGATATCATCCTTCCCGATGCACAGGTGACTGTTGCCGGTACCGTTCTTACCATAAATCCCACCGATGATCTCGGATTTGGTACCAACTACGCCGTTCGGATCAGCAACGACGCTATCGAGGATCTCTGGAGTACGCCCAACACTTTCGGCGGCATCACGAATGACACCACTTGGAATTTCATCACCGCAGCTCAGGATCTGACCGCTCCGGTTATTACCAACACCGCTCCAACGAACAATGCGACCGGTGTGGTCCCGAATGCCAATCTGGTGGCGGAGTTCGACGACGGGATCGTCGTTGGTTCCGGTAATATCACGATTTACAACGTGACAGACGCGACAAACGTGACTGTTATCGCGGTCACCAATGCGTCGCAGGTGTCTATCGCGGGCAACGTGCTCACGATCAATACGGGTGTCAGTCTCGAAGGTGCCAAGGATTTTGCTGTCTTGATCGACGCGGGTGCCGTCGAAAACTTCAGCGGCCTCGCCTTCGCAGGCATCAGCGACACCACGAGCTGGAGCTTCAGCGTGGCCTCGCTGACCACTTATAATCAAACGGGGGGCGATGAAGATTGGAATAATGCGGCCAACTGGGACAACGGAGTTCCCGTCGGTCAGCTGACCGCGGTGATCGCGGCGGGCAAGAAGGCCATTGCAAAAAGCACGCTCACACCAGCTTTCTCCGGCGGCCTGACCATCGGCAGCGGCTCGGAACTTGAGATTCAGAACTTCGCCGGCGCTGAGAACGCCTATGGCACAGGAACAATCATATTTGACGGAGGCAAGCTGGACATTCATCGGGCCGCCAACGTAACCCTTCCAGCAGTCGATCTCACTGCAAACGGCGGCACCCTCACCGCGGAATCCAGCGCAGCAGATGACGACGACCGAAACTTCGGCAGCGCCATCACGGGCATCGGGCAACTGACCGTCATCGCGCGCAACAAGCAGTACATCGACTTCGCTGTATCCAACAGTTTTACCGGTGGCTTGGTGTTTCAAACCGCCGACCGCAGCGCAGCCCGGTTTAAGGCGGCTGGATCTGCCGGTGCTGGAGATGTGACCGTTATTCCGCGTAGCGACGGCAGGATCGTTGGACTTATCGTTGAGGCGAATAACGTCTTCGCCGACACGGCAACCCTTACCATGGCGGGCATCCCGTACAAGAACTCTAATTGGCCCAATGGTGATTTCGGTCCGGCCTTGATCGACATTAATAGCTTCGCCAATACAGTAGGTCAGCTTGTCGTGAACGGAGTTATCTATCCTGCGAATGTCTACGATTCCACTCGTAGCTGGATTAGAGGTAGTGGTGGCACACTGACCGTGTTGGCGCCGAGCGACACGACGGCCCCGGTTTTCAGTTCAATCACTGACGATGTCAGCGGTGGTCCTATTCCCGAGGTGACAGCTTTAGTCAACTATACTGTTTCGTTTGATGATTACTTGATGGATGATGTTACGATTGATGCATCTGTCTTCAGTAGTATAGGCACGGCAACAGTAACGATCGGAACAGTCACTCCACTCTCGGCAACCAACTTTAATGTTGTCGTCATGATCGAGTCTGCGGGCACGATACAGCTCCAGATCAATGCCGGAGCTGATATCAAGGATATGGCAGGTAATGCACTCGATACGAGTTCAGCGATACTGGACGACACGATCATCACCGTGACACCATTTACGCCCCCGCCGGACCAGACCAGAACGGCACCGACGTTAGATGGCACCGCGACTGGTAAAAATGATGGTGGCGATATCAGCCTCACTTTCGATGCCAGTGGTTCGGATAAGCTGGTTGTGATTGTGACGGGTGAGCACGGCTTTCCCGGCGTTCCCGGCGACTGCAGCGTGATCACCTACGACGGCGTACCTCTGATTCAGGCCATTGATCGCGATGGATTACTGAGCGCCCCCTCTGCCGCCTTTGACCAGATATATAACGACATCTGGTACCTCGACAACCCGACCAACACGACCGGCGCAATCTTTGCCGACGTATCGACCCGCGGAGTGCTGACCGCATTCGCGCTTTCGGGCACGGCCCCCGGCGTTGGCGCCACGGCGATTTCACCTCAGGAATCGAAGAGCGTGAAATTGGGCGCGGCGTCTGACAAATCGATCGTGATCGCCTCGCACGGCATGGGTGGCGATGGCAATACGGCAAATGTTACCAGTGTCAACACGGTGTCGCCACTGGTAGAGACCAGCGCCATTGCAAATAGCAGTTGGGACGGTCATGTGACAGGATACATGCCTGTGTCAGCTCCCGGCTTAGTCATCCCTACGTTCACGGGCGGTTACCTTGTTGGTTCGCATACCATCGCCGCGGAATTCCCGGGCGCAGTGAATATAGCGGCCGGAACATTGATCATGCTGAAATAATAGCAGCTCTGCGCTGAAAGCGCATTAGCAAAAAAACCTGCCGCCGGCAGTCGGTTCCATCCGACAGCCGGCGGTCTTTGTGTGTGTATAAGGTTCAAGGTTCAAAGGTTCTGGGTGCGCTTCCGTCTTCGCGTCTACGCCGTGACAAGTCGTAATGTGTTAACAACCACAGGGAACGCTTGCATCCACCTCATAGACAAGCGGTGGACGTACTGAACCAATAAAAGTAAGTCCACCGCTTCCTCCTTCGCGCTTCGCTTGCTACGGCGAGACAAGACGAGGTGGATAATTTACTCTGTGATCTCTGTGACTCTGTGAGAGATAAAAATGTGCATAAAAAATAAGAAGTTGAACTTAAACTCAACCCTTGAACCTTGAACCCCTTGAACCTTTTTCTAAAAAATGCGAATTCTGGTTGACGAATGTGTTGACGAATGGTGAGGGGGGTAGTATGATTTTCCACAATGAGGCATGGATGTGTCTCGCTATGGTGGAGATTATATTGTGTTATTCTTTGCCTGATCGTGAGCTCAATATAGATATAGGATATGGAATTCATAGCTGTTTTATTCTGGCAGGTGTGGTGTTTGTTCGATCTGATTGTAGTTCAATCTTATTATAAAAGGAGAAAAAAGATGAATATTAAAAAAACAAGAAATGTGATTGCACTCAGTGCAATGGTGTTGGGGCTGACGGCATCGTCAGCTTTTGCAGGCTCGTGGACCCCCGCAGAGAGGGTTACTGATCTGTGGCTTGATGCAGATGATGCTAGCACGATTACGGGCGCAACGGTCAGCACCTGGCAGGACAAGAGTGGCAATAGCCGGGATGCTACGCAGGGGACTGCGGCGAATCAGCCGACGGACACTGCCGCAGGCATGAACGGGAAGCACGTGTTGACCTTTGACGGTTCTACTGACTACATGAACTTTGGCACCGGTCTGGATTTTCTCGCCGGCGTATCGCACTCGGCATTCATCGTCACGAAAATGACAGGCTCCGCCGATATATATGGCGCTGCTAATGGTAGTGCCGGCTCCAGCAGTCTGCATGTAGGATTTTCGAGCCTTACAAACTACCGTATGAACTATTGGGGCAATGATTTTGGCACTGCTACCACCGCGAACTTCCACTCAGGAGAGGGAAACGTCGTCAACTACGTTTGGATACCCGGAGGCACCAAACAAATCCTTGCCAATGGAAGCGTGGAAGGGACCAGCGGTGCGACCCATGCGGGCACCATAACCGCTATGTCCGGCGGTGGCAGAATCAGCAATGTAGTGGGCCACGGCTACTATGGCGGTTATATTGCTGAGATCATAATGATCACCGGCGCTGTCACCCTAGAGGAGCGAGAGACTATCGAGGGCTACCTGGCTCACAAGTGGGGTCTCGAGGCGTACCTTCCAGCGGCCCATCCGTACAAAGATTCGGCACCGGGCGGCACCGACGAGGCTATCGCCTTCGCCGACCTTGGTACATCCAATATCACCGCCACTGCGGCTTCACCTTACGCCACAGCAAGCACCAATATGACCGCATGCACACTAGTCTGGGATACAGAGGACATGGGCGATACCAACGTTTTGGTATGGACCGGTTCAAGCAGCCTGAGCACAACAAACGCCGGCGAAGTGACCGGTAATGCTACAGGTCTGACGGAAGATACATTGTACTCCTTCCGCTTCTTTGGCGAGGATGCCACCCCCACCAACGGATGGTCGGATGTCGAAACGTTCGCAACATCACTCACCGCTGCACAGACACCGGTTTTCACAAATGCGGTAGCTACCTTCAATTCCGTCACTCTGGAATGGGATGACAACGCGGCCACCGAGACCGGCTACGTACTACAGCGTTCAACCAATGGTGTTGACTACGCTGTTGTTGCCTTGCTGGATGCGAATACCACGATGCATACGGACGGAGGATTGATGAGCTTAATCACCTATCACTACCAGCTGGCCGCAACTAATGATCTCAACGAAAGCAGCACCGCTTTCTCCGCGTGTGCTACCAATGCAACGACGCTCTATATGCCTCCGGTGACCACCTACAGCGGCCAGACTGGTACTTGGAATGCGGATACCTGGAACAATGCAGCCAACTGGGATGCAGGCGTTCCCAGCGCTTCGCAGGAGGCAATCATCGCAGAGGGAGAATACGCGAGTGTTTACGAGAGTGCCGATACCCCGGCATACACGGGCAGTCTGACACTGGGTGCCGGCTCGGGGCTGGAAATCGGCCAGACTGCCGTTCCTGAGGTGCTCAACGCTCTTGGCGGCAGCAATATTTACTTCAATACAGGTTCAGAACTTCGGTTGCGCTACAACAAAGATAACCAGAGCACGCACAGCCAGAACTTCGTGATGCTGGGGGATGCCAAGTTCACGCTCGGCACATCGACCTCTGCTCACAATGACAGCCGTACTCTGACCGGTGAAATCAGCGGATCGGGGCAGCTGACCATCCATGTCTCGAATAACAATACGCTCTACCTGAAGGGCAACAGTCCCTCCTGGTCGGGCGGGCTGACAGCACCTGCTTCCGAAAACGAGAGCAAGAGCAGTCGTATCGAAGCAGACGTCACCAACGCACTCGGCACCGGCGATATCAACGTAGAGGATGGAATGGGCCTGCAGATCGATGCTGCGGATGCCATGGGCGATGGGGCCACGCTGAGCCTTAGTGGTGGCGACGGCAGCCTGAATCAAAAACTGGTCATGAACGCCGATGATACGGTCGGTGCACTGTTTGTTGATGGATTCCCGTTCCCAGCCGGGACTCACGGCCGTGTCGGCACCCCGGCCAGCGTGGATTACGAGTGGGCCTGGCTTGCAGGCGACAGCGTCCTGACTGTTAGCACGGCCCCGACCGACGACTCCAGCGCCCCCGTGTTGGTCGATATTACGAGCGATTCCGGCAATGGCACCCACTATTATAAACTCGAACCGGCGACCTATACCCTCACATTTAATGAGCCGGTCAACTCGGCGGTCACAACCGCTGATTTCGAGAACGCGGGCACGGCTACGGTCACGATCGACAGCGTCACGCAGACGGAGTTGAACGAGTTTCAGGTGGGCCTCACAGCGAGCAGTACCGGCACCTTGATCCTGCGGATCAAATCCTCGGCATCGTTCGACGACCTGTTTGGAAACACGCTGTCGGGACCGATCACGGATGATACAACCAATATGGTCATTGAACTGCCGCCTGCTTCGCTCCTGTACGAGCCGTTCGATTACACCGTCGGGCAAGGCCTGAGTGGCCTGAACGGCGGAACCGGATGGGGGGGGGCATGGGCCGTGCCAAAGAACAACCCCACAGTGAGAGAACCGAACAACGAGTGGGGAGAGCTGCTTGTACTGGGAGCGCGCATCAATCCGCCAGGCTGGAGTATCATCTACCGCCCGATCGGTACGACGCTGGCCGATGCCGGCCTGATGAGCAATGGCGCGACGCTATGGTTCGCCTTCGTGGCGGACATTCTCAACCAGAATTTGACGAACCTGGACTACAACTTTGCCCTCTGTAACGACAACTTCTCCGCAAATTACAGCTACAAGACTGACTTGCTGAACGGCGGTCAAGGGATCGGTGTCGGCTGTTACCGGAAAGATTTCATGGCGGCCTATTGGAAGAATAACGATGCCGATGAATTCGGTGATCGGACAACGAGCAGTGAGAAGTTGGCGCTTAACTCAACCGACAACTCCCGTGTGTTGTTCGTCGGCAAAATCGAATGGGGTGCCGATGGGAGCGCAGCGGAAAAGATTACACTCTACACTCCAGGCCATGACCTCGTCCTTCCCACGCCGTTAGTCGATTCCTGGGAGACAGATGCCCTCGACCAGTCCTCCTTTGATCGGATCAGTATCCAGTGGAAGGATAGTCAACCTTCGATCGACGAGATCCGCTTCGGCGCGTCTTTCGATGAAGTGATCGGCATTGCCCTTCCCCCAGGCGGAACATTGATCATGATTAAATAACATTCAGCTCTGCGCGGAAAGCGCATTAGCAAAAAAACCTGCCGCCGGCAGTCGGTTCCATCCGACAGCCGGCGGTCTTTGTGTGTGTGTATAAGGTTCAAGGGTTAAAAAGGTTCCGGGTTCTGGGTGCGCTTCCTCCTTCGCGTCTACGCCGTGACAAGTCGTAATGTGTTAACAACCACAGGGAACGCTTGCATCCACCTCATAGCGGTGGACGTACTGAACCAATAAAAGTAAGTCCACCGCTTCCTCCTTCGCGCTTCGCTTGCTACGGCGGACAAGTCGTAATGTTTTAACCACGAAGAGCAATTGCTACGTTAATTTTTTTTCCCGCAAAGGCGCAAAGGCGCAAAGTGAATTCTTTGCGTGTGGTAGTTTCTTTCCGGTTTGCTGAAACATAATGAAATGCTCTGGAAATCAGTAGGGGAGCAGCACGGTCTTAATTCTTAACTTTGAAACATAACGCAGTGTAGTAGGGCTGGCGCATAGCGACAGCAATTAGCGCAGGGAATGGCAACCGCCGAACAACGAGAGGTAGAGGCCGCGCCTTGTTTGCGGCAACAAGGATAACGTCCGAAGTGGCAATTTTGATAATCTGTGGATAAAAAACTGTGAAGAATCCCCTTTGCGTCTTTGCGCCTTTGCGGGAGAAAAAAACCTGGGAACTTGCCTGTGCGCCGTAGCCCCGCTTGCGGGCGAAGGAGTAAGCCCCAGTTTATCACGCCGTAGAAACGAAGGCGGGCTCGGCATGGAGCGACAGCGGCTCTCCTTGGATATTGGAATTGCCATTCCGCCCTGCGGGCTCCATTGCCGCTCCTGCGGAGCAGCCTTTCTCGCAAGCTCGGATCTCGTGTTGGATATTGGATATTCAATAGACGAACAAGATCAAGTACGTCCATCGCTATGAGATGGATGCGCAAGGATCAAGGTTTAATGCTCCCAAATCAATAGAACTAAAGCCCCCCCCCCCTCTCTCTCTATGTGGTGTACATAGGGTTAAGAACGCATGCTCGTCTTAAGTTTTTTTCTAAAAATTGCAAACTTTGGTTGACGAATGGTGAGGGGGGTAGTATTGTTTTCACAATGAGGCATGAGTATGTCTCTCTATGGTGGAGATTATATTGTGTTATTCTTTGCCTGATAGTGAGCTCAATATAGGTGTAGGACATGGAATTCATAGCTGTTTTATTCTGGCAGGTGTGGTGTTTGTTCGATCTGATTGTAGTTCAATCTTATTATAAAAGGAGAAAAAAGATGAATATTAAAAAAACAAGAAATGTGATTGCA
>Ga0307990_1000792_pt1 | contig 27239 bp, 24 predicted proteins | sample EllFjometagen129_FD_203168 | JGI IMG/M metagenome (GOLD analysis project Ga0307990, IMG submission 203168) | Marine microbial communities from Ellis Fjord, Antarctic Ocean - #129 | ecosystem: Environmental > Aquatic > Marine > Unclassified | place: Southern Ocean | collected 2014-10-08
TCAGAGAACTGAGAAATACGATACAAAATGAACTCCGTGCGTCACAGATGCAGACAACAAACTCCAACAAACAAAAACGAAGAAAAAGAAAACGGTTACATGCAAGAACCTAACCGGAAATTACTGACTTTTATTGCCTAAAGGTACGACCTGTTAGGCGTTGGTTTTGACGAATGCCAAAAGATCCGAGTTCAGTTGATCTTTGCTTGTGTCGCCCAGGCTGTGCGTACCACCGGGATAAACCTTCAAAATGGCATTAGGAACCAGTTTAGCCGTGAGCATCGCCGAGGCATCAATCGGCACTATCTGATCGTCATCGCCGTGGATAATAAGTGTCGGCACATCGAACTTCTTCAAGTCTTCGGTGAAATCTGTTTCCGAAAACGCCTTGATGCAGTCGTAAGCATTCTTGTGGCCGGACATCATGCCCTGCCTCCACCATGATTGAATCAGCCCTTGGGAAACCTTTGCGTCCGGGCGATTGAAACCGAAGAAGGGACCGCTCGCGACATCCAGGAAGAATTGCGCCCGATCGGCCAGATAGGCCGAGCGAAAACCGTCGAAAACCTCGATGGCTAGACCGCTTGGATATGCCGCAGTCTTCAGCATGATTGGCGTCACCGCGCCCATCAAGACTGCCTTGGCCACGCGCTTGGTGCCGTATCGTCCGATGAAGCGTGCCACCTCGCCGCCGCCCGTCGAGTGGCCAATCATTGTAGCCCCCTTGAGGTCGAGCGCCTCTAAAAGCTCTGCCAAGTCGTCCGCATACGTATCCATATCGTTGCCATTCCACGGCTGGCTGGAACGCCCGTGGCCGCGACGGTCATGCGCGATGCATCGGTAGCCGTGCGAGGCAAGGAAAAACATTTGTGACTCCCAGGCATCCGAACTCAGCGGCCAGCCGTGACTGAATGTGATGGGCTGTCCGCCAGTCGGCCCCCAATCTTTGTAGTAAAGTGTCGTGCCGTCTTTGGTGGTTATGGTGCTCATGGTTTTGTTCCTTTAGTTGGTGTTAATTGGCTTTCGTTCAAAAGAGAGGCTCGTAGACGCCTAACAATTATTCTGCGAATGTTCGCATTTTATAAAAATAATGATTTTTTAAATTTGATATAATAAATAATTGGTATTGAATCAGACAGTTAATATAAAAAACTTCATAATTGAGGATTCGCATAATTATTTAATAAACACTCACTATCCAGAAAAAGGACCAGATTTTCACAGGAAAATTCGCCTCAAAATGGTGTTGGAATACTTTGCATTTTTTTGAAAACCGGACATTTTCGGCCAGGTTGAGGGCAAAAAATATCTGTTATTAGCTAATTTTGAGTATGGACCTGAGGGGATAGGTTGTCAAATTTAACAAGTTATTTGAGTAAAGATGAAAAATTAAGAATTTTTCCAGAAGAAACATTTTATTAACTCTCCTATTGGTTAGCTAAACTAGCTCTGTCAGAAATCAATTATGGCTTTTCTGGAAGGGGACGCATCTTTGTTCAGTGTAAGGGTTTGTTAACCATAGGGACCTGACTTACCGTGTAGACTCTGGTTCAGTGAATTTGGTAATCAGCTTTCTTTTCGCAATAGGCCGCAACCGCTTGATCGCACACTCTCGCCGCATAGCAGCCCCACGGTCGGTGACCGTTTCACGATAGACAAGTTCAACCGGCCGCCTGGCCCGCGTGTATTTAGCCCCGCGCCCTGCATTATGCTGGGATACGCGGGATTCCACATCCTTTGTAATGCCGGTGTAAAGACTGCCGTCAGAACACCGAACTATGTAGACGTACCATCCTACCATTAAAGTGCCCGTTCCAGATTTGTACGGCATTTTCATGAAGTATGCAAAGGGTATCGTGCGCAGATATACGCCAGGGCTTTTTTGCGGTGGCGTATTGACAAGTCTCGCATCCAGAGAGAAAGGACGAGGCGTGTTGATCAAGATCCGGGAGAAGTCCGGATGCCTCGGATTGAGCAAAAAATTCCACTCCACGGACGGTAACCAGGGATAACTGTGTAAAATTTAAGAACCGGACTCTGCAAATACCGGCAGACCGATATCGCTGCCATTATGTGAAAATAAAGGTCAGGATCCATATGATGTGGTTTAATTTTAACGGACACCCTGCTAAGAGCAATTATACAGAAAGCGAGGTGTTCAATGAAAGAGAAACGAAAACGTCCAAATTACACTAAAGAATTCAAACAAGACGCCGTCAAGTTGGTCATTGAGCAGCAATATAGCTGCCCGGAGGTCGGCAGACGTCTTGGTGTTGCTGCTTCTAATGTTACCCGCTGGATGCGGCAATACCGCGAAGACCAGCAGGATCTGAGCGATGGCGGGGTTACCCGCCGGGATCAGGCTGATGATCCGCATCTCAGAGCCGCATTGCGGGCAGGTCAGGGGATCGACCTCCCAGACCTTCTTTATAAGCTCCCTCCATGTCTTTGACGGCACATGCGGCGGATCATAATCAGATACGTCCAATACGGTGAAATCTACGCTGTCCTCTTTTTCGGGCAGCTTGTCTCCGGGTCTCAGCATCCCCTCCTTACGCCGCTGCCCTTTTGTCCTGTTTGAGTACCAGCCATAGGACGAGGGATAGGATGTCCCCCATTCCTCCGCGCAGATCTGCGAATTGCGCCACATGGCCCGCAAAAATGGCCTCAATCTGACGATCATCGTCGACATCATCCACGTCATCGAGTACCTGTGGGCTGCCGGAAGGGCTTTTCATCCTGAACCCGGTCCGAAGTTGGAAAGCTGGGTTCGACATCGTCTGCTTGAAGTGCTTCGAGGAAAGGCCGGTTTGATGGCCGGCGGAATGCGCCGCAGTGCCACACTACGTGGCCTCAGCCCCTGGGCACGTAAGCCCGTGGACACTTGTGCGCGCTATCTGCGCAATCATTCTGCCTATCTCCGGTATGATAGCTATCTTGCCCAAGGCTTGCCTATCGCCACGGGAGTTATCGAAGGCGCCTGTCGGCACCTGGTAAAGGACCGCATGGATGTGACCGGCGCCCGCTGGAGCCTTACCGGCGCCGAGGCGTATTGAGGCTTCGCGCCCTGCGCTCCAGCCATAACTTTGACGAATACTGGGTCTTCCATGAGACCCACGAGTATGAAAGAACCCACCACAGGCCCTCTACGCCGGCGTCATCGTGCCATCCACTACTGCTACGCTTCCGGCTCGCAAGCGTGCTCATCTCAGGGTGATAAAGTAGTACAATCGAGTAAATGGAGTCTGATACGAACTGCTGAAAACTGTTTTCAAGGTCGTCGTAAAAAAGCCGCACCCAAATCAATTAAAATGAGAATTGAAACATACAGATATTTCATGTTTTAATAACCAGTTACAGTGAGTCCTGATTATGAGAAGGTGGTTGATATTAATTAATGCTATTATTGCCCTATGGGTTCCTGCCGTGGGAATTTGTGAAGAGGCGACAGGCAATGTCAATTTTGCTATTGGTGCGCTGTGGACTGCTGATGATTTCTCAGAAGCCTTTGATATGGATAAAAGGATAGAAATCGGAGCAATCTGTGACGTAAAAAAGAAAAACTGGCCTATCAGCATTGCATTCGAATACTTGTTTTCATATGGTAATTCGAGGACTTCAGTAAACCCGTATGGTTTGCTGGAAAATATGAACGTTGATGTCTACTGTTCAGAAATGTATGTCGGAGTAAAAAAAGTCTTCAACCATTTTCCTTCTGTAAAACCGTTTGTGGGCGGAGGTCTATATACAGTCAACGTGTATGTCGATATATCATACGATGATGAATATGATGTCGGTATCGGGGGTTGGGTTGGGGCAGGTGCTTATTTTATGTTGTTAAAACACCTTGATATTGGTCTCGAATGGAAATGGTCAAAAGCGAAAGTAACCATTTTTGACAAAGATTTCGATGTAGGAGGAAACCATTTTGATTTGATGATCGGGTATCATTTTTAATCTGTATAGTCGATTCAGGGATCTCGGAAAAGTATACCCTGACCCGGACAGCCGGACTGTGATTTCATCCTGGTTGTTTCTCCAAGGTGAATCCACCCCGGCATGCAGGCCCAAAAGGCAGGAATTGAAAGTTGGATATCCTGAGTACCCTGTTTTCTATATGGTCATAAAAAGAAAAGGAACTATCACAATTGAAATAATGTGATAGCTCCTTTTGTCTTCGCAAGCAGGGCAAAAACCTATGTGTGTTACTCTCCAGTAACGGTAGTGGTTGTGGTATTTACAATACCCAAAATGGTGTCATAATGATAGTCTACTGTTTTTACATTGGTAATACCGCCATTTTTAGCTGCAGCCTGGATGCTGGCATCTCCGGTCGCAATCCAGCCAATGTAGTTAACCATCTCAGATGTACCGGTCTTTGAACCCAGCTGCAGCCCACTGGCGTCATCCGGAGAACACAGCGGGACATCAATGTCCGAAAAAATGATTCCAGGACAATAAGGTCCACAACCGACAAGCATAACCATGCTGATCAAACAAATAAAAAAACCTATTTTTTTCATAATTGACCCTCTCCTTTCATTCCAGCCCTGCATACTGTTTACTAAAGTATTTATTATACAGTTCTAATTACTCTTCAAAAAAACCGACGTCAATCCAAAAATGTAATTTTAACGCATTTATAATATATAAGTTATATATACGAAACCTATGTAGCTATTTAAGAATGGCGACTCGAAAATAAATTTATTTATTTTAATCAGTTCTTCCAATTAAATCAATAGAAATTTAGTCTTTAGACAGGGTGATTTTGTTCTATCGATCATTTCCTATGATATCAGTAGGCTTCGTTTTTTCCTGAACAACCGTCCCTGGATATAGTATGGGATGCCTGTAGTCTGACGATATCTTATACACCTGATCCGGGATAGGGGTCATGAACATTTTGGAAATTGTCGTCCGGCCTGTTGGCTCGTCCGAAGAAGCCCGCTACCAGGAATTGATGCAGGAGCATCATTACCTGAGGGCTCTGCCCAAGATCGGCGAGACCATCTGGTATGTTGCCACATGGCGCGATCAGTGGACCGCTATCGGATATCCGCCTAAGTTTGTTGTCACTGATCCCATGGCGGCTTCGAGTTGGCAATACTGGCGGAACCGGTGGGGTAAGTTTATTGTAGCCTTTGGCACGCATGGCAAGGTCAAAAATATTGCAGATCATGATCCTTTGCCGCAGATTAACCTTGCCCTCCTCTTTGGAGAGCAATCCAATCTCCCTTTTTATTACCGTAAATTACCAGGGAATATACACGATGTAAAAACCGTTACGAATTTACTAGCGGACATGAAAACATTCGGGATTAGCAAAGCGAATCTTGTTATGGATCGTGGTTTTTACAGTGAAAAAAATATTAACACACTGTATAAAAATCACTTAAAGTTTTTGATTGCCACAAAAAAGAATCTGAAGTTTGTGAAAAATGAAATAGAAAAATTAAAAGATAATATTCGTTCATGGTCTAACTATAATAGCGATTATGATCTATATGCCAAGTCTTCTTCGATCAAGTGGAAATATTCTCAACAACGCCCGAATAAAGGTGATATTTTAAGTGGTGAGCGGAGGATGTATTTACATATTTATTATAATGCCGCTCAAGCTGTAGATGACGAAAGAAAATTTCATAAAATGTTGCGCACACTTCACGAGGAACTGGAGAGTGGCAAACGCAATCCGAATAATGAAAAGAAATACGAAAAGTATTTTACCATTAAAACAACTCCAATTCGTGGAATCCAAGTGATCGCCAAAGATGATGCTATCGAGAAAGCCAAACAAAGCTACGGTTATTTTGTTCTTCTTAGCAACGTTGTAAAAGATCCAATTAAAGCACTTGAAATTTACCGTAATAAAGATCTTGTTGAGAAGGCTTTTTGTGATCTCAAAGATCGTTTGGGATTCAATCGTCCGGCTGTTTCATCAGATATGAGTCTTGACGGAAAATTATTTGTAGAATTTATAGCTCTAATTTACCTATCTTACATAAAAAAACAAATGAAGGATGGTAGACTTTTCAAAAAATACATGATGCAAAGTCTTCTGGACGAATTTGATATTATCGAATGTTACGAACAGCCGGGACGAGCTTTACGTGTCGCGGAGATGACCAAAAATCAAACCGATCTTTATAGGGATATGGGGGTTGAGCCGCCATCCTCGTTATAATGAACCGGAAATGCAAGTTATATAGCAAGAGAACTTGGCCTTAAGGGTCCTGTAAGCACAATCAGCGCTGCCTGTGCATCCGGGACAATAGCTGTAATCCAAGGGGTACACAGGATTATCAGTGGTGATGCAAAAACGGTCGCCGTGATTGGTATAGATATGTTGAGCCGGTTTGTGTTAGCCGGTTTTGCAAGTCTGATGGCGCTTTCCCCTCAATCTTGCCGTCCCTTCGATCATGAACGTGATGGGCTTTCCCTGGGCGAAGGGGCGGGAATCATGCTTCTATGCGCCACAGAAGAGGCCCATAAACGCAATTGGCCTATCCTTGCGCGGATAACCGGATGGGGGGCGGCCTGTGATGCTGTTCACATCACAGCGCCGGACAGGAAGGCGAGCGGGCTGATAGCTACCATAGTAAAAAATATCGAATCGCCTTCAACTGGGCCATGAAAGGGCTCAAGCTCCACCCGAGCCATGAGGTGAGTTATACCATTGCACTGAGGTCCGCTGAAGCTTTAAAGGACGATTCGATAACCCTGACCGTGCTCCGGCACGGATGGAAACATGACTTGATTTCCAGCAAGCAGCATTTATACGCACTGGGAATCTTGGCTTTTAAACAAAGAGACTACGGCCTGGCCAAGGAATCCCTTGAAACTTTGCTCCAAAACTCGGCGTCCCTGTATGGGAGACTCTTAAAAAGGGATCAAAAAGCAGCACAAAGGTATTTGGAATTTTGCCGAAACAGGGAACGTCTAAAGCTCACGGAATGTAGTGATTCCTCAATAAGATCTTCAGTAAAAAAAAGAGTAAAGAGAAGGTTCCAAAGGCCGTTGAGAAACGCCCCTTGTCGGAGGAAACGAAAAAGATAGAAGCGCCCGAAGAACAAGCAGAGGACATTCCTGACCTGGAGATTGCCTACAAAATCGACAAGGAACCGATTCTTCGTGTCATCAGGGAACATCGCACCAGCGATGCCGACATGATGGATCTGGCACTTAGTGCCTACAAGCTCTCTTTCCGTGCCTCATACGATCAACTCATTTGCCTGCCTACAACCAATAATGTTCAGTCCATGTGGTACCAGGAAGAGAGCGCTCGAAAAATCATGAAGACCTTTCGCGGCAGAACTATTCTGGCAGATGAGGTAGGTCTTGGAAAAACGATAGAGACCTGCCTCGTGCTGAAAGAATATATACTCCGAGGTCTGGTTCGTTCGGCCTTGGTGCTCACGCCCAGTTCTCTGGTCAATCAATGGCAAGAGGAACTTCAAGAGAAATTTGGGCTTTGCTTCGTGACTTCAAATGATCCCTTGTTTCGGGAAGATCCAGCCCGATTCTGGAGGGAACCTTTTTTGTTGGTTTCCATTCACTCGGCAAAAGGAAAACGTCATTTTGATTCTGCAACCGCTCGCGCCTATGATATGGTGATCGTGGATGAAGCACATCACCTGAAAAACCGCTCAACCCTCAACTGTAAGCTGGTAAATGCCATTCAAAAAACCTTCTTGCTCCTTGTCACTGCCACGCCCGTGCAGAATAATCTTGTGGAACTTTACAATCTGGTTACCCTTTTAAAGCCGGGTCATCTCAAGACCTTGAAGGCATTCAAGGATGAATTTGTGGCCCGAGGCAACCCAACGGACCCGAAAAACAGGGAAAAACTGAGACAGCTTCTGAAAAAGGTCATGATCCGAAACACCCGTTCAGTCACGCAGTTGCATATCCCGCCCCGCTTTGCTTCTACCATTCGGATTGATCCGTCGCCCGATGAGGAAACCTTCTATCAGGAGATCAGCCGGTTTGTGACGGAGCAGGCCGCTCAAGGTTCTTCGGCCCTTTCCAAAATGGCGCTTCGCAGGCTTCTGGAAGCCGCAGGATCTTCTCATTTTGCATCGCTGAAGATGCTGGAAAAGATAAGCCTTCAGGGTCTGGACGGGACAAGCAAACAGGCAAGGGATTTGTTGGAAATGGGCAGATCCATTCGGATCGGAGGAAAAATCCGGCGTGTGATCGAGCTCTTGCAGGCTTCACCAGAACAGAAGATTGTTTTTGTTAATTATCTTGCGACCCTGGAGTATTTCCATCAGATTCTGGAAGAACACAAAATGCCTCATGTGGTCTACCGTGGCGGGATGACCACAGCCCAGAAACAGCAATCTATCCGGACGTTCCAGGAAGGGTGCCCTATCCTTCTATCCACAGATACCGGAGGAGAAGGACACAACCTACAGTTTTGTCACGTGATGATCAATTATGATCTTCCCTGGAATCCCATGCAAATCGAGCAGCGCATCGGCCGCATCCATCGAATCGGACAAGAGAACGAGGTTCAGATCTACAATTTCTGTTCTGCAGGAAGCCTGGAAGACTATATGCTGGAAATCTTGGACCGAAAAATTAACATGTTCGAGCTGGTGGTGGGAGAGATCGACATGATTTTGGGTCGCCTTCAGGGAGAGCGTGAATTCAGTGACCTTATCTATGAACTCTGGGTGAAGCACCCCGACGAGACGGAAAGAAGGACTGGTCGAAGTAGGAATGTGTGAAAATACCGGTGCAATCATTGAGGACATGGAGACGTTGTGGCCAAAATTCAGCTCTGAAATCTATACCCCAGGAAAAATCCCCCCACATTTTCCCATCCATCTTGAAAAGGCAATCGCTAACGCCATGCAAAAGGCCAGGGTCCTTGCTGAAGAAAAACTGACCGACTTTATCAACAGTATGCGACGGCGACTCCGCCGGGATGTGAAAAATACGAGATACAGGTCCGTTTAAAGCCATGTGCCGCCCTTCGGTTTCTCGTGGATGTTGTCTATATTATGGTCGAAATCCGCTTCCGTAAATACACCCGCACCATCCACCTCATCTGGAATCCGCTGTCTCGCCGTCTTGATCCTTTAGTATGCGAGCGTTGCTATAAGACGACACGAAGCGTACATCCCAGTATAGAAAATTCCCAGATTCGGCTATTCTGTCATTCCTGTGCTCAGGAAAATCTGTGATCCGGATGGAAAACGTTATTCACAACAACCCGCCTGGCTTAAAACTGGTTTATCTCTGTTTCCACTTCCCGCTTTCAGGCTCTATCCAAGTTCCTTTAGGTGCTGTCTTTTGCCACTCTTTTGCAAAAATTTTCTGGACCTTCGCGAGCTCCGAACTGGTTATATTAAGTGCCTTTGAAATGGCGCTGTACAGGGCGGTTCTGTCCGAGTTTTCAGCACTGATCAGGCGCTTGACTTCGGCCCGGGCTTTCAGATTGAGGGAACCCGTATCCCTTATCACCAGCATGCCATTTGCAGACTCTCCTAGAACACCCCGTTTAAGAAACGGCGCCAACTGAGTATATCGCGCCTTCATCCTTGCCTTTATTTGTCTGATTGTGGCATTTGATATGGCAAGTTCCTGTTGGGCGTAAGCCGTACCTATCAAGTTCAGAAAAGACTGCGGCTCTCCGGCGCCTGTATCCGCCGGATCTTGACTTGACTCATAGCCCCTCACATCCTTTGCAATTTCCTCTGCAGCCTGTCTTACCTCTGCGGCTGGAAAGTAGATATTTACAGTTACACAGGCAGTAAAGACTATTACAGACAAAATGAACGCAAGTTTCAGTTTAATTTTAGGCATTTGTTTACCTCCCTTGTAAGCGTTCACAGAGAAACATCATTACTCTTGTTCAGTACGGGTAATCCTTTTTAATCTATCCAGCATGTCTTTGAAAGAGATTTTGCCATTAGGATTTCTGTTTATAACATCTACTCCCCTGATAAAGCCCCTTTCCACCAGGTATTCCCGCCCGTCTTTTTTTATCAAGCCGTGAAGTGCGAATAAGTCATTTTTCAGACTACACGACATACCTATTCGGCGATAGGGAAATTCCTTAAACATACGTCCGAAAAAAGGAATCGATCCGCCTCCACCCAGGATTGAGATCTTTTCAACTGCTTCAAGGCTAATCCTTTTAGGACCAGGGGCCTTTGAATCGTTCTCCACCACTAATTCAAAGGACTCAGGCTGACTACCGCTCATGATGAGGTGGTCAATGTGTCCTGTCAGTTTTCCGGTTATGTGTCCAAATTGTGCGGCGTCACTCAGTTGCGCAAGATCCAGGTTATGAAAGACTACATCAGCACCAAAACGGGGCATTACGGCAAGGGGCTCTATCCAGATATTTTGAAACCTGATCTTGCCTCCGGCGGTATTGACCAATATCTCACCATCAAAGCAGAGCCTTGGATCACTCCATATACCCTGATCGAGATCAGCCTCAATATCAACCTGGAGGGGTAGTTTCGGCCAAAGTGCCTTCAGGTCAACACCAATAAGCCTGAGTTCCTTTAGCTTCAAGCTTGATGCCAGCCAATCCCAGGAAATCTGTTTGAGGGAAATCTCTCCTTGTGCAATAGGAATTTTGATTGGTCCGCAACTAAGATTATGTTTGCAGACAGTCAAGGGGATCTTTGTCTTCTCTAAAAATAGTGGAGGCCAGGTGAGTCTGCCCCACTTGATAAGGCCGGGCTGGCAGATATCCGTATATATAGGATAGCCAAGATTGAGAGCCATTCCCTGGATGACATCATGTCCAGACAAAAAAAGATCTGTTTTTATTCTAGTACGCAAGCTACCTTGCCCCACCTCAACCAGCCAGGTGCCCTTTGGCATCAGGTCGTTCAAAAAACCGTAATTCACAGAAAACGGTTCCTGGAGGAAGACTTTATATGGAATCTCTAACCCGCCGTTGGCCTTAAGGAACTGAATCTTCGGCATTTTCCATTGAGAAAGCCTTGCAGTATTGTCATTAAGGTTGTAGTCAAGGGAAATCTCTCTGGCCATAAGTTCAAACGGTCCGGATACTGCAATTTTATTGAAAAGCAGTTTCTTTTTGTCCAGAGTTCCCATCGTTTCGACACTACCGGCGAATTGAGTGAGATCCAAAAACCATGGATACACAAGTGCTGCCCCTTCACTCCATTCAAGGTTGGCCCTCCAGAATACACTTTTGAGAGATCCATCATAATTGGCAAGGAGCTCGATCTTTGAAGAAATCCCTTCAAAGGCATGGTTCTCGTCCCTGGCCCAGGATAGATCCTTTACATCAAGGTCCATAGATACCTTCCACAAATCAGGTGTGACAAACACGTCAGCAATGATATCCCCAAGGCCTGACAAGAGAGGGTCTTTGAGATTGGAAAAGTCATAGTTAGTACTCGAAATCCCGGCAACTGCCTCCCATTGATTGCCACTTTCACCTGGCCAGGAAAGCTTAATGGAAATGGGCAATTCTCGAAGTTCAAAGCCGACATCAATGTAGCCATTTTTTAGGTCCGGAGATGCCTTCATTTGCCAGGTGCCTTGGATGATAGAGGTGCCTGAGATGGAAGATAATTTTGTATCCTTAAGGGTCAATTTGCCTGACACCTTCAGATCTTCGGCCATGAGGTATCTGATGCTTGCTGATATGGTTATAGGACAAGGTTGCCCGATATCGCAGGTCGAATCATTTTTGGACTTTTCCCCTAAAAGGAAAGGAAAGATTGAGCAAAGGTTATGAACCGCAAGATCGGCTTCGGCACTCAGTCCTCCTGTTTGGGGCTCAATCCTGCCGGAAGTCTTGAGGTCATAGGCAGTTCTGTCCTGTGATTTATTAGCTATTATTTCCCCTTTTGACATAAGATGAAATCGTGTGGAATTCCAGTCCAGCATGCCTTTCAGATCACCCTCAGTCTGGATTTCCGGAGTCACCACTGATATGCGGCCTGACAGGGTAGAAGCGGATGATAGGCCATTTGGTTTCTGTACTGAAGACGAAAATTCGTTTCTGGCTATTGAAAGGGCACTGAGGCTTGCCCCAAGAGATGCAGTCTTTAGCTCTATATTTCCATTTTCAATCGAGACCTTGCTCAGCAGCCACACCAAGGTCCTGTTAAACCCGAAATCCATGCCGGCTGAGGCTCCTGGAGTAACTTTGAAGTCCGGCTTCTCCAGCTTGATCTCCATGAGGCCAAAAGGCCAGAGGGAATATTCAACAGATATTCTTTGGATCTCTCCCCTGATTTCTTTGTGACTGATTCTGATTCCTTCAATAGTTATTAAACCATAACTCGTTCTGACTTCGCTCAGCCTCACCGTATATCCTTCGGATTTTGCAACTATTGGCACCAGTTTTTTTATAAGCAATGGAAGACATTGATAAAGCGAACCTGACAGCAGTGCTGCTGAAAGAAAAAAAATACCAAGAATCCAGATAAATTTTCTTTTCTTTGAGGGTATTTTTACTGATTTTTCAGCCATATTTCTCAGCTACCAGGACCTGGGCTGCAATCTCAGGCCTGATACATTTTTTTTGACGTCTCTTTTGAGTTATGATAGTCTCTTTCTATTTATCAGGTTCTATGTATTGATAAATGGAATACTTAAACAGTTTATACTTGGGTATTTGATAAATAATTCCTAATGGCTATAAGTCATACTATCAAATATCCGGATAATCTGTCCATATCTGTTATTAACAAAAGGAGGTATTTATGGGAATGTTGAGGATTGTAACTTTTTTGTTTTTGGTGAGCTGTGTCTGGCCTTCTTGGGGACTTTGTAGTGGTGGTACAAAACCTGTGACGAAGCTCCCTAAGGCCAAGACCATCGCAGAACTGGCTGCTCGCTATGATTCGAGCTCTTGCCAGGAATGTCATGAAGAGGCATATGAACAATGGGAGAATTCCCTTCATGCCTATTCCATCCTGGGGACCCCACGGACGGCCCCAACGATACTAACTGGCGTAGACAAAGGCCTGAAATTGTTCCCCTATTCCGGGGTCAAGACAGATGATGATATAGAGGTCCGTCACCTGATGATGTGCGCCAAATGCCATCTGCCCCAGCTTGAAGATGCCACAGATGACGTGGCAAGGGAAATTGTTGCTACCATTCGGGCCTGGATGAAAGAGGAAGATGATGATAAGGCCGATGAGCTTGAGGAAAAAATTGCAAGCCTGAATATCGGTTGTACGGTATGCCACAACACGAAGGCCATCATCCACAAATGGCAATATGGCTATCCCCAGCCCGATACGGTCTACGGCGCACAGGAAGGTGAACACGAACACCCTGACTTTACCAAAATGGCTAAGTCACCTCAGTTGAGTGAATCAATATTCTGTGGTCAGTGCCACGGCCAGGGGCCCAATTTTGAGTTGGACGAGCCCTCCCAGTGTGCCACTCTGTATGGCAGTTACCTCTTTGCCTATATCCCTGAAGGCGGGCACGACACCTGCCAGGACTGCCATATGAAAAAATCCGGTCTTGGCCACGACATGCAAGCCTACCGGGACGAGACCATGATCAAGATGGCCTTTGACGTCGAAGTTGATGCCATGGCCCGCTTCTGGCGCAAAGACAGTGTAGAAGGTGTTATTCCTCTTGGTGTAATTAACGTGGAGATTTATAATAAAGCGGGGCATGCCATACCTGATGGGTGACCTACTCCCAACCGGCTGGTCCTGGATGTGACCGCAAAGACAATGGATGGGAAGCAAATCTATAATGATCAGGTTATCTATATGCCTTATCCGGGTCGTTTTGGTGCAGGGGCAGAAATGGGAAGAGGACCCTATGAGAAATGCGGTTTGCTCGGAGACACTTGTATACCGCCTTTGAAGAAGGTTAAGGAAGTCTTTGAGATACCGTTCCCATATGCTGATGTAGAGAAAGATGGTAAAAAGACCAGGGAACTTACTGCAGATGAGCTTTTGGTGGACGTCAAGCTGTGGTATGTGCCATTTGGTGAATTCAAAAATGATGATAAGGTACTGTTCTTCAGTGAGGAAAAGAAAATAGACCTCAAGACCGAGTGGGTCTGGAGGAACTAACCTGTAAGCCTTTACAGGATACTTGCAGGCCGGCTCCTTGCTGGCCTGCATATCCATTTAGTTTTCAACACCCTTTATACGTTTAGGAAGATGCAGAGTAAAGGTAGAGCCCCTGCCCTGCTCAGAATCTACCGTAATATCACCATTCCATTCATGAACGAGCCTGTGGACTATTGCCAGGCCTAATCCTGTTCCATCCGCCCGGGTAGTGAAGAAAGGATTGAACACCCTTGAAAAATCCTCAGGCCTTATGCCGGATCCGTTGTCAGAGATTTTAAGAACCAGGTGATCTCCCCCTTCTGTCGTTCCCTTGATTGATATTCTTCCGTCTTCATGCGGCAGGGCCTGGTAGGCATTCAGCAAGAGGTTCAGAAGGACCTGTTTGAATTGAGACGGGTCTACTTCAAACTGTAGATTAGCCGGAATATCTATTTTGACATCGGCTCTTGGGAATTTCTTCCTTTGTCTCATCAGTAACAGAACAGACTCAATTTCTTCAACTAGAGATATGTTTTGAATCTTTTTTCCCTCTGGTTTGGCATAGAGAAGGAAAGACTTTGTAATATCATTCAGACGGTCGCTCTCTTTACTGATAATCTGTAGTAGCCTTCTTTCTTCAGGCTGCAACAGTGCTGACTCTTCCAAAAACTGGGCTGCTCCGGACAGGGATGCCAGGGGATTTCTTATCTCATGGGCAAGTCCTGCTGCCATCTCACCGAGGGCGGCAAGACGATCCATGCGCTGAAGGCGTTCTTCCCTTGCCTTTATCTCTGTAATGTCTTGAAAAATTATTCCGTATCCAAGGTATTGCTCCTGGTGGCCTTTTAATAAAAAAGTGGATGTCCCGAGGAATCTAGGTAAGCTGTGGGGATTTGTATGGCTCACTTCCTGCCGTTTACTTTCTCCTCCGCTCCTGAAATTCTCCAGTAACTGTGTCCCGGTTGGCCAGAGTTCTTGTAGGGGCTGCCCGTATCCATTAATGATTTTTTGTCCGAGGATCTCAATAGCCGCCTGGTTAAAGAAGGTGATATTTTCTTTTTCATCTACTGTGATCAGACCAGACTGGATGCTGTCTGCAAGATGGCGATGGATTTCCTCCATACGGCAAAGACCCACCTTGGTGTCTGACAGCCTCTTTTCTGTGTAATGAAGACGTTTTGCAAGGACAATTCCCAAAAATGCAATGATATTAAAGGCCGCCATATTGATAAAGAAGATGTATATGGCATCATCTAATTTGTCTCCCGGTATTTCACAGAGCCAAAAAAGAACGGCATAGCTGACGACACACAGGAAAGTCGATATAGCGCCTTCCTTTTGACTACCAAGAATACATGCTGTGAGAATGACAACCGGATATAGAAGTACAAGTGGGCTTTCAGACCCACCGGTCCAAAATACGGCAAGATTCACCAGGATGACATCTAGAACTGTCTGGATATAGAGGAGCCATTTATTCAGGCCCCTCTTTTTGTACCAAACGATATAAACGGCAGTGAGAAGAAATGCCCCTCCCAGGATCAGAGACAGCTCGGTCGCTTTGCCTGAAGCATCGGAAAAATATCCGGATAGGAGATAGGTGCTGCAGAGCAGCAGGACCAGGATAGTTAGGCGGCCTGCAGTTATACAATAAAAAATGCGGCCGTTTGAGTTCTTAGAGGGCATACTTTGACAGACGATATCTAAAGGACCTGAAGTTAAGGCCGAGGATGCCGGCAGCTTCGGTCTTTACCCCGTTTGCCCTCTCGAGTGCCTTTTTTAGAAGAGTTTTTTCTATATGGCTGAGGAATTGCTCAAGATCTAAACCTTCAGGCCCAAGGCACGGCTCGTAAAAAAAGGGGCTGGATTCAGCAGTTTTTTGTTGCTTGAACTCAGCCAGAGACAGGCTTTCAGGAAGCAGGAGATTTGAGGTGGCAAGGGCCACACTCCTCTCGATAATATTTTCCAGTTCTCTCACGTTTCCAGGGAACGAGTATTTCTGTAATGCATCCAAGGCAAAGCTGGATATGCCCTGTACGGCCTTATTTTGTTCTTTGGAATACTTGTCCAGAAAGTACTGAACCAGAAGGGGAATATCTTCATGACGTTCTCTCAATGGTGGCATATGAATTTGAATTACGTTCAGTCTGTAGTACAGGTCTTCCCTGAATCGTCCGGCTATTACCTCCTTTTCCAGGTCACGGTTAGTGGCTGCCAATATCCTCACATCTACCTTGATCTCTTTGGTGTCGCCAAGAGATGTAAAGGACTTTTGCTGCACGACTCGCAACAGTTTGACCTGGAGAGACATGGGCAGTTCTCCAATTTCATCTAAAAAGATGGTGCCTTGATCGGCTATGGCAAAAAGACCTTGTTTCTTACGATCAGCACCGGTAAAGGCCCCTCTTTTGTAGCCGAACAGCTCGCTTTCAAGGAGATTCTCAGGGATGCCTCCGCAGTTAATAACTATAAAGGGCTTGTCCTTGCGGACCCCAAGGTTATGAATGGCTCGTGCAGCAAGCTCTTTCCCTGTGCCACTTTCACCGGATATGAGCACACTAGAAGGACTGGATGCTATCCTGGGTATTAGCTGAAATATTTTGAACATGACCGGGCTTTTGGTCAACATATTGTCAAGCTTATAGAGCTTGTCGGTAGTATCTCTGATCAAGGACTGGGCCTTTGGTCTTGTTTTAAGGGCTTTTCCCACAACCTCCCTGATTTCTTCTATCCGAAAGGGCTTGGTAAGATAGTCCCAGGCCCCTTCTTTCATTGCCGCCATTGCGGTGTCCAGGGAGGCAAAGGCAGTAATCAGTATCACAGGGACATCTGCGTGCTTAGCCTTGATTTCTTTCAGTAAAGTCATCCCATCTATGCCCGGCATCCTCACGTCACTTATGACCAGGGATATTTTTCCCTTATCCATGAGTCCAAGGGCCTTTTTCCCACTGGGCGCGGAGCATACATCGTAGCCTTCCTTGGCAAGGAGTATCTCCAGAAATTCCCTGAGGCTTTGGTCGTCATCAACTATCAGGATTTTGGGTCTGGCAGTACTTGGGCTATTCGTTGCCTCTGTGAAAAGATCTTCAGAATGCTCTAAGCTCATATAAACACCTCCGTCATACTTATCGACAAACCGAGGTAAAATGTTGAGCGTTATCGGGCTGGATTTAAGGAAGCAGTCCTGTTGGATCAAATACCGGGCGGCCGTCAATAAGAGTGAGAATGGCTTTACCTTGGAGATCTTTTCCCAAAAATGGGCTGTTGTAACTCAGGGAGTGAAGAGATTCGCGGGTTAAGGTAAAAATTGCCTCCGGATCTATGATACATATATCTGCCGAATTTCCATCCTTCAGACTTCCTTCCGGCACACCCAGGATCTTGGAGGGAGAAATAGACATACATCTGATCATTTCAGACGCTGAAATAAAACCATCTCTTACGAGGTTCAGCGAGAGAGGAATGGCGGTTTCAAGACCTATGATCCCGTTTGCAGCCATTTGAAACTCGCATTCCTTTTCAATGACGCTGTGGGGGGCGTGGTCCGTGGCAATGACATCTATGGTGCCATCTTTGATGCCATCGATAACTGCCAGGCGGTCCTCCTCTGTGCGGAGGGGCGGATACATCTTGGCAAAGGTGTTGTAACCAAATACTGCTTCTTCTGTGAGACTGAAGTAGTGGGGCGCAGTCTCTGCGGTTACCAGTATATCCCGGCCTTTGGCCTGGCGGACTATTTCAACCGAACCTTTTGTGCTCACATGGGCAATGTGGAGACGGCCCCCGGTCAACTCAGCCAGGGCTACATCCCTGAATACGGCAATTTCTTCAGCCGCTGCAGGAATCCCCTTAAGACCTAGAATAGTAGATACCCGGCCCTCATTCATTACACCTCCCCTGGAGAGGTCAAGCTCCTCTGAGTGAGATATGATAAGTGCATCAAAGTTTTGGGCATATTCAAGGGCCTGGCGCATCACTGCCGCATTTTTCACAGGCAGGCCATCATCTGAGAAGGCTATTGCACCGGCATTGAGGAGGTCTCCAAATTCTGTCAACTGCTCCCCTTTTTGCCCCAATGTGATGGCTGCAATCGGATAGACCCTTGCCCTGGCAGAACTCTGGGCCTTTTCCAGTATGAATCTGGTGATGCCTGCAGAATCATTGACCGGTTGGGTATTAGGCATGCACGCCACTGCTGTAAAACCACCGGCAACAGCGGCAGTCGTGCCGGATTCAATAGTCTCCTTATATTCCTCTCCTGGCTCCCGCAGATGAACATGCATATCCAACAACCCCGGCACGAGCCATTTCCCCTCCAGGTCAATGACCCCGGCATCATGCGGAACGTCAAGGGATTCCCCGACAGCCGCTATGATTCCATCTCTTACCAGCAGGTCACCGGTAAAATCCCTGTTTTGGGATGGATCTATTATTCGTGCATTTGTAAATAGATAGGCGTTCATAGGTTCAAAATTACCTTTCTATAGGGGTTTATAGGTTCATGTTAAAAGACGAAAGACGAACGTCGAACGTCCAACGTCCAACGTCCAACGTCCAACGTCCAACGTCCAACGTCGAATAACTTTAAGGCAGATGCGCATTTTGTGCATAAATTTTTTTGATGATTCTGGCCGAATACTCAAGCAGCCGTTTTCCCATATCATATTTCTGTTTCTTTATTTTCTTCTATTCGATGTTCGATGTTGGACGTTCGATGTTCGATGTTCATTTTTTTCCGTTCAATCTTTCTTCCGTTGACCTTTCGAGTTAACTCTTAATCTTCGAACCCCGCACCCTGAGCCTTCAACCTTTTGTAAGAAGCAGAGATAGCAGGGCCATTCTTATAGCCACTCCATTTGTCACCTGATCCAGGATTACGGAGTATGGCCCATCTGCCACCTCGGGTGTTATCTCTACTCCACGATTAATAGGTCCTGGGTGCATGATCAAGGCCCCTGGTTTGGCCAACTTGACCTTGTCAGGGCTAAGGCCGAAAAACGTTGAATACTCTCTTACAGAAGGAATGAGGTTTTGCCCCTGACGTTCCTTTTGAATCCTGAGGACTATGATTACATCCGCATCTTTTAATGCCTCTTCCATCTTCAGGACCACTTTTGCCCCGAGGACTTCTGATTGACGTGACGGAAGCATGGTGGCAGGCCCTGACACAACCACCTCGGCACCCATCTTTGTAAAGGCCTGTATGTCCGAGTGAGCTACTCTGCTGTGAAGGATATCTCCCAGTATGGCAACTTTTAAATTATCAATATGTCCCAGGTGTTCCCTTACGGTAAAAATGTCCAATAGGGCCTGGGAGGGATGCTCATTTGTACCATCTCCAGCGTTGATTACAGCCGAGTTAACGTATTTTGTGAGCAGGTGAGGAGTCCCTGAATTGGGGTGGCGCACGACTATGACATCAGGCTTCATTGCCTCGATGTTTCGTGCAGTATCAATAAGGGTTTCTCCTTTTACAACACTGCTGGCCTTGGCTGAAATTGACACCGTGTCTGCGCTCAATCGCTTGGCTGCCAGCTCGAATGAGAGGCGAGTCCGGGTGCTCGGTTCAAAGAAAAGATGGACTACGGTCTTGCCGCGGAGCGGTGGTACCTTCTTAATGGGTCTTTCAAGGATATCCTTAAGAGACTCGGCAGTATCCAGAATGAAAGTGATCTCGTCCAGTGAGAGGGTGGATATTCCTAATATGTGTCGGGCAGTGAAGCGATTCATGCCAAAAAAAAGCCTCCTTTTTTCCAAAAAGGAGGCAATGTGCGGCGTGTCTGCCAAAATATTTTGCTACGAACAATCATTATTTTCATAATGTTGGATTTAGCACAAAGGCGGGTCATGAGTCAAGTGGCTACTCAGTGCCTGAACGAAAAGGCCGTTCAGGCACTACTTAAGCCTTGGGCGCGCTCTGTTGAAGTTATGGAGCCTGACGTAGCTGTTGTGCAATCTTTTTGCGAACGTAATCGAGGCCAAAAATTAGGGGGATACCGAACCAGGCCAGGAAGTAAACCTTTCCGGGAACAGGCCCTGTGGCCAACACCTTCTGCACTGCAGGAAAGTACAAGACCGCCCAGGAAAACAGAATTTGAATAAGAATTCCGAGAAGGATCAATTTATTTTTAAAGATGCCCAGATCCAGGCCTGAACGATAAACAAAACGCCGTCCCAGTAAATTGCCGATCTGCATAAGGAGAATCGTGGCCAGTGTGATGCCCGTTGCCGAGCGGTAAAGAGCATCGTTTGACGCAAGTTCCTGGCCGTATTCCCATCCTCCTTGAACCAGAACGTAGAAAAACAGAAAAATCGACCACAGCGCTTCCAGCAACCCCAGGAACAAATAACTATGCACCATGAGAGGTAGCGTAAGCAGACCCTCGCTTCGGTCCCGTGGCGGACGACGCATCTCCTCGGGGTCGGGCGGCTCCTGTCCCAAACCCATTGAAGGAATAATGTCCGTTCCCAAATCAATCGAAAGGATCTGAATCACCGTCAGGGCCAAAGGAACAGGCAGCAAGATGTAGATAAGATAAGGAAAAATTTCCGGTCCGTTGCTGACGAGCACATAATTGGTAAATTTTTTGATGTTGCTGAAGATCGCGCGTCCTTCTTCGACTCCTGCCACAATGGAGGCAAAATTGTCATCCAATAGGACAATCTGCGCTGACTCCCTTGCCACATCGGTGCCTTTTCCCCCCATGGCGACACCAACGTCGGCTGCCTTGAGGGCTGGAGAATCGTTCACCCCGTCACCGGTCATGGCCACGACTTTGTCCATAGCCTTCAGGGCAGCGACAATTTTCATTTTCTGCTCAGGAGTCGTTCGAGCAAAAACCGACACCCCTTTGCTCAATTCCTCTATGAGCTGTTCCTGGCTCAACTGTTTCAGGGTGTCTCCTGTGAGAACCCCTGTCTTGTTGCGACCATTTATCATAATGCCACTCTTACGAGCAATGGCCACAGCCGTATCCGGATAATCGCCGGTGATCATAATGACGTCGATGCCTGCACTTCGACACTTTTGGACAGCAGGCGGGACTTCCTTGCGAATGGGGTCTTCGATCCCCAGAAAACCCGCCAGGACGAGGTTGTGCTCCAAGTCTTCTTGTCTGGCATCTGCGTAGTCGCCTTGGGCAAACACTCGGTAAGCCACTGCAATGACGCGCAAGCCTTTTGCAGCCACCGTGCTCATCGCCGCTTCAGCCTTGTCAAGGACCTCTTCATCGACTGCGACCGGGTCTCCTGTCAAGCCTTCTTGCATATAGGAAACAAGCGGACGTATGGACTCCCATCCTCCTTTGACTGCAAAGAGCTTCTGAGAATTTGCCGAGTAGATACCGGCAGATCTTCTCTTGTCGACATCGAAAGCAAAATGTCTCTCTATGGTCCTTTCAAAACCAGCAAAATCCCCGCCTTTGTCTGTGTAGGCATTCGCAACCGCGACATCGAGAGGATCTCCGGAAAATCCCTTTTCCAGTTTGCGGACTCCAGAGGTGCTGAGGGCAAGCTCCAACAAAAAGACCTCTGATCTCTTATCCTGTAACTTTTCGCACGCAACTGCATCGCCCAGGTGCGTAATCGTCAGTTGGTTATAAGTCAGAGTTCCCGTTTTGTCGGTGCAGATTACATGGATCGCACCTAATGCCTCTACGGCCTTTAGTTCCTTTACCAGGACATTCTTTTTGGCCATCCTTAAGCTACCGATTGCCAGAGAAAGGGTAAATGTAGGCAGAAGACCTTCAGGAACGTTGGCCACAATAATGCCCATCATGAATACCAGGTTTACCCACAGGGATCTTCCGCTGAAAACCCCATAGAGAAAAAATAAAAACCCCATACTGACCGCAATAAGGGTCAGAATTCTTACCATGCGGTCCGTCTCGCGTTCCAGAGGAGATGGACTCCTTTGGATGGCCTGGGAAAGATCTGCCAGTTTGCCGAATTCTGTCCGAACACCGGTCGCAAAAATCACTGCCTCGCCGCTACCCTTGAGGACTGAACATCCGGCAAAAACGATGTTTTCACTCTCGGTCATACGTCCGTCTACTGCCGACTCCTTGAGGCTTTGGGCCTTGGATTCTCCGGTGAGTGGAGCGTTGTTTACTACCAGATCGTCGCATTTGACCAATCGGCCATCGGCGGCAATACGGTCTCCTTCTGATACAATGAGAATGTCTCCCGGAACCAGGTCTTCGGCCAAAATTTCGGCATCGGTTCCGTCTCGCCTGACCCATACGCGGAAAGGCAGAAATTTCTTCAGGGCCTCCATCGCCTTTTCGGCGCGATATTCCTGTATAAAACTGAAAAAAGCGTTCAGAAAGGATACTCCGAGCAGTGCCCAACCCAACACATCCATACTTTTGCCCGGCTCTATATTGTCAGCGACAAAACAGATTATGGCAGAGACGTTCAGAAGAATGGTAAAGAAATTGGTAAATTGTTTTATGAAGGTACGGGCCCATTTCCATCTATCGATTACTTCCACAGTGTTCTTGCCGACTTCCAGCAGCCGTTCTTCGATCTCATGTCGGGTTAAACCCTCCGGCCGGGTTTCCAAATAGGCATAGACTTCTTCAGGGTTAACGTGTTGTATCTGTCGCGCCTTACTCATAGCCCCTGTAAATCCCTATATCACATGGTGTTCCTCGCAGGATCCGCTCCAGAGAATTCGCACTGATGGCATGGCCAAGCCAAGTTCGCTCCGATGCGCCAAGTAGGATCATATGCGTCTTCAACTTGCTACTGTGGACAAGGATTTCTCTTGGCCAGTCGTTACTTACTATGACACGACAGTCCAGCCGGAACCTGGCAGACTCGTATTTTTGCTTAATGTTCTGCATAACAGCGCCAAGGTATTTCAATCCCTTTTTGCGCAGTATCTGAATACGTTGCCTAGAAATTTGGTGAAGCTGAAAAGAACTCACGGTCATAACCCGCAAGAGGTAGACTTCTTCCACTTCGGGCAGAAACAGCCTGAAGAAAGGCCAGGCAGATTGAAAGCCCCTCGGATGTCCTGCCAGCGGGATCAAAAAATTACCGGGATTTGCAAGCAAACCCGGCTGCACGACCCGCACTGCCAGTACATTGAACTTGTTATGCCTGAAGAGTCCTTCAGAAATGGTCCCTGACAAGAAAGCCTGCCTCTTAGGGCGAATTCGAGTTCCGCACATGGCGAAGCTGTCCCTGCCGTAAGGAATAGCCTCCAGGAGAGACTGGCAGACGTTCTTTTTTAGCGGAAGGATTTTACGGTAAAGCTCTATCCCTTGAACTCTGCATTTTCGCTCGATCTTTTCGATTTTCTCAGCGACTCGCACAGGAGAAACGCTGCCGTCCTGAATGTGGATCAGAGTCAGTCTTTTTTCGGACGTATGGGACGCAAGACGAATACTGTAGAGGGATACCCAGTCACAATTAAGCGAGCCGTCATAGGCAAGATAGATCATTTTCGGAACTCTGAACTCCGTATGGATAGATATTTTTTGTTGACTTTCACCATAGACACCATGAACACAAAACGGCGAGGAGCAATCAACCGCCTCCTTTGGAAGGCCAGCTGCCAAGGCGGGGATAAAAGGGAGTGAGAAGGATCTCCGCCTTGGGAATCGTCTCTACCCTGTAGGTATCGAACATAGAGTTGAGACGCGGGAAATGCGCCAGCATTTTCCCATCGATACTCAACGATTTGTTATACAATTTGCATTCTTCATGTGTCTCGTAGGAATAAGTCTATCTGAAACTTGCGCTTTGCAGTTTCAATCATATCATCAACAACTTTAAAAATTGGCCGTCGCTCAATGTCACGTGCCATAACATAATGCAAAATACCAGGCGCATCCAATCGGGCTTGTCTCACCATTACCCGGCACGGCCCGATAGTCTTCGAAAACCGCCTAGTGCGGACCAGCATGCTAGGTGGGGAGGGGAGAAGGAAAACTCACCGTAACCGTTTACGGGGTTACAACGCCCGTTTTACAGCAACCCACCGAACTGTAAGCGTTTACAACTCCCCTTACCTGATTGGGTGCCGGTTTATGCACCTATCGTCCCAATCCAGTCCCCTACCCAATGCGTGACTGCAATCACTACGATTGCGATCAAAAGGTGTTCTCCGACGATCTTCCAAGGTGGCTCGCCCTGTGATTTTGCGATGATATAGCTCAGAACAGACAGAATGGACATTCCCCATATCAAATTCACAACTATGGCAGTGGATAAGGATAGAAGAAGGACGGGAACCACAAATGTCATTGCGACCAGGAATTTCGTCAGAAAGGTCGCAATGGTAGCCCCCCAAATCTGCTTAGCGGTGTGAGTGTTATCCGCTTCCTCTGAAATGTGGATTCCCAAAGCATCTGAACACGCATCAGCAATGGCGATTGTCAGAATCCCGGCAAGGACCACAATCCTGGAATGCGTCCCTGAGTGGAGACCGACCATGAGACCGAGAGTCGTGATGACCGCTGACGTCAGCCCAAACGAAATGCCTGTTCTCAACCAATGCTTCATCTGTGTGTTCTTATCTTAGCCACCCAACATCAGGGCTCTGCCGCGCCGCGAGACGCCTCTGGGTTTGGATTTCCATTACTTTCCTTGGTGTCGCCAATGGATTGCGACGTCGGTTGCAGCCCTTGGTTCGGTGCCATAGATCAGGACGGGTCCGCAAATTTGCTGTGATGAATTCTCATGAAGATCTCCAGCAGATTCCCGGATGCTATATCGGAAACATCAAGATCATACACATCCTGGATTTTCTTCTGGGTGTCAGTTAGCTCCATCTCATCCAAACCCGTGAAATCGAAAAGACTCGATTCGTCACTGATTAGGTATTCTTCCGGCTCGAAATTGAAGATCTTCTTCATGAAATCCTCGGAGATATCCAGAAACATGTCGACACCGTTAGTGGGAGCAAATTCGATCTTCTTGCCCTTGAAGGGTCCGCTTGGAATAACTCTGTCGTTTTCTTTCATTTCTATTGCTGCCGCACCGAAGGGTGATGAGGATGAGACTTCGATTAACCTGTTCGGTGTTCACTCCATCGGTACTTTAGTACCTTCCGTCGATTGTTTTTAGTTGTTATCTTGGCAATGAACAAGTTGTCCCGTTTGCCCTCACAATACTCATGAATTACAGCCCGCGCGTAGCGAGGCCTTTTGAATGGGGTGGCAGTGTTAATGTCGTCACACCATGTATCATCTGACACGTTGAGAAACATCCGCCAGCGTCCACCGGGAAGAAGATCGCTGTGTATCACGTAGCGTACAGGATTCTCCAGATCCTTGACTCGTCTTTTCAGCTCCCGAATCTGTTCCGGCGAAAACTCCAGATTATCTTCGAGCTCAGCCTCATCACGTTGTCTCTTGGACTTTAGCATGTTTCTTCTTTCACACCGAACGTCGCAAATCAGCCAGACAGCAAAGCCATAGCGACGAGGAACGAGGAACGGCGGGTTTGCGGTTGCTGAATTAGCTTTGTTTGGTCATTTAATCTGCATTAAGATTTTTCAAAATTTTCTTTGCCAATAGTTCTTTGATTTCGGTGTGCCGTGGGACAGCTTCCGTCGCTCCATTCTTCGGATTAATCCAAAGTGAATGTGAGGCTCCTTCCCGTTTCAGATAGCAACCCGCGATTCTCAACCTTCGCTCCAAGTCTCGTCGTTTCATCCAATCATCACCGTATCTTGAATAGTGTCGTCAGGCAGCCCTCGAAGAATGTCAGCCTTGCGATCCTCCAAGATCAATTCAATAGCCTGCCGCAAATTAGCCTTGGTTTCCTCTATTGTCTCACCCTGTCCATTGGCACCAGGTACCTCCGGGCAGATAGCCCAGAAGCCGCCCTCGGATGCGGCCTCTATAATTGCTGTGAATTCTGCCTTCATTATAATCTCCTATCTTTTGTTGTTGACCGAATCATTTGGGATAACCGGTTTGAAAAATCGTCCGCTTTTTCAAATCCGAGTTTATCCCATTGTTGTGTGCAGCATTGATCAAAACTAAAAGCTACCTTTAAAACTCGATTATTTCATTTTCCACTTCTCTGTAGATTTCATCAATATTTTTCTGAATGGATATTGTGCTTTGGATTGCAGTTGTAATCTTGCAGTAATGCTTAACATTATCAAGAGCTAGGACTTTCCCTTTCCTGTCTTTGAGCCACTTGCTTAAAACCTGATACCCGCCGATCCGGTATTGCCAGATATTTTCCTGTATCCCTTCAAAATACTGGTGTTTATTGATGTAAACACACGAGAGCTTTTTGTCATATTTTATCTTTTCTATTCTTTTGTCGCCAGTGCCCTGAAACTTGGCGATCGGTAAATCAAGCATAGGGGATTGCATAAGGTGTAAATCCACAAGAAGTTTTCCGCATTCTCTCAATTTATGAAAAAGGCGTTTGTCTTTTGTGAAAGGGACTCTTGGAAAATCCGTTTTTAAAAATTCGGCATATTCCGTCCGGTAAATGTTGGAGTAAAGAACAGCGTAAATATAGTAAAAGATGTCTTCAGGCTCCGAATCGGTTTTATAGGCTTTCGCCAGGGCGGAGAATACCTTTGGGTTGATATTCGGCTGCTTTCCTTTGGATTCTTCCAGGTGGCTGAACAGATCTTTTTTGTTTGGGTCGGGGTATAGGTAGAGGGAGAAAAGGTAAGAGCGTTCTCTTGTTTCCAAAGAGACTGTACAATCATTAATGATATAATTTGTACACAATGCATGCCTGAAATCACCATTGACTTGGCGATTGGAAATCATTCCCAAATTCTCCTGCATCATATGCCGCATGACCCTTTTGACTGTTCTCCAAACGACTGAATCATGACAGAAAATCCACCGGACATCGAAAGGGCGATAAAGCACACGCAAGGTAAGAGAGGATAAATCAGAATCAGAAATATTTTGAAGCATATTCCATGCTTTTCTTATATCCCAACCTTTCTTTTTCCTTATTTGGAAGAATTCGTGAAGCTCATCATCAGAACATTTACTGTGCTTGAATAGGCGGATCTTATTGATTAACCTGTTTTTATCCATGTCTATGACAAAATGGTCTCTGGCTGTAGTCATACCGACACCATTGAGCGGGAAAATATCGGTTATTTTCGGCGACTTTTCATATTGTTCTAAAAGCCTTTCATCCCTTGGAACAAAAAGATGAAATTCTGATTTGGGAGCTATTTCTTGCCATTTTGTTGTTGTAATATCATTA
>Ga0307990_1000793_pt1 | contig 27208 bp, 23 predicted proteins | sample EllFjometagen129_FD_203168 | JGI IMG/M metagenome (GOLD analysis project Ga0307990, IMG submission 203168) | Marine microbial communities from Ellis Fjord, Antarctic Ocean - #129 | ecosystem: Environmental > Aquatic > Marine > Unclassified | place: Southern Ocean | collected 2014-10-08
TATATACTGAAACAGGGGCACCCCTGACAATATACCCGTAATATTTATGTGGGAAACCGACGGCAAAAATTACCTGCCCCCTTTTCCAAACGGGAAGAGGGGGCAGGATGTAACATATAGGAGTTTTGCTTAAAACTTGGTCGGCCAGTTCGCCAGTCTGTGCTCGCCGATCCCTTTTGTTTTCGAGAGGTCCTGGGTCTGCCGTAGCACTCGGATGATGTGATCCCGCGTCTGTCGGGGATCGATCACATCATGGATAAAGTGCAGCCCTGCCGCGCCGTATGGCTCTGTCCCCTCGGCCATTTTCGCGATACGCTCATCCTGCTCCTCCGGGCTTTTCGCCGGCGTTGCGCCGAAGACAACGTTCGCGGCAATGCCCGGATCGACAAAACTCATCTCAGCCGTGGGCCAGGCAACGATGGAATCGGCCCCGCTCCCGGATCCGCACATGTTCCAGTAGGCCATCCCGTAGGCCTTTCTCACGATAACGGTAATCTTCGGAACCGTAAGCAGCCCCAGGGCGTTCATAAAGTTCATAACGTGGGCTCCGACGCGCTTCCGCTCAGCCTCGCGGCCGACGAGAAACCCCGGGATGTCTTCAAAAAAGACCAGGGGAATGTTGAACGAATCGCACAGGCAGAGAAAGCTCATCACCTTCTCAATCCCGTCGGTATCCATGGCGCCGGCGTTGAACTGCGGCTGGTTGGCCACGATGCCGACGGCCTTTCCGTCGATCCGCGCCAGTGAGGTGATCACCGTCCTTCCGAAGAGGGGTTTGATGGGAAAGAGGGTGCCCTTGTCCACGACACAGTCGAGGATACGGTTCATATCGTAGGTCCGGTTCCTCTTTTCCGGGAGCAGGTCGAGGATTCGCGGCATATTCTCCCCCGACCCTTCCGGGACCGGCGCGAGCGGCGGAAGTTCTTCATTGTGGGCGGGCATGTAACTCAGATACTCTCTGATGGTTTGCATGCACTCGTCTTCGTCCTCCGCCACACGATCGGCCATGCCCGTCACCTTGCCGTGGAGCTCCCAGCCTCCCAGTTCCTCGTCGGTGATATTCTCGCCCAGCGCTATCGACACGATCCGCGGACCCGAAACCCCCATTGCCGTTCCCTTGACCATGACGACGAAATCGGAGAGACATGCCATCCACGTCGGTTCCCCATAGCATTTGCCGAGAACGGCCATCGCCATAGGGGTTTTTCTCACCCGGCTCATGTGAGCGATAAACGAGTCCCGCCCTCCGCCTCCATAGGAGGCCAGACCGGCCGATCCCATAATATCGGGCATGCGGGCGCCCCCGGCCTCACCAAGATAGATAACGGGGAAACCGTGACGATCCGCCGTATCCCTGATATCGCCCTCTTTCCGTCCGGCGATCCGGCTCGATGTCGCCCCAAGAACGGTAAAATCCGCCGCAAGAACACCGACTGGACGTCCATTGATTTGGCCATACCCACCGACCTTGCTATCGGCGGGGCTTTTATCTTCCATACCCGGCATGTCGGAGTGGTTGAACAAACCAACCTCAAAGAAAGAACCGGGATCGATCAGTTTGTCGATCCTCTCCCGGGCCGTATATTTTCCCTCATCGTGTTGCTTCTGTATCTTCTTTTCGCCCCCCATCTCCAAGGCTTTTTTCCGGCGGTGTTCCAGTTCCTCCATCTGTTTTTCAAAGGGCATCTCTCAGGGTTTCCTCCTTCCAAATTGATCTTGATTTATTACTAAGACAGGGGACAAGCCCCTGTCTCTTAGTAAAAACTATGTGCATCAAAATTCGATTTTTTCCTGTTACATCCGAAGCAGCATCCCCCCGAAGGGTTCGGGGTCAGATGCCGACAGTGTCTCATGGCACTCGATGTCTGGTTTTAGTCGTTTCCGTTCACTTTTAATCCATACTTTTCATAAATGTAATCGTTAGCTTCCCCGATACGCGCCGAGATTGACTTTACCCTCATCGGTGTCTTCGACATCTTGCCGGTGGTCGGCACCTGAAAGGTTCCGTAATAGGTGTCGTTCACCTTAAAGAAGGCATTCCTCACCCCCCAGTGCTTTACCTCCATGACTTCCATGGGGCGTAGCATCTTGGTGGTAACCGGCAGGCCGCCACCCCGCCATTTCGATTTTGCGGCTTTCATGCTGAATGCCTGAAATTTCGTGAAGATTTCCTCAAAGGTCATGCCGGAGATGGCCTGTTCAATCTCCCGGTTGAGGATCTTCGCCCTCTCGACGTCATCAGTGATCCTGTCCAAGAGGGTCTTCCAGTCTTCTTCTATCTTCCAGAGACCCAGGATTCTCAGGGTCGCCCTGAAGTCCTGATCCCTGAAGCAGGCAATCGCGGCATAGCCGTCTTTACATTTGAAAAATCCATAAGGAGACAGACCATAATCGAGCGTCCCATATCGGGGCCGCGGTCTTTTCCAGATATATCCGATCGTTGCGGGAATGCCGGCGCAGGAGGAAAAGGAATCCGCCGTTGCCACATCGATCATCTGTCCCTGCCCCGCACGGCTTCTGAAAAAGAGGGCCATGAGTATGCTGCACACGCTCGATACGGCGGTGGCGTATCCGGCTGCGTAAAAGCCGGCCCTTGTGGGGAAATTGTATGGATCCGGCTCATCCGCCAGCCCTCCGATCAGGGCGGCAAGACCCGATTCGGCCTGGCTCGTCAGGTCCGACCAGGGCATGGAAGCACACTCCTTTGCCCTGTTCGTGTACTGACCATAGGGTGTGATCGCCACATAAATAAGGCCGGGATTTATCTTCTCAAGCTGTCGATAACCGATCCCGAGTGAATCCATCATGCCGGCTTCAAAGGTTTCAACCAGTATGTCCGCTTTTTTTACAAGAGCGATCAGGTTTTCACGACCCTCTCTGTCATGAATATCAAGGGTGATGTTGTGTTTATTTCTGCTCTCCATAAGGTAGGGGATACCGGTGCCCTGGACATTGACGCCATAGGGAGTCATGACTCGCGCGGGATCGCCCTCCGGCGGTTCGATATTGATGACCTCCGCGCCTGCCTCGGCCAGTAAGGCAGTAGCAATGACGCCGGTAAAATTGGCATAGCTGAGATCAAGCACAACCGTACCACTCAATGCCTCCGGTTTACCCTCGGGATACATGATGTCAGAAACCATTTTACTCCATTCGGAGAGCCGCTTGGTAGCCCCCTTGTTCTGCATGTGCCGCGAATAAATCTTCTCTTTCTCTTTAATTGTCCTCACCCCCCTTCCCATCGTAATTAAACATCGTATCTTTCTCGATGTCGTAGTAGGCAGGGGGACGCTGTCCGACGCGGTAGTCCCAGGTTCCCACGATCCTCTCCTTCTCGAGCTTACGTATCTCCTCTTCCGATAATCCCAGAAGTGTTTTAAAAATATACCGGTTATGGTATCCCAAAGGCCGGGTAAGCCATTTGATCCGGCCCGGCGTTTTGCTCATCATGGCGGCGGATCCCGCCATTACCAGCTTCTTGTACATTTCATCGTCAAATTCCACGACGCTTCCCCGCTCCCTTCTCCAGTCGTCATTGGCCAGTTGCAGATCATCCATCACTTCGCTGAGGGGAAACGCACAGCTTTTTGTAAGCTCCCGGAGTTCTTCGGAGTTTTTTGAGGCGATCCAGTTTCCCACTATGGGATCAAGCTCGTCGGCATGTTCCTTCTTTAACCGTTCCAGGGCCGTTGCAAACCGTTCGTCTCCGGCCAGATCCTCTCTCCCCATAACAGCACACAGTGAACGAAATTGTTTATCCGTATTGATCGCCAGCGCAAAGAAAATACCATCGGTCGTTTTGAAGATTCCCGATGGCGCCGCCGTCGGATCATGATTGCCCGTGCGCCCAATCTCATCACCCGTTACACTGCTGTAGGTAAAATTGAAGAGGGAACGCATCAAGATCTCCGTCTGGCATACGTCGAGATATTGACCTTCTCCGGTTCTTTCCCGGTAATTGAGCGCCATCATGATCGTCATGGCGGCGAAGAAACCGGGATAGAAGTCCCCGTAAAAGTCAGGCGCCTTGAAGTAATATTCCGTATCGGGGTAGCCGGTGCTACTGATAACACCACTCGCCCCCTGCGCGAGGAGGTCCCATCCGGGGAAAAACCGTGCCGGTCCTGATTGCCCGAAGGTGCTCAGGCTTGCATAAATAATCTTGGGATTGATTTTCCTGACCTGGGTATACCCGATCCCCCAAGCCTCGACGGTCCCGCTGGCAAAATTCTCGATCACGATGTCGGATTTTCCGGCAAGTTCAAGGATGAGTTCCTTACCCCGTGGATACTTGACGTCGATCCCGACGAAATACTTGCTGTGATTAATGAAGTGCCACATGGGATTCGAGTGCTTCCAGTATTTGCCCCAATAGGTGGACGAGCGCCAGTAGTCTCCCTGATAGGGAACTTCGACCTTGATGACCTCGGCGCCATGCTCGGCCAGGATATTGGCGGCCTTCGGACCAAATATCATATGGGATAGATCAAGGACCCGTATGCCTTTCAGCGCCTCCGATTTTTGCTCCACCTTTGATCGATCAAAGGTCTCGGCTGTATAAGAAAAATAGTCGTTCTTCATAAATCTATACTCCCATATATGCTTTTTTTATCAGGTCACTTTCGAGGAGCTCTTTGCTGGTTCCTTCCATGACGACTTCGCCATCCTGCATGACATATCCTCGGTCACTGATCTCTAATGCTATCTGCGCATTCTGTTCCGACAGGAGAACGGTTATCCCCTTTTTCGTAAGCGCCTCGATGGCTTCGTAAATCAGATCGTGGAATGCCGGGCTCAGTCCCAGAGACGGCTCATCGATCATGAGAAGCTTCGGTCGCGCCATGAGCCCCCTCGCGATAACGAGCATCTGCTGCTCACCACCGCTCATGAGACTTGCACGCTGATCGGCCCGCTCCTTCAGTATAGGGAACATCTCCGATACCTCATCAAACATCTTGTGTCGGAATCCCCAGGCCTTGCGGGTGCTGGCCCCCATGAACAGGTTCTCTTTTGCGTTAAGATAGGGGAATATCTTTCTCCCCTCAGGTATCTGTGAGATCCCGGCCTGCACGATTTTCTGTGGGGATGTGTTTTCAATATTGTTTCCCAGAAATGAGACGGTACCCGATGTTCCGCGCATGACACCCGATATGGTATTGAGGAGCGTCGTCTTGCCAGCCCCGTTTGCACCGAGCAGCGCCACCAACTCACCCTCTCCTATTTCAAGTTTCACATCATGCAGAACCGGAATGACGCCATATGAGACATTCAGGTTTTCGATCGTCAGCATCATTTGCGTTTACCCCCTAAATAGGCCTCTATGATTCGTGGATCCTTCACTATTTCAGCAGGAGGCCCCTCCGCAATTTTTTTGCCGTACTGGAGAACGACTATGCGTTGCGCGGCGTTCATGATAATTTTCATGACGTGTTCAATCCATAAAAGCGTTATGCCGAACTGGTCCTGTGCACTCCAGATCATATCAAGGGCTCGATTGGATTCAACGGGATTCAATCCAGCCATCACCTCATCAAGAAGGAGGAGCTTCGGCGTGGTTGCCAGGGCACGAGCAAGCTCGAGCATCCTGAGTTCGTACAGGTTGAGGTTGCTTGCGAGCTCATCCCGCTTTGCAAAGAGCCCGACAAACTCGAGATAGTATGAGGCCTCGAGACCCGCATCGGAAAGACACATATTGGGCCGCTTCTTTCCGTTCAGGACACTCACGGTCACCCCTCCCAGAGCGGTCATTGCATAGAAGGGCTGAGGGATCTGATAGGTCCTCGATATGCCCAGGTGGCAAATCTTGTTGGATGTCAATCCGGTGATCCGTGTCCCTTCAAAATCTATCGTTCCCTCCGTGGGCTTATACAGGCCGCATATGATATTCATCATCGTTGTCTTGCCCGCGCCATTTGGTCCGATCAAGCCAACTACCTCGCCCTTTCCGACCGAAAAACTGACGTTGTCAAGCGCCTGAAGTCCTCCAAACTTTATACCAATATTTTTTATTTCGATCACGTTTCAACTCTCCCCTTCGGTTATGGAACTGCAGAACTATGGTGATCCCTGTTCGGCATCACCCGGCAGGCCTCGGTCATTCTCTCCTGACGTGTAGCTTGGGAAAGTAGTCACGGGGATGTCTTTTGTGGTACAGGCCCCAGAGACCTTCGCCCCGTGGCAAGATAAGAATCATGGCGATAAGAACAAGGGGGAATACCCACTGATTGATGTGTCCGAAACCGCGTAACACCTCCTCGATAATCGCGACAAAATATGCGCCCGGGACCGCGCCGTAGACAAAAGCACGCCCGCCGATGATGACGATGATCAGCACCTTGAGCATGTAATCAAGCGGGAGATAGGTTATCCCAGCAAACGATCTGAAGGTATGGACAATGAACCACCCGACAATTCCGGTGAGAATCGAGGGAAAGACATAATAAAAAACCTTGTACTTGCTTACATCAATCCCCATCATTCGGGCCACATCTTCGTTCTCGTTGATCGCGGCCAGCGTCACGCCGAACCGGGATCGGCCTATTTTGTCCGCGATAAGAATGAAGAGGAGCATCATAAAGAGAGACAGGTAATAATATGCCATATAGTTCCAGCGAACCCTCCCCAGATCGAGGAGCGGACTCATTCCGAAGAGTCCGACTTCCCCCCTGAAGAGATCACCAAACTGGTAGGTCAGATCAAGAAATGTAAGGGGCAATATGAGCGTTAGGAGTGAAAAATAAAGCCCCTTTGCGATCCATGTTGTCGGACTGAGCAGAAGGGCAACGGAGCCGCATACGATAACAGTAGCAATCAGTGTAAAGAAAGGGCTCCAGCCAAAATGGAGATTGAGGAGCGCGGCGGTATAGCCGCCGATCCCCAGGTAGAGCTGGGGACCGAAATTGACCCGTGCCGTACCCAGTATCTGCAGACTCAGGGGTATCGCCAGACATGCCAGCAGATTGGCCGTCGTCAGCATCGTTAGAAGATGCGGAAAGGAGTAAAAGAATAGCGGCAGGATCAGCAGAAGTGCGACGCCTATGATCGGATTCCTCCAGTAGCGAGGTTCTATACACCACTCCAGCTTTTCAAGCCCCCATCTCAATAAGATTCTATCTCGTTTTAGTTCAAACTTTACCATATTGTTTCTCCCGCCATCAATCCTCCGCGTTTAACAATCAAGAAAATGAGTGTCACCACAAGGGCCGCAAGCCCCATGAATCTGGGCGCCCACAGGAAACTCACAGAAAAATGGATAAAGGCAATCAGATAGGAAGCTATGATGTTTCCTTTCAGGTTCCCCAATCCGCCCAGTATGGCGATAAGCATTGCTGTCATGAGAAGCGACGCCCCCATGAACGGATCGATACCCCAGAAAGGGGCTATCATCAGGATACAGATCGTCGGAGGAATTATCGACAGGATCATTGCCAGGTAATACATATTATCGACGCTGACCCCCATAAGTTTTGCGGCGTAAATATCCTGGCTCATTGACCTGATAATCAGGCCCGTGCGTGTCTTGAGAAACATAAGGACGAAAAGTCCAGTCACCACAACACCGACCGCGGCGGCGGCGATCATCTCATATGAAATATTGACCGCACCAATCTTAGCCATACCCGTAACCAAGGCCGTGGGAAGATTCACCCCTGACGTCGTGGGATACAGGTAATTCGCGAAATGCGCAACCGCCATGAAGATCAGCATCGAAATCACCAGCAGGTTTTCCTCTTCGTCGAGGTAGCGCTGGAAAACGCCCTTATAGAACACAAGGATTGCGATCGCGATCTGCAGAAGGAACATGAGGATAATGCTCGGGATCAGTCCCAATCCCATCCCAGACATAAAAAGCCAGGTGCCGTATGCGGCAATCACAAAGGTGGCTCCATAGCCCAGATGAAAAATCCTCAATACGCCACAGATCAATGAAAACCCCATGGAAATCAGAAGATAGATCGATCCCCATATAATTGTATAGACAATAATGTTTTGAATAACTACGGCCATAACTCACTCTCTCATCTCATTGTTCGTTACCCATGTGTCTACCCTGCCCCCATGGGTACCTTGTTGGATTACGGCGGGCGAATAAACGTAGTACCCCTGTTTAGCCGCCCACCGTCTTCTCCGTCACATCGTGTCCTATTTCCTCAACTCCGCCGGTGATTTGAATTCCCCCGTCGCAATGTCTGCGGGTATGATAACCACCATCTCCCCGTTCTGCCACTGGACGATGGGAGTTATATATTCCGGATAGGGCAGGTTGTAATGATACTTGGGATTCCATCCGATCGTTCCCAGCACGGCAACCTCCCGGACCTGTTCCAAGGCCTTGATTACTTTTTCGACATCCTTTGCGCCGCCTGCCTGTTCCACCGCCTTCTTATAGCCATTGAGCGTGTCGTAGGTTGTGTGGGAACCGAAAATGGGCCCCGTTTTATACTTCTCCACCATGTCGGTCATAAAGGGGATGGTCCTTTCCGTGATAGGAACCTTGACAAAGGACGATCCGACAGATCCGCCGCTGATCTTCCCCTCAGTCATCTTCCACGCCACGGGCATGCCGGCGAGGCCGCCCCAGATAAACCAGGGAATATCACTGGCACTGGACTGCGCCCATTGCTTAATAAAGGAGCCCTGGTCGATATATCCCACGACGCAGTCCATCACACCGGCGCCGGATGCCGCGACCTCTTCAAAGACGGTGCTGAACACCTTCTGGTCCAGAGAGAGGGTCGCCTCGTAGACGACTTCCAGCCCCTTCTTCTCATACTCGGCCCTCAATCCATCGGAAACCCCTTTGAGACCTTTGCGAAGGGGTTTTGTCCACTCCATATCTTCATAGATGATGGCGACCTTGTTAGTGCCGATCGTATTCTTGAAGAAATCAGGGAGCACTTCCTTCCCCATAATTTTCAGGTAGTTTGTCGATATGTAATAGTATGTCTGGAAGCCGAACCTGTACTTTTTGTAATTGTCCCGTACGTGATGCCAGATGCTGTCCCCCGACCCTATGGTCGAGAACATTATGTGCGGATACTCACGGAAGAGTTCGGCGCCGATCTCCATTCCGGCGACACCCATCTCGACCTTTTCCGCAACCACAACAACATCCACCTTGTTATACATAACCAGCTTTTTGTAGACCTCGATGGCTTTCGGTATCTCCCCCTTCGTATCTTCAAGAATTAGCTCAACCGGCCGGCCCAGGATCCCCCCCGCCTCGTTCATCTCGCTGACCGCCAGTTTGGCAGCGGCCTGCGCGCTGAGTGTCGACGGCGATGACAGGTTCCCCATAAAACCGATCTTGATCGGTTTGTCCTTTGCCACAGCCACCGTCGACATCCCCAGTGCCACAACGGAGATGGCAGCAAAAACGATTAGAAACAGACGTAACTTTTTCATAATCCTCCCCTTTCCCTGAAATGTTTTTTGTTCTTTATCCATTACACAAAACCATCATCAAGTCAACACCTTCAGAAATACTTTACACATGCCTCTCTTAACAAACCTTTTGATAGCGATACCGTGTGCCTCTTCTTAGCTTTGAAAAAGATTTTTCACCCCTCGAAAGCACCCCCTTATTGAGGGGGCAAAACCATTTCCCGTCTCCCGGTCTGTAAAATGAGAGGGAAATTGCACATGGATGCATATGCCCCTCAGAACGCTCCTGTCTGATACCAGGGTTTTTTCTATTGCGGTATCAGTCCCATTCTAAATTACCCGTAAGGGTTACCTCCCTATCGGGTACGTGTTTGTCTTACAAGGCTCGCCCTGATTTTCTGCTTGCAGCTCCCATGTGGACCCTTCTGCCGTGCCTCCGACAAGGCTAAAAGTCTGAGGGCAGGGACCTCTCAAACCATGTTAGCAAGAGCAATTGCCGTGCCAAAGGTGAGCAGGGGGTATTCGGACGAATATACACCGGGTTGTGAGTGGGTTGAAAGGGGAAGCACCTTATGGAAATAACGAAATATCGTTATTATGCTATATATCGTTAGTAAGGTGAGAGCGTAAGGACAGAAGGCTTGCGACTGTGCTTCGCGGGAGCAAAGAGAAGTTCACATCGAGACAACTTGCGCCATTTCTCTGATTTCAACACCCTTCCTGTCCACCTTCAACCGTTATCTCCGATGAAGGTGGCCATTATCGCGGGTATTATCTTGATACCCCTCAATAAACTCATCGGTCATCCGATAGGCCTCATCATCCGTATACTGCCGTGGCGGATGCTTGTAGAAGTAGGCCGATGGACCCTCAAGCACTCCTCCCTGACCGCGGTCAAGCGCGAGTTTGACGCAGCGGATGGCATCTATCACCACGCCTCCCGAGTTCGGTGAATCCTCAACGGAGAGACGAAGCTCGAGATTCATCGGTATGTCACCGAATATCCTCCCTTCCATACGGAGAAAGCATATCTTGTTGTCTTTCTGCCACGGCACATAATCACTGGGACCGATATGGATATCTTCATCAGCCAGGCGGCTGCTCGTAACCGATTGGACGGCTTCGGTCTTCGATTCTTTTTTCGATTTCAGACGACGGCGATTGAGCATATTGAGGAAATCGGTATTCCCGCCTGTGTTGAGCTGGTACGTGTGATCGAGTTTTACACCCCTCTTTCTGAAGAGATCGGTGAGAACCCGGTGTGTAATTGTTGCGCCAAGTTGCGACTTGATATCATCGCCGACGATGGGTAGCCCCTTTTTCTCGAAACGCTCGGCCCACAAGGGGTCGCTGGCAATAAAGGCAGGCATATTATTGATAAAGGCAACACCCGCCTCCAGTGCGCACTCCGCGTAAAACCGGGTGGCCTCCTCCGATCCCACCGGCATGTAATTCAAAAGGATTTGGGTACCACTCTCTATGAGCGCTGCAACGACAGCCCCCTTATCCGATTCGGGAACATCGGCGGGGCAAAAGGTGTATCTTTCTTCATATTCTTTCATATGGCCGGAGACACCATCCAGGATTCTGCCCATACGAACCGTAACCCCGGAGGCGGGAAGTTCCGGATAGAAAATGGTGGTGCAGTTTGGCCCGGCAAAGACGGCATCATGGACGTCTCTGCCAACCTTCCGTTTGTCGATATCAAAGGCCGCAACGACCTCTATATCTCCCGGTTCGTATATACCGATATCCCAATGCATCAACCCGATCGCATCTGCGGAATTCTTGTCGCTATAGTAATGGATCCCTTGAATCAAAGAACTTGCGCAATTCCCTACCCCTGCCAACGCTATCTTGATCTTACCCACAGTTATTACCTCTCGAGAATTAGAAATGACCCATAGTCTCCGATAGAAATCCGGTCGACGAGTCGCGCGCTATGATACAACAAGACATTAGAAATGCAAGCCTAAAAAAAACGGTCCGTACCCTGTGCACCCAATGTTCAGCGGTGATCCGTCCGTTCCTGACGGGGCCGGTACTGCCGGTTGTCCTCTTTAGCCCACCCTGCAAGAAAGGGGGCGGCGACCCTGGCAAGGATGCCCGAAGGGTGGTTTAGACGGTTTATTGATTTTGAGCGCTATTTCTAGTAGTAAGGACATTCTAGGAATACCCTGGACACAAGTGTATTCTATCAGGCAAGCAGAGGCGCGGCAGTGAGAGCACAGATTCTCAAAAACTACTATACCCTTATAGAAAGACTGATCAGGCCACTGATACGCTCATCTTTTTCGCCGAACATTGTTTCACTGGTTTCTCTTGTTGCATCATTTGCCGCACTTATCTTATATGCCCGCGGCACATTCTTCTGGGGCGGCATCGTATTGCTCCTGTCCGGGTTTCTCGACACCATTGACGGAACAATTGCCCGCCTTACGGGACGATCGACACGATTCGGGGCACTTCTTGATTCTACGCTTGATCGCTATGCCGATTTCTTTGTTTTTGCCGGTTTTCTGATATTTTACCGATACCATTGGATGTTTTTTATCGTAACCCTGGGCATGCTTGGTTCCTTCATGGTGAGTTACGTGAAGGCACGTGCCGAATCACTCGGCACAACACGCGTTGTGGGCCTCATGCAACGTCCGGAACGGGTCTTGCTGATTGTGGCGGGATCGCTCCTGACCGTGCCGACATCATGGTATGATCCCAGATATCAAGACGTCCCTCTCATTACCGTTTTGTGTTTTTTGTCTATTCTTACCAATATTACGGCCATTCACCGCCTTCTGGCCGCGAAACTGGAATTCTCGCAACGGGGAAAGAAGGGGATACGGGGTGATCGGTGACCCTTTCCCGAGAAAGAAAGACGAAGATGGAAACAGCACCACTACCCATTAGGGCTTTCTGCCTGCGGCGTTCCAGTTCTTCCATCTGTTTTTCAAAGGGCATTTCTACAGTCTTCCTCCTTCAGAATAAATGGCGGGTTATCATTAGAGAACGGGGGACTGTTCCTGCCTCTTTACAACCGATCACCCGGCGCTATCGTGTTATGCCTTCATGGCATTTAATTTCCCCAGCGTTGTTTCCGCCTCCGCAATAGTCCGATCGACCAGTTCCTTTACCGTGGGAATATCCTTGATCGCACCGACGCCCTGACCGGCAAAGAGGATGCCGCCCTCGACATCGCCCTCGTTGAGCGCCTTCATGTGTTTCATAGTCCCCACCGCCTCCCGGGCCAGGACCATGAGCGGGTGCCCTTCCTCGGCCCGCATCATCTCGATGGACAGTCCTGCAAACTTCAGGAAGGATAACTTGAGCAGCTTCTTGACTTGGAGTGCCGCCTTGATCGACTCGAAAATCGGAAACCCCCGTTTCGTCATCGCCTCGGCTTCCTTGGTCTTCAGCACCCGGCCGTCCATCCCGTCAAAGACATTGTCGTAGAGCGTGTCCTGTTCCGTGGCCTGTAGGCAGAGCTGCTTGAAGTTGTCGTGAACAAAGCTTTCCTTGGTTACCATGAACCGGCTCCCCATCGCTATGCCGTCGGCCCCCAGGGCAAGCGCTGCTGCCATTCCCCCCCCGTTGCAAATCCCCCCCGCCGCGATCAGGGGGACATCCACCATGCTCGCCACCAAGGGTAACAGGACCATCAACGTGGCTGCCGCGCCGTGGGCCGCTGCCTCGTGTCCCGTCACCACCAGGGCATCACAACCCAACTGGGCCGCCTTAGCCGCATGCCTCGCGATTGCGATCGTACCGACGACCGTTCCGCCATAGGCGTGCACATCATCGACAAACCAGGGTTTCCCCAGGGAATAGTTGATGACGGGGACCTTCTCTTCGATGGCAATCTCGACATTCTCCTTGGCGCCGGGCCCCACCAGTATCTGATTGATCCCGAAGGGCTTGTCCGTCATATCCCTGATCTGTTTGATACTCTCCCGGGTCTCTTCCGGTGTGCAGCGCGCTGTGGCTAGGGTTCCCAATCCTCCGGCGTTGCAGACCGCGGAAATCAGCTTCGGTTCCGTAACCCAGTTCATCCCCGCAAGCATGATTGGGTGCTCAACTCCAAACATCTCTGTCATTCGTGTCTTGAACATGCATATCTCCTTTAATAATAGTTTACTAAATACGTCCGTTTTCCCCTGCCGGAAGAAACACCCCTCCCGGCAGAGATACTAAAATCTTACAATTCCCAAGCGGCTCGTGCCCCCTCTTCCGTGGCCTCGATAATTCTCCGGACGCTGGAGGCGTCACCGACCACCGTGCAGGGTATGCCTGCCTCCGTGAGAACCTTCGTGAGGCCATCCCTCGGTTTGAGTCCCACAGCAACCACTACCTGGTCGAGGGGAGATACCGTTGATGCCTCTCCCGCCGTCTCAATCTCCGCACTCCCGTCGCCGATGGACGTTATCGTCGTACTGAAGAGGAGGAGGGCACCCTTGTCACGCAGCCGTTTGTGCAGCATGTACCCATGAGAGGTGATCTTCAGTACCGGCGAGCGTTTGAGCATCTCAACCAGGGTCACCTTGGTCCCCTGCTCGCTGAGGTAGTCTGCCGTCTCCATTCCGATCAGACCTCCGCCGATGACCAGGGCGTTCTTCCCCGGCTTTACGGCACCGCTCAGAATCTGCCAGGCATCGCAGACCTGAGGTCCGTCGATCCCCGCGATCTCGGGGCTGATCTTTTCGCCGCCCGTAGCAAGAATCACCGCACCGGGCCTTCCCTCGCGCACCATGGATTCCGTGACTTCTGTCCCTGTCTTGATCGTGATCCCCGCCTTTTTTACCTGACCGATCAACCAGTCGATCCAGTCACCATATGCCTCCTTGTGCGGCGGCTTGCGGGCATACTGAATCTGCCCACCCAATTCTTCAGCGCTTTCATAGAGGGTCACCGTGTGTCCCAGACGGGCCGCCTCGGAGGCCGCCGTCAAACCGGCGGGACCGCCTCCCACAATCCAGACATCCTTCGGGTTCGCCGCCGGTCCTTTGGGATAGATCGTTTCCTGCCCCGTCTCCGGGTTGATGGCACAGCGGATGTTCCCCTCGCCGAGGATCAACCGTTCGATACACCCCTGGTTGCAGGCAAGGCATTTTCGGATATCTTCCGTTCGCCCTTCCCGTGCCTTGATCAAAAAGTCTGGATCCGCGAGAAACTGTCGCCCGAAGGCGACCAGGTCGGCATCGCCGCGTTTGATCACCTCATCGGCGAGCGCCGGATCGCTGAAGCGCCCCACGGCAATAACGGGTACATCCACTACGTCCTTTACCTTCCTGGCAAGCCAGGAGTTAAAGCCGGGTTCGTACTCTATGGGAGCGCTGGTAATGCCCCCGGGGCTCCCGTGGGTCCCGAAGGAGGCGTGAATGATATCGACCCCGGCAGAGACAAAATCGGGGAGGATTGTCTGCATGTCATCGGCCGTGTAGCCGCCCTTGATGAATTCCTCTGTCGAGATTCGGATCGATATGGGGAAATCGTCCCCCACTTCCTTCCGAACCGTCTGGATGACCTCAACAACAAAGCGGGCGCGTTCTTTCAGGGTAGCCCCACCGTACTCGTCGGTCCTCTGGTTCGACAGGGTTGAGAGAAACTGGGTGAGGAGGTAACCGTGGGCACAGTGAAGTTCCACACCGTCAAAGCCCGCTTCACGGGCCCGCCGTGCCGCCGACCCGAAGGCGGCAATCGTCTCCTTGATGTCGTCGATGGTCAACTCCCGCGGTGGTATCCGATAGATGAGACTGGGGATCGCCGAAGGTCCCACGGCCTTTCCCTTGCTCAGCATATGCAGACTCTCGCGCCCCGCGTGGTGGATCTGCATGAAGATCCTGCTCCCCGCCTCGTGGGCAAGGGAAACCAGCTTCTCGAGACCCGGAATAAATCGGTCATCATAGGCCCCAAGCTGCGTATTGATCGCTATCCCGTCGGGATGCGCGGCAACGATCTCCGTAATAATCAGACCGGGACCGCCCCGGGCGCGCCGTTTCAGATAGGCGATACTGGCCTCGCTTACCGTCCCGTCCGCGCTGCCGAGATTCGTCCCCATGGGGGGCATAACAACGCGGTTCGGTATCTCTACACCCTTCACGGTAATGGGAGACAGGATATGTTTCAGTTCATTCATGACAAAACTCCTTTCAACCTTTACTAGTTCACATACTGTTTTTCTGCTCTGGGGTCATGAAGTTCATTCCCCCCCTTTTTCTTATACCAGGCTCGAAACTCTCATGCCCTTCCGGCCGGGCATGCAGCGATGCATCTGAAACAGTGGTAATGAAACCCGACAACCGGTGCCTGGTAAAGGTCCAACAGGACCGGATCCCTCAAAAGGGTCTTCTGCTCCTCCGGTGTCGCTCCGATAAACTTTCCCATAAATCCCATAAAGCGCCCGATCCCGTGGGGCTGTGAGCTTCTCAGGCACTTCATCTGATTCGTCTTTCCCTCTTCATCGAGGGCACCCTGCGGACAAGCCTCCACGCAGAGGCCGCACTCATTGCAAAGTTCCTCTGTGACCGGCGGATCCGATGCCAGTGGCAGTTCCGTCAGGACGGCCGTGTAGATGACACGTGTCCCATACCGGGGATTGATAACCAGGTTGTGCCGACCGAAAACACCGAGACCCGCGGCAACCGCGGCATGGCGAAGCGACAGATCGCCCACCAGCCCCATCGTCTCCGGCGACATGTCGAGCGGATAAGACACCAGTACCGAAGCGGCTTTCACCTTGTAGCTATCCTCAATAAACCGGGCCATGCGATAACTGGTCGCCTCCGCCATATGCCTCGTCGACATCCTGCACGACATGGCGGTACGGGTATTCTCACTCTCCAAGGCTCCATCCAGCTCCCGGAAGCCCAGGACGACGATCGACCTGATACTCGACAGGATGGTCGTCGGATCAGGTGACCGTTTCGAATGATAGTCCTCAATGGATGCAAACCCTACCAGATCGGCCTGCAATTTATAACCGTCCTGATTTTTTCTCTATTCATACTCCCCCTATATAGTTTGTATGCAAAACATAAATCCCCAAAAATCAGCGCTGCATGTCCTTCAGGAGCCGTTTGAGCAGCACCCTCTCCTCAAGCCCGAAGCTACTCAGCGCCTCCTGGTTCGCCTCCGTGGTTTCCTTGGTCAGCAGTGGTATCTGTTCCTTTGCCTTGGCCGTCAGGTAGAGTTTCAGCGACCGCTTATCCTCTTCAGAGGACTCCTTGATGACCCACTCACCGTCGGAAAGCCGATCAAGAATTCCTGAAAGAGTCGCATTATCAAGGGTTAATCGCTTTCCAAGCTCGCCGGCCGAGATGCCCTCCTCTTCGGAGAGAGCAAATATCACCAGATGCTGAGACGGGGTAAGGCCATAACCCTGGAGCCGTTTTTTGTATTTTCCATAGACATTCTGGTGAGCCTTCGAGAGAAGAAAGAGTATGCAGTCGTCGCAGTAATACATAGACATCCAACCCCATATAGTTTGTATACTAAATATCAGAGGGAAATCGGGCTGTCAACGGAAAAATGAGCTGGCGCCCCTCCAATGAAAAAAATTCCACCCGAACGCCCCGGTTTTCCCTTGGGATAGAACCTCCTTCTCATTAAAAAACGGGCCCCGCTGCAATGCAGCGGAGCCCGTTTCAGGAACTAACTGTTATGTTGGCAGAGTGAGTGCTACTTCTTCGCCCTCTTTCTCAACTCGGCCGGGTAGACAAAATCTTTCGCAGTACCAGCGCCGACTCTCTTAAAGATATCTTCGTTCTCTTCGCAGGAGGCCCCTGTATACTGGATCTTCCCGCCTTCCTGGAACTGGCCCATCGGCTGTATAAAAACGCCGGGGTATTGTTTGTTCAGAGGATCAGAGAGATCGACCCTGATCTTGGAGTGGAAATAGGGTTTCACCCTCTGCTGCTCGTAGGCCATCTTGCCGAGCGAATAGGTCGTCTCCGTCGTCTCCATCGCCTTGATCAGCTTGTCGATATCATCCACGCCGCCCGCGGTCTCGATCACCTTTTTAACGAAGTAGATGTCCGCGTAGGCGATGTGAACGTGGATCTGAGTCGGAATCTTGTGCTTTACGGCCATCTCCACGAAGGGGATGGTCTTGTCGGTCAGCGCAAGGCGGCACTCAGTAAATGAACCGACAATGCCCAGACACTTTCCCCCGGTCAGCTTCCAGAAATCGGCTGTCTGTGAGACGCCGCCATAGAGCATGGCGGGGATGTCACGCGCGGCCGAATCGGCCCACTGTTTGACGAAGGATTCCGTGTCGGTGAACCAGGAACTGACGTAGAGAATTACATCAGCCTTTTTCCCGGAAATCTGCTGTAAAAGGGGCAGGTACATCGTCCCGCGCGGCTTGACCGCCTTGCTGTAAACAATCTCGAACCCGTACTCCTTCTCCATCATATCTTCCCAGGGATCCATGTCCAAATAATCGATTCCCTCGCGCCACTGCTTGGTCCACTCAAGATCTTCCCAGAGCATGGCTACCTTTATTTTTCTTCCTTTTGCTTTCGTGAACATCACGGGCCATTGCTTTGCCCAGTAATATCTCATCTGAGGATAATGGGAGGGCTCCGGATCCCAGTCACGGAAGCAGAACTTATACTTCTCGTACTCATCGACGATCCGCGCCGTCAGCTCGGACCCCATTGGGCCGTTGAATATCATAATGTGCGGGTAGTCCTTGAACATGGACGCCGCGTTTTCCTGGGCGGCCAGGCATATCTCCGTCCTCCCCTCGACGAAGATGAACTTCGCCTTGTCTTCCATCAGAAGACGCCGCGTGCCTTCCACAGTCAGGGACGTAGCACCCTTGTTATCGGCGATCACGTACTTCAGCGGACGTCCGAGTACCCCGCCTGCCTCGTTGATCTCCTGGACAGCGACCTTTTGGACAGCCATGCAGGGTCTTGTCCCCGGCGAAAGTACCATGCCCGCGTAACCGATCACAATCGGCTCTCCCGATGGAACGGCGCTCATCCCGGTGGACGCGAAACAAAGCGTCAGTGAAAGTGCTGCGACAACGAATAAGCCAAATCTGAATCTCTTTACCATCATCCTTCCCTCCTTTTTATAGTTGCATTCTTTTTTATGATCTTGCCCGCGTGCCAACTCCCCAAGGGCATCGCTGGTTTCAAAGCATCAATTCCCGATGGGGACTAAAAATGTTCCATAAAAATCGGCAGCCGTATCACAATTGGAATAATGTGGGATAAATTATCAGTGAAGTTTGCTGAATGGCCATTTACAAGGTCCGTCAACGCGCCTTTGACTGGCTGTCCTGACACCGTGAAACTCTCGTTGTAGAAGGATGAAACGAATATCATGGACCCCCCCGGGGGCAGTAAAGATATCGTCTATTATAACTCCTTGTGGACCAGATCCCATTCATGCTCAGCAGCATAGACTTATTGGAAAGCCACTACGGCATTATGTACTGTGTTTGCTAACATGTCCAATAGCCCCCTGTCAAGGGGAAATGCGCGCCCACTATAATAGAAAACGGGCCCCGCTGCGATACAGCGGAGCCCGTTTCGGAAACTAACTATTATATTGGAAGAAGGACTACTTCTTGTCCCTCTTTCTCAACTCGGCAGGCATAACAAAATCTTTCGCGGTACCGGCGCCAACCCTCTTAAAGATATCTTCATTTTCCTCGCATGAGGCTCCGAGATACTGGATCTTTCCGTCGTTCTGGAATTGGCCCATCGGCTGAATATAACCGCCGGGGATGGTCTTATTCAGGGGGTCGGAAAGATCGACCCTGATCTTGGAATGAAAGTAGGGTTTTACCCGCTTCTGCTCGTAGGCCATCTTGCCCAGCGAATAGGTGGTCTCCGTCGTCTCCATCGCCTTGATCAGCTTGTCGATATCATCCACGCCCCCCGCGGTCTCGATTACCTTCTTGATGAAGTAGATGTCCGCGTAGGCGAGATGGACGTGAATCTGGGTCGGAATCTGGTGTTTCCTCGCCACCTCAACAAAGTGGATCGTCTTGTCCGTCAGTGGGAGAAGACAGTCCGTAAAGGATCCCATAACACCCAGGGCCTTTCCGCCAGTCAGCTTCCAGAAATCGGTGGTTTGTGAGACCCCGCCGTAAAGGGAGACGGGGATATCTCGCGCTGCCGAATCGGACCACTGCTTGACGAAGGATTCCGTGTCGGTGAACCAGGAACTGACGTAGAGAATGATGTCGGCCTTCTTTCCGGCTATCTGCTGGAGTAGGGGCAGATACATCGTCCCTCTCGGTTTGACCTTCTTGCTGTAGACAATCTCGAACCCGTAGTCCTTCTCCATCATCTCTTCCCAGGATAGAAAACCCATTGAAGGGGCGCCCTCTCGCCACGGCTTGGTCCACTCCAGGTCCTCCCAGAGCATGGCCACCTTCATTCCGTCCTTCTTGTGCAACATCTCTGGCCAAGTTTTCTTCCAGAAATATCTCATCTGTGGGTAGTGAGCCAGTTCCGGATCCCAGTCACGGAAGCAGAACTTGTACTTTTCATAGTCGTCGACGACCCGGTCGGTCAGCTCCATCCCCATGGGACCGTTGAATATCATGATGTGCGGGTAGTCCTTGAACATGGCTGCCCCGTTCTCCTGGGCGGCGAGACAGATCTCTGTCCTCCCCTCGACAAAGATGAACTTTGCCTTTTCTTCAAGGAGCAGACGACGCGCGCCCTCGACACTCAGTGAGGTAGCACCCTTGTTATCGGCTATCACGTACTTCAGGGGACGACCGAGTACCCCACCAGCCGCGTTGATCTCCTCAACCGCCAACTTATGGATGGCCATGCAGGGCCTCGTTCCCGGCGAAAGGACCATCCCCACATATCCGATGACGATCGGCTCTCCTGATGGAGCGGCGCTCATCCCGGTAGACGCGAAACAGAGCGTCAGTGCAAGTGCTGCGACAACAAACAAACTAAATCTAAATCTCTTTACCATTACCTTTCCCTCCTATATCTTTTTTTAGTTGCAACTATCGTTGCATTTCATCCGTTGATCATCCTCAGACACCCCCACCACGGACACCGGATGGTTCAAATCGCCCTATCGGGGCGTAAACCCGGCAACCGCACTCGTACTATGTTTGTATGGGATAATGTATTAGTGAAACGTTTTGGATGGTCATGCGGAAGACGCCTTGGGGCGTCTTCCGCAATTAGCCGTTCCACTGCGGCAAAACCCGCCGCATAGCAGGACAAAACTGATACCACTTACTTCCCCCCCGGATAGTGAAGATATCGCCAACAAGAGTGTTGGGAGGTCTATTGCTTCAAATAATACTCAGCAGTAAAGAATACTTTATTCCCGAGGCCCAATGAACAATAACCCAGCCTTCTTAGTCACCTTACAAATATTTCGTTTTTACGTACTCGTTATCCTTCCCTATATCACAGGATACCCACTTGATCTGCGGAGGCGATTCTGACATTTTGGCAAAACCAGACGTGATAACGAATTTTCCAAGCGTCTCATCCTCAACCTCTTTAAAGGATTTCCGGACCGCCCACTGCGGGTTTTTCACCGTTTCCTCAGGCGTCATAACCTTCATGACGATAGGTATACCACCCCCGCGCCATTTGGACCGCGCCGCCTTCAGGGCGTAGCCTAACGCCTTGGCGGTCAGCTCGTCGGCTGTATATTTCAGCGTCTCCTTCTCGATCTGATGGTGCAGTTCCAGCGCCTGCTCGATAATATCGGGGATGCGGTCCGGCGTATACTTGAAGTCGTCTTCAAGGTCCCACCTGTTGAGAATCTTCAGGAGGGCACGAAAATCCTGATCCCTGGGCGCCGCGATTGCCACCAGACCATCCTTGCATTTCCAGTGACTGTAAGGGTACAGGATAAAATCGAGCACGCCTATCCGAGGCCTCGGTTTATCCCAAGTGTACCCAATACTGGCTGGGAACCCGGTCATTGATGAGTAGGAATCCATACCGGCGACGTCGATCATCTGTCCCTCGCCAGTGCCCTGACGATGCAGGAGCGCCATCATTCCGCCCAAGGCCGCGCTGAGGCCCGTAACATACCACCCCATCCACGCACCCGCCTTCAAGGGCCAGCCGTAGGGTTCCGGTTCGTCCTTGAAATCACCGATCTGAGCCGACAGACCGGAGCCGGTCTGGGTCGTTATGTCCGTATCGGGGAAATTGACAAACTCCTGGGCCTTCTTCGTATACTGCCCGTACGGTGTAATGGCGATGTAGATCAGCCCCGGATTCTTTTCGGAGAGCTGCCGGTATCCTATTCCCCAGGAATCCATCTTTCCCGCCGGAAAGGTTTCGATCACAACGGCCGCCTTCTGAGCCAGGGCGCCAAAGGTCTCACGATCCTCCGGGCTGTTTTCGAGGTCCAGTGTCATGTACCGTTTATTCCGCCCTTCCATCATGAAGGGGATACCGACACCCTTGACGTTTTTCCCGTAGGGCGTCATCTTGCGGCAGGGATCTCCCCCGGCAGGTTCAATCTTTATGACATCCGCACCGAATTCGGCAAAGAAGCTTGCAGCGACGATCCCCGAAAAATTCGCCGAACTAGCATCGAGAACCATGATATCATCGAGAACCTCGGGACGCCCCTCGGGCGTCTGAAGTTTTTCAACCGTTTCCTTCCACACCGAGACGTTCGCACCAGCACTCGAATATCGCGTATAGATCTTTTCTTTACTCTTCTTTTTGAATAAGCTCATCTCTTGACCTCTCTGCCGTAATTATAGATGGGATCCTTATCAAGATGGTAATAGAGCGGCGGTTTCAGTCCCGGTCTGTCATCTCCCGTTCCTATAACCTTCTTCTCCTCGAGATCGGTCATCTCCGCTTCCGTCAGCCCGAGGAACTTCATCAGAACGAGCCGGTTGTGATACCCGAGAGGACGGGCCAGCCACTTTGTTCTCGCCGGGGTCTTGCTCAGGCGCGCCGAGGGACCGGCTATGGCAAGTTCACCATACATCTCATCGTTGAAAAGGATCACGCTCCCGCGCTCCCGCCGCCATTCATCGTCACAGATCATCCTGTCGGTCGCAACCTCGGCTGCGGCAAAGCCCTTATCATTGGCGAGCGCTACGATCTCATCACAATCCTTCGTCTTGATCCAGTCACCGACAATAGCCCGCAGGGCCTCGGCGTTTTCCTCCTTCAGGGCCTCAAGATAGTCGGAAAAACGATTGTCTTTGAGGAGATCTTCCTTTCCCATCGCGTTGCAAAGCCCTTCGAACTGTTTTTCAGTTGCACAGGCCAGCCCCAGGAATTTTTCATCGCGGGCCTTGAAGATAGACGCGGCAACCATTGAGGGGTCCGCATGACCCGTACGTCCCAGCGCCTCCCCAGTCACGCTTTTATACGTAAAGTTGCTGAGGGTTCGTATCATCGAATCCGTCTGGGAAAGATCGAGATACTGTCCCTTGCCGGACTTGTTCCGGTAATAGATCGCCATGGCCAGAACCATGGCCGCCATATTCCCCGGGACAAAGTCGCCCAGATAATCGGGAAGCTTATAGTATCGGTCCGTTTCCGGGAACCCGTTCAGGCTCAGAACCCCGCTGGCCGCCTGGGCAAGGAGATCCCACCCCGGGAAATAGCGCATGGGGCCGTACTGACCATAGGTGGAGCAACTCAGATAGATGAGCTTGGGGTTGATCTTGCCGAGGGTTGAATAGCCGACCCCCCAGGCCTCTGCCGTCCCCGGCGCGAAATTCTCAAGGACGATGTCGGCATCTTTCGCCATCTTGTAGATCAGGTCCTTCGCCTCTTGGCGCTTCAGGTCAAGGGACACAAAATATTTATTCTGGGTAACAAAGTGCCAGATCGGGTTTGAGTGTTTCCAGTATCTCCCCCAGTAGGTGGCCGGTCTCCAGAGATCTCCATAGAAGGGAAGTTCCAGCTTGATTACCTCGGCGCCATAGGTGGCCAGAACTCTCGATGCCGTGGGGCCGAAGATCACGTGCGTGAAGTCCAGAACCCTGAGGCCCTTAAAAACCTCCGGCTTTTTACTTTCGCCGGCTGGATCAAACAGTTTAGCGGTATACGAAAAATAGTCTTCCATAGTTTATCTCCCCAAATATGCCTTCCTCACGAGATCACTCTTAATGAGATCTTCGGATTTTCCCTCCATGACGACCTTTCCGTCCTGGATCACATACCCCCTGTCGGCCAGTTGGAGCGCCCTGAGCGCGTTCTGCTCGGGCAGAAGGATCGTAATCCCCTGCTCCCGCAGCTTTCCCAACGCCCCGAAGACGCCATCCACGATTACCGGCGCGAGGCCGACCGACGGTTCATCGACCATGATAAACTTGGGATGTGACATAAGCCCCCTGCCGATGTTGAGCATCTGCTGCTCGCCACCGCTGAGGAGCCTGGCTTCCTGGTTGGCTCGAGACTTCAGGATGGGGAAGAGTTCCACGACCCATTCCATGGCCTCATTCCTGTCCTTCCAGGCATCTCCCGGATAGGCGCCAATGAGAAGGTTTTCCTTCACCGACAGATAGGGAAACACCCGGTGGCCCTCCGCAATATGAATAACTCCTTTTTCGACAATCTCGTGGGGAGACTGACCGGTAATATCACTGCCCTGGAATATAACCGTCCCTGAAGTTGCTTTCATAATCCCCTGAACAACGTTCAGGATCGTACTCTTGCCGGCCCCGTTCGATCCCAAGAGGGTTACTATCTCGTCAGGACGTATGTTAAAGCTGACGTCGTGTAGTACGGGAAGGTTCCCGTAGGATGCGCACAGATTTTTTACCTCAAGCATAATTCCTCCACCCCTTACCTAAGTATGCCTCTACCACCGTGTCGTTATTGACAACCTCATCGGGAGTCCCTTCGGCGATCTTCTGACCGTACTGGATTACAACAATTCGGTCAGCCGCCTCGACGAGAACTGCCATGACGTGCTCGATCCAGAAAATCGTCAGGTCGAACTGCTCCTTCGCCTTGAGAACCATTTTGACCGCTGTGCTTGCCTCCCCCGGATTGAGTCCCGCCATGACCTCGTCGATAAAGAGGACCTTTGGCGTCGTGGCAAGTGCGCGGGCAAGTTCCAGCATCCGCAGCTCAAAAAAGGTCAGGTCCTTGGCAATGATGTTCCGCTTGCTGAAAAGACCGACAAACTCAAGGTAGTGTGTCGCATCTCCCGCCGCGTCCTCAAAGCTCTGATTCTTCCGGTTCTTCCCGCAGATGCTGGCGACATCCACACTCATGAGCGCCGTCAATTCAGGGAAGGGCCGCGGGATCTGATAGGTCCGGGCAATGCCCTCATGTACCCTCTTATGGGGGGGCATCTTGGTGATATCCACATCGTCCAGGATAATCTTGCCGGCATCCGCCTTCAGATATCCGCCCATGACGTTTACCATCGTGGATTTTCCCGCACCGTTGGGCCCGATAAATCCCAGCGTCTCCCCCTTTTTGATAGAAAAGCTCACATCATCAATCGCGACGAGACCGCCGAATCGCTTCGTTATATTTGTGCATGTTAGAATCTCCGACATTATGTTCTTACCTCCGCACATGAATTTGTGGCATGTATTCCCGGTAGTGCCGTCTCCGGTAAAGACCAAACAGCCCCTCCCCACGCGGAAGCACGAAAAGAAGAATCAGAAGTATTATCGGGAAGGCAACAGGTTGGAAATCCCCCATGACCCTGATGAGAAACTCCTCAAGAAAGGCGACAAAGTAACCACCGGCAACGCATCCAAAGATCTGTGCACGACCACCCACCATGAAGACCAGGAGAATCTTGAGCATATAGGTCAAGGGCAGGTAGGTAATCCCCGAGAATGTCCCGAAGTAATGGGCCATAAACCACCCCATTACGCCGATCATCGCGGAGGCGCCGATAAAGGTAAGGATCTTTACCAAATTGATATTGACCCCGATGCCGTGAGCCACCTCTTCGTCGTCATTGATGGCCGCCATGATCAGACCGTACCGCGATTTCAGGACCTTATTGGCGATCAGCAGGAAGAGAAGCATAATGGCAGCCGATACGTAGGCGGCGGCGATAAAGTTGAGTTTGGCACCGCCGAGGTCAAAAAGCAGCTCGATACCGAAGAGCCCCACATCCCCCTTGAAGATCCCCGTCCATATAAAGGTGACCTCCAGGAACAGGAGAGGGAGGAGCAGGGTCAGGAGTACATAGTACAGACCCTTTGCCATGATTACCAGAGGGCTAAAGACAAGCGCGCAAAACGCGGACATAAGAACCGCGAGAGGGAGGGTCAACCATGGACTCATTCCCAGGTGGATGCTTAGAAGCGCCGCCACATATCCCCCGACACCTATATAGAAATTGGGGCCGAAGTTGATCCGTCCCGTTCCGACGGTCATCAGGGACAGAGGAATGGCGATGGCCGCGTAGATATTGGCCGACACCATCGTATTGACAAGTCCGGGGCTGAGGAAATAGGCAAACACCGGGAACAGGATCAGGGCAAGCGTCCAGTACATGGTATTCCGCCAGTAGCGGGGCTCGATCATCCAATCCCACTTTTTCTCCCTCCACCGAATAACGATCCGATCTCTTTTGATTTCAACGTCTACCATATTGATTCACTCCTTGCGATTCCTTGGGGTCGTACTATCAAGATCACCATAACCAGGGCCAGGGCCGACAGGTTCATAAACCGCGGTTCGCCCACCACAAAACACATGAGCGCGTGGTCAATCCCGATCAGAAAAGCCGCGATGATAGTGCCTTTGATATTTCCAAGCCCCCCCAGCACGGCGATCAGGATCGCTGTGGTCATGTACTGCCATCCCATAGCCGGCTCCACGGTCCAGATCGGCGCGATGAGAAGCATGGCGACGATGACCGGTATCAGAATAAGCATCATGGTTAAGATGTACAGTTTTTCAACGTTAAGTCCCACAAATTGGGAATTCAGGATATCTTGGGACAGAGCCCTGACGGCGAGGCCTGTCTTCGTCTTGATAAAGAAGAGGGCGAAAAGGGCCGTCATAACAAGGGCTATTATCGATGCCAGGACGAGCTGTTTCGGGGCCACGGCGAGACCAAGCTGGAAGATGCCGTCCATCAACGTCGTCTCGAGATAGACTCCCTCCTGGATCGGGTAGCGCCACGCAGCAAACTGCTCGACAATCAGGGCAACTATAAGAAGCCCCGTCAGCAGCGTCATCTCATCATCCATATACCGTTTGACCATGAAGGTATAGAGAAGATAGGATACAATGAGTTGAACAACGACCATCCCGACAATAGAGGGGATCAGGGGAAGGCCCAACTCACTCATAAAAAACCAGGTGCCGTAAATCGTGAGTGGGAAGAGATAGGCGTAGCCGAGATGAAAGATCCTCAGAACGCCGGTGATAAGAGAAAATCCCAGCGCAATGAGTAGATAGACAGCCCCCATCAAAAACCCGAAAAATAGAACAAACCATATCGTGTCAAGCATGAATTCTCAACTCCTTTCGGGAGGTATTCTAAAATCTTACTGGCCACCCTGTTTATGGTTGAAGAGCGACGCGCATAAACCGCGTGGTGGTCCATGTAGCACAGCCTCGGCTTACATCATACGCCGAGCCATATTAAAGATCGCGACTTATATCAACGTAGTGTTCTTTAATGGACTCATTAATTGGTTGGTATACATTGAACGGCTTAGATCCCCCCCCGGGGTATCAGTACCAGACTTCCAGTGTTGGGGTCGTATAGCAAAGCTTGAATTGATGTGTCAAGGAAAAATTTCGATAATCTCCAACTACTTTATCCTTCTACTATCTAACACAAAAACATAACTGGATTATTCCTCATTTTATATTCTCCCCTTCTTTATTTTTATATCAAAAATTGGACGATATTT
>Ga0307990_1000794_pt1 | contig 27196 bp, 13 predicted proteins | sample EllFjometagen129_FD_203168 | JGI IMG/M metagenome (GOLD analysis project Ga0307990, IMG submission 203168) | Marine microbial communities from Ellis Fjord, Antarctic Ocean - #129 | ecosystem: Environmental > Aquatic > Marine > Unclassified | place: Southern Ocean | collected 2014-10-08
GAGTTAAAAATTTCATTGATTTAGCAACTCTTTCCGGCGTTTTTAACAAGCCCTCTTCATTAACATCGAGATTTAAACATTTCAAAATTTCTTTATAATGATAAGAGAGTTTCTTGATTTTTTCGGGATTATATATGTCAACATCTTCATAACCATTAATCATGTTTTCGTCAATCATTTCCTTGAATTCAAGTTTTGCCATTATTTTAAATTTAGATAAGTATATATTTCAAAATTTGGCAAAATAAGCTAAGTGAGTTATAATTACCAAATTATTTTGCAAATTTACTTATTATTATTTTTTGAATTGAAATATATGTGAAAATATAATCAGCCGGAAATAATATTTATTATTTAGATTTCAAAAAAAAATTGTAATTTTGAATGTTTTATATCTAATTAATTATGGATTTAATTGAATTTTCATCTCTATTAATACATAGTTTAATATTATTATTAACATTTTATTTACTGGCTCAGGTTTGTGATAATCATTTTGTTCCTGCTCTTGAAAAGATAGGAAAAAAGTTTAATATGTCAACTGATGTAACTGGTGCTACTTTGATGGCAGTTGGCTCAAGTGCTCCTGAATTGTTTATTGCAATCATTGCAATTATTAAACCCGGTGATGTTGATGGAGGGCATATAGATATTGGAATAGGAACAATTGTTGGCTCTGCACTTTTTAATATATTAGTTATTATTGGAGCGGTTTCGGTTGTAAAAAAAGCTACATTATCGTGGCAACCAATAATCAGAGATATGATTTTCTATTCTTTGTCAATTATTGTTCTTGTTATTTCAATAACTAATGGATTTATAAGCTTTTGGGAAGCATTGGTTTGTGTTTTATTATATGCTGTTTATATTTATGCAGTTTTCAAGTGGAAGATTTGGTTTCCATATAAAGACAGAGGTGTTTATTCCGATGAAGAAAAAGTTCACGAGAAGAAAACACATTATAAAAGAGTGGGTTATATAATTAAACCTATTGATTTTCTTCTTGATATGTTATTTCCTAAAAAAGCTAATCAAAATACAATATTTTTAATTTCTATTTTAATTATCGCGGGTCTATGCTGGTTAATGGTTGACAGTGCAATTATGGTATCTGAAATTTTACATATTCCTGAATTTATAATTGCAATAACTGTTCTGGCAGTCGGGACATCAGTTCCTGATTTAGTTTCATCGGTGATTGTTGCCAAACAGGGAAAAGGAGGAATGGCTATCAGTAATGCTTTTGGCTCAAATATTTTTGACATTCTTATTGGATTAGGATTCCCATGGCTTTTGCTTCAAATTTTTTCCAACAGAGAAATCGAAATCCTTAACGATAATATGATTATTTCGGTCATACTGCTTTTTGCAACAGTATTAATAGTGTTTTTTGTTTTATATTTTAGAAAATGGAAAATACGACCACGAACCGGTTATATTCTTCTGTCAATTTATTTATTGTATATTATTTGGCAGATAGTTAATCATTATGTGTGGCATTTATAACAAATCATTATTAGAAGTCCCCGAAAGCAATTTCTTGGCTTTTAGCAAAGCATTTTTTATTCCTTCAGGATTTGTTCCACCGGCAGTAGCAAAATGTGCTTGTCCACCACCACCACCATTAATTTCTTTTGCTAATTCGCGAACAAGATTTCCGGCATGAAGTCCTTTTTCTTTTACAAGATTTTCGGAAATGATTATTGTTAAAGAAGCTTTTCCCTTATCATCAGAACCAATAACAAGAAAAAGATTCTCAATATTATTTTTCATTTTAAAGGCAAGGTCTTTTATGGTGGCAGCATCGAGGCTAACTTTATGAGCAATAAAATTCACACCATTTATTTCTTCCTTTAAATCAAACATTTCTTTTTTGATGTTTGTTGCAATTTGACGACTTAAATCCAATACCTGTTTTTGCAAAAGGTTCTTTTGCTCAAACACATGTTGAACACCTTTCACAATATCTTTTTGGCTTTTAAGCATTGCTTTAAGCTTGCTGATAACATCCGATTGAAGATTAATAAATTCTTCGGCTTCGGTTCCTGTTATTGCTTCGATTCTGCGAATTCCTGCTGCTATTGCACTTTCGGAAATAATTTTAAAGAACCCAATTTGTCCTGTTGCCTTAACATGAATTCCACCACAAAGTTCAATAGAATCATCGAATTTTATCACCCTAACCAAATCACCATATTTCTCGCCAAACAAAGAAATTGCACCCATTTCCTGAGCTTTGTTCATAGGAATAGCTCTTTTCTCATCAATCGTAATATTTTTACGAATATTTTGGTTTACAATTTTTTCAACTTGTCGAATTTCTTCAGCACTAACTTTCTGAAAGTGCGAAAAATCAAATCTTAAATTATCATAATGAACAAGAGAGCCTTTTTGCTCGACATGTTTTCCCAACACTTGACGCAAAGCATTATGCAAAAGATGAGTTGCTGTATGATTGCAAGAAATTGCATTACGTCTTTCAATATCAACAACCGCATTAAAATCTGCAGAAATGTTTAGAGGTAATTTTTCAACGATATGAATATTTGTGTTATGTTCTTTAACCGTGTCAACAATATTGATTTTCTCATCGATGCTGGCAATATATCCTGTATCACCAATCTGTCCTCCCGATTCGGCATAAAAAGGTGTGTAGTTGAAAACGAGCTGATAGAAGTTTTTACCTTTAGATTTTATTTTTCTGTGTCTTGTAATTTTTATTTTGCTTTCGCTATAATCGTATCCTACAAATTCTTCAACATCATCATCTAATAAAACAATCCAGTCTTCGGCTTCGATAATTGCAGCATTTCGTGAACGGTTTTTCTGTTGGCTCATTTCATCGTCAAATTCTCGTTTGCTAACAATCAAATCATGTTCTTTGAGAATTAATTGAGTAAGGTCAAGCGGGAAACCATAAGTGTCATATAATTCAAAAGCCACTTTGCCTGAGATAACTTTATAATTTTTTTGTTTAGTGTTTTTAATAACATCGTTCAAAAGATTGATGCCAATTTCAAGAGTACGAATGAAAGAAAGTTCTTCTTCGGTGATAACTTTTTTAATTAGTTCTTTTTGCTTTTCTATTTCGGGAAATATTTCGCCCATTTGTTTTACAAGCTCGGGAACTAATTCATTAATAAAAGGATTTGTAAAACCAAGGAATGTATAACCATATCTTACTGCCCTTCTGAGAATTCTTCTAATGACGTAACCGGCTTTAATATTTGAAGGCAACTGCCCGTCAGCTATAGCAAAAGCAATTGCTCTTAAATGGTCGGCAATAACACGCATTGCAATATCAACATCTTTGTTTACACCATATTTTTTCCCGGTCATTTTTGTTAATTGCCCAATAAGTGCTTGGAAAACATCAGTGTCGTAATTCGATTTTACATCTTGCAACACCATACAAAGTCGTTCGAGTCCCATGCCTGTGTCAACGTGTTTTGAAGGTAACTGAACAAGTTTTCCGCTCGAAAGACGGTTAAATTCAATAAAAACAAGATTCCATATTTCAATAATTTCAGGGTGGTCTTTATTTATTAAATCTTTTCCGTCAATTTTCTTTTTTTCGGCATCTTTACGTATGTCAATATGAATTTCGGAACATGGTCCGCAAGGTCCTGCTTCGCCCATTTCCCAGAAATTATCTTTCTTGCTTCCCCAAATAATTTTTTCTTCAGGGATTAACTTTTTCCAGTAATTATATGTTTCCATATCTTTTGGAAGATTATCTTTTTTATCTCCCCCGAAAACTGTAACATATAAATTGTTTTTATCAATTTTATAAACTTCGGTTAATAATTCCCAAGCCCACTCAGTAGTTTCTTTTTTGAAATAACCTTCTTCCAGACGTGAAGGGTCGCCGAAAGACCAATTACCAAGCATTTCAAACATTGTATGGTGATAGGTGTCGTGTCCGACTTCATCTAAATCGTTATGTTTTCCTGATACTCTTAAACATTTTTGAGTGTTTGAAATGCGACAGGATTTTTCCATTCTATTGCCAAGAAAAATATCTTTGAATTGGTTCATCCCTGCATTAGTAAACATTAATGTCGGGTCATTTTTTATGACCATAGGAGCAGATGAAAATAATTCATGATTTTTTGATTTAAAAAATTCTAAAAATGTTTTTCTTACTTCTGATGACTTCATATTATGTTTGTAATTTATTCGTATTTTACGAATTAATAAATTTTAACATTTTAATTTTATTGCAAATTTAGTTTATTTAATTAATTTTGTGCTTTTTAAAAATTTCATGCTTTCTTTATTAAATTTCTATGGCAAAAGTAAAATATCATTTTGATAGAAAATCACTTGAGATTGAAAAAATTAAAATTACTTCTAAAGATAGATTAGTAAAAGTATTAAGAATTTTTGCAATCGGGCTTGTTTTTTCTGCTGTTGTAATGTTAATTGCCTATACTTTTTTTCCCTCACCAAAAGAAAAAGCTCTTCAGCGAGAAATTGCACAATACGAATTTCAATATAATGTTCTGAATGATAAATTGAACAGAATGTTAGTAGTTTTAGATGATATTCAAAAAAGAGACGATAATATTTATCGTGTGATTTTTGAAGCAGAACCTGTTCCTGCCAACGAAAGACAAGCAGGTTTTGGAGGTGTTGACAGATATGAAAAATTACAATCTTACGATAATTCAAAATTAATTATTGAAACAACAAAAAAACTTGATAAAATATCGAGACAATTATATGTTCAATCAAAATCCTTTGATGAAGTTTTTGAGATGGCTAAGAAAAAGAAAGAAATGCTAATTTGCATTCCTGCTATTCAGCCAATTTCAAATAAAGATTTAAAACGTATTGCGTCAGGTTTTGGATACAGAATACATCCGATTTATAAAACCCTTCGCATGCACACAGGAATAGATTTTTCAGCACCAAAAGGAACTCCTGTTTATGCTACAGGAAATGGTACTGTTAGAAACAATAGAAAAGGTATGAGAGGGTATGGAAAATTTTGTATGATTGACCACGGTTATGGATACAAAACTTTATATGCTCACTTGTCTAAGGTAATTGTTAGGTCAGGACAAAAAGTGAAAAGGGGTGAGATAATCGGCTATGTTGGAAGTACAGGACTTTCTGTTGCCCCACATCTTCATTATGAAGTTAGAATTAATGATAAACCTGTTAATCCTGTTCACTATTTTTTCAACGACCTAACACCTAAAGAATACGAAAAAGTAATTGAAATTTCGTCGAAAATAAATCAAGCATTATCATAATTTTATATAAAAATTAGTTTAAACATCATGTCAAAAGAAATAAAAAAAATTTATTATTCAATTGGTGAAGTTGCTAAAATGTTTAATGTAAACACTTCTCTTATTCGTTTTTGGGAAAAGGAATTTGATATTATAAAACCCAAAAAAAATAATAAAGGTAATCGTTTGTTTACTCAACAGGATGTTGACAATTTTTATATAATTTATCATCTTGTAAAAGAACGCGGCTTTACTCTGCAGGGTGCTAAAGAAAAGTTATCCCAAAATAAAGAAGACACGATTAACAATGCCGAAATTGTGAAATCACTTAAAAAAATTAAGAATTTTCTTTTGGAAATTAAGGAGGGACTGTAGGCACAAAAACCTCCAACAATACAATTATAATTAGGTTCAAATTATATTGCACTTACAGGGCGAATTTGTATTTATTGTAATATTATGCCATAGGGCAACGCCCTATGTGAAAAGTAAAGAACATTAGTGCGTCCTGAAAGGACAGAATAATAATTATAATTTATTTTTTCTTCTTATTTATTATTGATAATAAATAAAAAATTAGTATATTTGGGTTTTTACGCTATGATTAGCATTGGTTTGACATTAATTATAATTCCAATAATTATGAAAAAGATATTTTTTATTACAATAGTGTTTTTCCAAACTATAAGTATAATTATTAATGCACAAACTTTTCAAAAAGCTTATAGTGGTAGGGATTTAACAACAAATAATGCCTGCATTATTACTCATGATAATGGTTACCTAATGGCAGGTAGTGGAATGACAAAAACCGATAGTTTGGGAAATATTGAATGGGCAAAGAACTATGATATTGGAGTTTTTGTAAGTGATGGATTTTTTAATGCGGTAAAACAAACCAATGATAGTGGTTTTATTGCTACGGGGTGGACTCATAGTTCAGGTGCAGGGGGGTGGGATATTTATGTTGTTAGGACTGATAAATACGGAGATACAATTTGGACTAAAACATATGGAGGTTCAAATAGTGATGAGGCATCTTCTATAGAATATACTAAAGATAATGGATATATTATTACGGGTTTAACTGCAAGTTATGGAGCAGGTCAATCAGACATTTATATTATTAGAATTAATTCATCAGGTGATACAATTTGGACAAGAACCTTTGGAGGAATAAAAGATGATTATGGAGAATCTATAAAAATGACTTTTGACAGTAATTATGTTATTACAGGAACCATAGCTAAAAATTTTTACGATAATGTTTTTTTAATAAAAATAAATTCTAATGGAGATACTTTATGGACAAGAATTTATGGGGGTTCAACTTATGATTGGGCTAAAGATGTTATTGAAACTAATGATGGTGGATTTGCAATCATAGGTTCAACGGTAAGCTATGCAGTAGGTGGTATTGTTGATGTATATTTTATAAAAACTGATTCTCTCGGATATCTTCAATGGTCAAAAACTTATGGTGATAGTTATGGAGATGAAGGCTATATTGTAAGACAAACTTATGATAATGGGTATATAATTGCCGGAAGAATGCAAAGTAATAATATTGGGGGTGAAAAATGTACACCAAGTAATCCTTGTTATAATGTTTATTTAATAAGAACGGATTCTGTTGGTGATACTTTATGGACCAAAATGTATGGTGGAATAGACCATGATTTTGCGTATTCGTTAGAAATAACAAGTGATAGTGGATTTATAATTACGGGACAGAGTGGTAGCTTTAATGTTGGTTCTTTACCACTTAATGTTTATATGATAAAAACCGACAAATACGGTAACACTCTTTGTAATTGCTTTCCAACAAATACTATTGTTAGTAGTCCATCAACAATAACTTACTATGATTCAATTCATATTAGCTCAGGTTGTATTGTGAAAGGAGCACATAGTGGTGTGGGCAATATTCAATATATTCAGGATTCTTCCTTATGTGCGAATGTGGGATTGCCGCATTTTGATTTTAAACAAGGCAAAATAAATATTTACCCAAATCCAACAACAGGAATAATCAACATTAATCATTCGGGGATAAAAAAAGATTTTAAACTTTCAATACAAAACATATTAGGTCAGGAAATAATAAAACCAAAATTGATTTCTCACAATCAAAATAATCTGCAATTTGATTTATCATCACAGCCTAAAGGAATATATTTTATAAGACTTGCAAACAAAGATTTTGTAAAAGTTGAGAAAGTTGTGCTGAGGTAATAATTACTAATTATGCGAATCAAGGGTTAAGAATATTTTTACCACGAAGACACTAAAACACAAATTTTCACATAAGTTGTAATTTGTATTTTTATATTTTCTTTGTGAATTTTTTTGAGTCTTTGATCTTAGTGGCGATAAAAGAATAAGTTAGAAAATCCAGCCCTTGATTCGCATTAATTTTTAATCCTAACAATTTTTTTCATTTCCGAAAAAGAATCAATTTCAATTTTGCAGAAATAAATTCCTGATTTAAGTTCCGCTCCGTTAAATTTTACTGAGTATTTTCCTGCACTTTGTTTGCTGTCGGTCAGAATTTTTACTCTTTGTCCGATTGCATTGTAAATAGAAATTTTAACATTTGAATTTTTTTCTAAATAGTATTCAATGTTTAATTTATCAGTGAAAGGATTAGGATAAATATTCAAAAAAAATTCAGAATTATTCAAATCATTAATTTTTGCAGGTGTTGCAATAGGTGGAAAAACAATATTGTCAATCCATGCACAATCATCATATTGGGAAATCATTCCATCTTTTGAATAAACCCATTTAAATGTACGAGTTCCTGCAGTTACAGGAAACTCTGATTTTGACCAGTTGACATTACCGTCCCATTTTCCTAAAGAAATATTATCAATAGAAAATTCAAGAAAGTCGTACCAAGTATTAGAAGGAGCATTTTCGCAAGAAACTTTTTTATAAAAGGAAATAGTATCATCTGCAAGAACTTCCAAGACTAATGACATAACTGAATTTTGGTTATCAACAACGTTTCCTGATTTCATGCAATATTGTCCGTCATAAGCCTGATTTGAAATTGTCCAATGGTGATATGGTGGAGTGTACCAGTTGAATTTAGTAAAATCTCCTGTTTCAAAGTCTTCGTTCATAGTTCCGATTTGAGCATAATAAGTATTATGAATTTGATAGCCTCCGGAGCTTAAATCAAAAACAAGTCCTATGCTTGTTCCCAAAGGAATTGTTGAATCAAGTTTAATTTTAAAAACAGAATTTTCAGAATTTCCGTTTTGGATTGTTCCAATTGTATAATTCCAGTCGATAACAGCAACACTCATCGAAGTTGTTTTTAGAGTTGCAGAAGCATTATAACAATCAGAATGCCCTGTGTTTTTTGACTGAATAATAATTGTGGCTGTTTCTCCCGGCTCCAACTTATTATTTCCATTTCCGCCGTTTGCATCATAAATTGAGAAATCGCCTGCAAGGAGTTTTGGAGCATAAGTATTTAATGAGAAATTTGATGACCAGCTATTGCTATCACTATCTTTTATATCAATTTTAAATAATACAGAATGATTATCAGGAACATTATTAGCAATTGAAATTTCAAAAGCGTTGTTTTGTGTTGAATATGAACTGTCGGGAATGTTACCCCAATTCTGAGTGCTATCGGTTATTGTAACATAAATATCTTTTGTTGATAAAGTTGCAATTACTCCGTTTGCTGTGCTTATTCCAATATTTTCTAAACCAACATTCAAGTTTATATTTTCATTATAATCTGCATAACCGTTATTATTGCCGGCAGTATCATTAATTTGATTGTTCTTATAAAGAACATAAGGACCGGAAGCAATTAGAATAGGAACTTCTGCGATATAAGGAATTTTATTATAAGCAGTAACAGCTACAACAATTGTATCAATATTTGTAAGAGCAGGAAAAGTTATTGTCGCTGTTCCGCCCGATACTGTTGCAGTTCCGATAATTTGATTATTTATTGTCAAAGCAACAAATGCTCCGTTTTCATTACAATTAACCTGACAATTATTACTTCCGAGAAATATATTTGGAATATGTGAGCAGAGCATTGTTGTAGGAGTGTCGGTTCGAATCATTAGGGAAGGGTCTCCAAAAATGTTCCATGTTTCTGTCATTTTTGCACCCTGACTTCCGTAATCATCATTCATTTTCATACAGCCATTCATTGATAATCCTCCAAAAGTTCTTTTGATGTTATTTGCAGAGCTTTCAATCAAAATATCAACCATTTCGTCCTGTGCATCCATGGGAGGGTCCCAGCTTTGATTTATTGTTGACATCAAAGTTGCAATTGCTCCGGTAGGGGAACCATTATTTGTAGCTCTAAGCCATGCTTCTGCAAAGCAAGTATTTCCAACAAAATTCCCATTAACACAGGCAACAGCCCAGATGAAGGGTAAGATTTCTGTATTTGTCAAACTATTTACATCGGTTTTATTAAAACTTGAAGTTCCCCAAGATGATGTGCTTCCGTGTCCTGTATAAAGAATTACACTTGCACCGTTGTTGACTGCGCTACCAACCATAGAAGATGTTGGATTTCCTGAAGCATCTAAACCACCCTGATTGCCGTCAAAAAGTTCATAACAATAATTATAATTATACGAAAGCAAATCGGTACTCATATTTCTTATATGTTCGTAATCGTATTCATTATCATCACCGGGACCTTGTTGTGAAGCAATTCCGATTCCTTTGTTAAAACCACCTGTAGATAGAGTTGGATTAAATTCATAATTAATGGTTTTTTCCACCTGAGTTTGAGCGTGTGCAGTATTTTCGGCTGAAAAACGCCCAACAAACAATTCGGGGTATGAATCATTTCCAGTAAGAAAACCATAGGCATTATCAGAATGTCCGCTGCTTAAAACGTTTGTAGGAATTTGGTTTGCATCTCCCACAAGCATCAAAAATGTTAAACCATTAGTGTTATAGTAATTAGAAACATAAGTTTTTATAGCACTTGCAGTTGTTCCAATTGTTGCAACATTAACGATTTCGGTAGGGATTCCAATAGTGTTTTTCCATTCAACAAGTGGTTGCATTGTACTCATATAATTACCATGAGTAATAATCAACATGTTTCCTTGTTCAGCTAAAGGTGTGTATTTTGAATTTCCGTAGTTAAGAAATTGATGTTTGTATAGTTTGTTAAATTCTGAACTTACTGAGTTTGATGTTTTATTTTTTGATAATTGATTTTTGCCATTTTGATTTTTCTCGCTGATTTCTATTGTTAAATCATAATAAACTCTCAAAGTTTTGCTTACAGGATTATATTGAAAAGGATAAATAATAATTGTTTGCCCTCTGTAATCTCTCATTATAAAAGGGTCGCGGAGCTCGGAAAGTTTTCCGGGGTAGAATTTATTTTCGTTATAAACTTTCCCGTAAGCATAAGGAATATTAGCGGGGTCAATATCTCTTGTTAAATTTCCTTTTGAAGGAGCTATGTTTATATTTTTAAAATCTTTATAATTTGATGAAATAACTTCTACAGTCATCAATGATTTATTTGGGATGATAACCGATGCAGTTAGTTTTAATAAATCGGGGGCATTTTTTATAAGTAATGGGGTTGCTTCATCAAGTTTTAGTTTGTTTGATAATTTGCCTTTTATTGAAACATCAGTCATTTCAAAGCCATCAAAGGAAAAATTAATTATGCTTGAATTTATGTTTGATGAAACTAAATTAATCTTTGCCGGCGATTGCTGCTGAGACTTTATAGGAATCCATTTGGAAGCAAATAGATTGGTTATTAATAAAAAAAGTATTATTATTATTGAAAATTTTCTCATTATTTGAAAGGTTATGCGTTGTAAAATAAATAATTAAATAAAAATTAATAAAGAATTAATTTTTTGACTGATGTATTGTTTTTAGTATTAAGAATAATAAAATAAACACCATTAGCTAAGCTTGATAAATCAACAGAGAATTCATGTTTTCCTTTTGAAAGTGAAGATTCATTTTTCAAAACATCAGAAAATTGTCCGTTCATATTATAAATTCTAATTGAAACAGGTGAATTTTCATTTAATTCAAAATTAATATTAACAAAACCCTTTGATGGATTCGGGTAAATATTAAGATTAAAATCTTCAACAATTTTTTTGTCGTTTATTGACGAAAGCAAGGAATTCTGGGGAAAGACAATATAATCAATCCAGACACAATCGCTACCTTCATAATAATAACCATCTTTATGATAAACCCATTTGAATGTATGTTGGCCGGGTGAAACAAGATATGCTTGTCTTGACCAGTCAATTTCACCATCCCATTTTGCTATTGTGTTATTATCAATAAGAAATTCCAGATAATCATATTCTGAACCGAAACCTTCTTCACATGAAACTTTTTTATAAAAACTAATACTATCGTCGGTAATAACATTCATTTCAATAGAAAGTTCAGAAGTTTGCAAATCAGCAATTAGTCCTGATTTAGCAGAATATTTTCCTTCAAAGATATTTGAATCATTAACAATTGAAGAATCAATAACAATCCACGGAAGGTTACCGCCAAACATCCAGTTGTATTTCAAAAAATTTGAAGTTTCAAAATCTTCATCAATAACGCCAAGCATATAAGGATAAATTTTCTGTTTATTATAATATCCTGAAGTAATAGAGTAATCAAAACCTGTAATCATACCATTCCATGCAGAATTGTCAACACTCACATTAAAAGTAGCGTCAACTGTTGCTCCAATGCTTAATGGATTAATGGAAAAAGTATCGTTAACAGTGATTAGATTATTTGTTGAAATAAGTAATCCTGTAACATTATCTGCGTCAGAATGCCCGATGTTTAAAGTAGTAATTTTGACTTGAGCAGTTTCGCCCGGGTCTAATTTTCCATTTGCATTTCCGCTTAAGTTATCGTCAATAACAAGTTTCACGATTTTAAAAAGAGGTGCATTAAGAATAACTAAAAAAGAAGAATTCCATGTAGTTGCTGCACTATCCTCGACTTCAATATAAAAAAAAGCAAAGTGTTGATCCGGGATAAAATTATTAATAGTAAACGAAAAAGCACTATCTTTCTTCAAAGTATCATTAGCTGAAATATTTCCCCAGTTTGCAATACTGTCGGTAATCGTAATATAAGGGTCAGAAGATGTTAGCTTTGCTGTTAGCATCGAAGCATTAAAATTTGTAATATTTTCTAAAGTAACATCTAACGAAATGTTTTCACCAAAATCAGCTTTGCCATTATTATTTCCTGAATTATCGTTAACATAATGATTTTTATGAACGATATAAGGTCCGTTTGGTATCGCAATATTAACAGTTCCGAAGTAAGGTTTTTTGTTTTGCTTTGTTATAACAATATCAGCTGTATCTACATTTGAAAATGGGATAATTGGAACAATTGCAGTTCCATTTGTGTCGGCGAGAGCTGCACCATGCAAAACTCCATTTAAAGAAATAGCTACATAAGCATAAGGGTCAGTGGTTACAGTAAATGTTTGTAAGCCGGTAGGTATATATTGATTATAAGAAGCACTTATTGCTTGGGGTACCGAAAAATACGTCATTAATGAAGGGTCGCCCATTAGGCAATAAATTTCCCAATAATAATTAGTATAGGAAGACCCTGATTGAGTTACAGCTAAATTTCCTGCAAAAACAATTTGTCCTTGTGTGACAAACCAATCAGAAAAGGGTTCTCCGTGGTCGTGAAATAATTTATCATAAGCACCTAAAGTAGTTCCCGAGTAAGTTGGGTTTGGGGAAATAGTTCCAACACCAACAGCCCAGTAATAATCTTCATCCCAATACGAAAGATTTGCTGCTCCAATATATCCAATAGCTCCTTTGTTGCTTGCTCTAAGAAGTGCCTCTCCAAAACATTCGTTAACATCATATTTGTTTGTAAGGCACGCGTTTCCTATCATCAAAGGATATTTATTCTGATTTGTTAAAGATGATATGGTATAAACACTAAATGAAGGGTCAGACCAACCTGTTGTATTTCCGTGAGCTGTATAATTTACAAAACAAGTTCCGCTGTTTACATTTTGAATAATTTGAGAAGAGCTACTACTTGAGCCCGGATAAAGATATACGTGTGAAGTTAATCCATGAGAAGAATTAAAATAATTTGTAGAGCCATAATTAACCTGACCGTTTCCGTATATAGGTGCATTAACTGCATCGTTACCGGCAATTAAAACTGTTTCATTTAAAAACGAAGAATCAGGAAATAGATATTGTTCATATTGAAGAGTTTTATCAATTTGAGCAGTTAATTGGCTTGTGTTTATAGCTGAAAATCTGCCATAGAATGCATCGGGAATTGTATCGCCTGTATATTCACAATAGTAAAGGTCAGAAACATGTGAGCCTGTTGTTTGAGAGCCAGAAAAAGAAGGAATTTGAGCAACGTCTCCAACAAATAAAACGAAAGTTTGCGGTGGGTCAGAAATTGTTCCAGCATTATAAATGGAATCTAAAAAAGTCTTTATTGTTGTTGTTGTTGTTCCAACATTCGGATTGTTTGTATATGCTTCAATAACATTGAAACCTTTTTTTGTTTTCCACAAAACAAAAGGCTGTAAAGTGCTTTGAAACATTGGGTCGGCAACAATAACATATTTTATCGGGTATTTTGAAATACTATCTTTTGAACCTGCACCTAAAGTTTTATAGTTCAGGATTTGACTGTTTAAAGAATTAAAATATGGAGAAAATCCATTTTCTTTTAAAGAGATTGTTTTATGAATATCGCCATTTTTAAATTCCAATTCTACGGAAATATTATTATAGATTTTAATTGTATTTGTAACAGGATTATATTGAATAGGAGAAACATTCAGCCGGGAAAGATTCACTCCTCGCATAATTCCTATTTTTTCAACACTAACAAGTTCATTTGAATAAAAATCATTTTGCTTATAAATGGATTTATTATATTTAAAATCTATTTTGATATTTTCAACTTTAGGAATTGATGGTTGAACAGGAATTAATGGGAAATTAATATTGTAATCGGATAAATTAATTTCTTTTACAGAATAATTTATAATCTTAATTTTCACTTTAGAACCAACCGGAGTTTCAATTATTTTATGTAAAACCGGAAGCTTAGGATTGCCTATCTCATTGGATTTCCCATAAGCATCAATGCTTAATTCATAAAATATTCCTTCTGAAGTATTAACTTTTAAAGTATTTATTTCAGAAAAAGAAGTAGTGAAAGCTAATTTTGAATAGGTGTTTTTACTAATTCTTAATTGTGAATCTTTATCATCTACCTTTATTTTTCCTGCATATAGCTGAATAGAGAAAAATATTGTAAAAATGATTAGGAGAATTTTATTAAATATTGTTGACATTAATTTTTTTCTTAGTTAATAATATTGTGCAATTTAAAGAGAGTACAAATTTACATGATAATAAATCAGATTGCAATTTTTATTTTTTAATAATATGATTATCTGTATATATGTACAAGACAAATTTTATAAAATAAGGTTGCATGGATTTTTAATTTTATTGTATATGTTTTAAAATTTCCAAAAAATTCCCAATTTTTAATTCTCAATTTATATTGTACTTTTGCTTTCTTTATATCTTTAAACTAGCAAAAATTAATTATGGAAAAATTAAAAAGAACTCTTAGAGATTCGCCAAAAGCCCGTTGGACAATGATGATAATTGTAAGTTTTTTAATGGCTGCAAACTATTATTTTTATGATGTTTTGTCACCACTAAAAACAGTTTTACAAGACCATCTGAATTTCTCTTCACAAGATTTTGGAATTGTTGCCGGTTTTTATGCTTTTCCTAACACATTTCTTTTAATGGCAATTTTAGGGGGTATCATTTTAGATAAAATGGGTATCAGGCCTACAGGTATATTGTTTGCTGTTTTTATGTTGATTGGTGCTGTTGTTACTGCTTACGGAGCATCAGACATTTACAGAAACAATGGACTTGCTTATAATTTTATGAGTTCGTTCTGGACTTCATATTCGCCTGAACTAAAAATGATGTCACTTGGAATGTTAATTTTTGGACTTGGTGCTGAGACCAGTATTGTGGTAGCGAGCAAAATTCTTGTTAAATGGTTTAAAGGTTATGAAATAGCTTTAGCTTTTGCGTTACAACTTGGAATTGCTCGATTGGGAACTGCACTGGCTTTCAATTTATCTCCGAGATTAATTTTGGGTGATAACTGGACATTTCCAATTTGGTTTGCAGTAATGTTGTTACTCATAGGATTTCTCGGTTTCTTTATTTACATTATGTTTGATATAAAAATTGACCGTCAAACAAAAACAAATGTTAGCCTGATTGAGAAGGACGAAGAGTTTCATATTTCGGATTTGAAAAAATTATTTACTAATAGTTCTTTTTTATACATCACAGCATTATGTGTAACTTTTTACGCTGCTGTTTTCCCATTTTTAAAATTTGCTCCTGATTTTTTCTTTCATAAATACGGACTATCAACTGAAGCAAGTGCAGACATAGCTTCTTTACTTCCTTATGGAACAGTTTTGTTTACACCGCTTTTTGGTTGGTTTGTTGACAAAAAAGGAAAGAGTGCAACATTGATGATATTTGGTTCATTGCTTTTAATAATAGTGCATTTACTCTTTGGATTAACACATTTTAATATTTATATACTTATGGTCTTACTTGGGATTGCTTTTTCCTTGGTACCTGCAGCAATGTGGCCTTCAGTTGCAAAAATTATTCCCGAGCATCGGATTGGAACTGCTTATGGGGCAATGTTTTCCCTGCAAAATCTCGGACTTTTCGGAGTGCCTATTCTTGCAGGAACTGTTCTTGATGCAACAAATCCCGGAATAACAAACGAAATGATTCAACAAGGTTCAAGGCTTCATTACACACCAACAATTCTGATGTTTACAGGTTTTAGTATAATCGCTTTATTCTTTGCATTTATGCTTAAGAGAGATGATAAAACTTCTGGTTACGGGCTTGAAAAACCATCAAATGCAAAAGTTGATTCTGATAAATAGAATAGTCATTTCAGATTTTAACATGCCCACCGAAGCTTTAGCACAGGTGGGGTCATTTTAAATTTTAGTCATTTGTCATTTTAGTCATTTTAATTATTACAAAAAATGAAAAAGTTAATTTTCTTATTAATTATTTTATTTCTTTTTTCAGCTTGCACAGAGCAAGAGAAACATAAACAATCAAAACCCAAAAACATCATTCTTATGATTGGCGATGGAATGGGTTTAACACAAATGTATGCTGTTTATACTGTTAAAAAAGATAATACAAATATGAGCAGGTGCAAACATATCGGGCTGGTAAATACAAGTTCGTCAAACCACCTGATTACTGATTCTGGAGCTTCAGGAACTGCAATGGCAACAGGAAAAAAAACTAATAACGGACATATCTCCGTTGACACACTCGGAAACAAATATATCACAATACTTGAGCTTGCAGAACAAAACGGTTTAGCTACAGGTTTAGTGGCTACATCAGCAATTACACATGCAACTCCGGCTTCTTTTATAGCCCACAACTGCAACAGAAATGATTATGAAAGTATAGCAAAAGATTTTCTTTACACAGACATTGATGTATTTTTTGGTGGTGGAAAAAATCACTTTCTTAAACGAAAAGACAGTCTTAATTTAATTGATAGTTTATTGGCTCGAAATTATAATGTTGTTTTTGATGTCGATAAAATTTCGTCATTAAAAAAAGGCAAAACAGCTGGATTGTTTTATGATGAACACCCACCAAAACTTTCAGAAGGAAGAAACGATTTTCTTAAAAAAGCAAGTTTGAAAGCTATTGAGATTTTAGAACAAGATGAAGACGGATTTTTTATGATGATTGAAGGTTCGCAAATTGACTGGGCTTGTCATGATAATAATCAGAAATATATGCTTGACGAAACTCTTGAATTTGATGATGTTGTCGGGAAAGTTCTTGATTTTGCCGAGAAAAATGGTGAAACCCTTGTAATTATCACAGCAGACCACGAGTGTGGCGGATTTACTATTGTTGATGGTGATATGGAAAAAGGCACAATCAAAGGACATTTTTCTACAGGTGACCACACTTCGGTTTTAGTACCCTTATTTGCATTTGGTCCCGGTTCTGAAAATTTTTGCGGTGTTTATGAGAATACCGAGATTTTTAATAAAATGAAAAAAGCTTTTGGATTTTAATTAGAGTCTGTATATAAAGTCCGCTGACTGCGTTACGCTTGCATGAAAATTCAGTCATTTACTTCAGAAAACTCCTGAATTTCTATACTTCGCAAGCTTTGTCAGCAAACTTTCTATCCAAGACTCAGAGTTTATGGGCAGACATTTATTAAATGTTTCTGGTGAAAAAATTATAATGATGATTAAGAATTTTATAATTTTGCAAAGAAATCAAGAAAAAATCTATTATGATAGTTATAACAGGAGCAGCGGGTTTTATAGGAAGTAGTTTGCTTAGCAAGCTAAATAATAAAGGATATAACAAAATTGTTATTGTTGATGATTTTAGCAATTCTGTTAAAAACAAAAATCTTGACAACAAATCATTTGTAAAAAAAATCGATAGAAATTTATTCTTTGAATGGTTTAAAAAAAATCATAAAGAAATTGATTTTGTATTTCACATCGGAGCTCGAACCGACACTACTGAATTTGATGTTTCGGTTTTTGATAAACTAAATCTGAACTATAGTAAAGACATGTGGAACTCTTGTTCCAAGTTTAACATTCCACTAATTTATGCTTCATCTGCTGCAACTTATGGAATGGGCGAATTTGGTTATGAGGACAATCATGAAGTTATTAAAAAACTCAAACCATTAAATCCTTACGGAGAATCAAAAAACAATTTTGATAAATGGGTTTTTAAACAAAACAATCAACCACCTTACTGGGCAGGAATGAAATTTTTTAATGTTTACGGTCCAAATGAATATCATAAAGGTAGAATGTCTTCTGTAATTTTGCATCTGTTTAATCAAATTAAAGAAACAGGAAAAGCTAAACTGTTTCGCTCACATAATCCCAACTTTAAAGACGGTGAACAGCTTCGGGATTTTGTTTATGTTAAAGATGTTGTGAACGTTTTATTTTTCCTTATGCAAAATAAAAAAGATTCAGGTATTTATAATCTTGGAACTGGAAAAGCACGAACTTTTCTAGCACTTGCAAAAGCAACATTCAAAGCTATGGATATTCCCGAGAATATCAATTTTATTGATACTCCCGAAGATATTCGTGATAAATACCAATATTTCACCGAAGCTAAAATGAGCAAACTTCGTTCAATAGGATATTCAAATCCATTTTATTCTTTAGAAGAAGGAGTTAGTGATTATGTTATAAATTATTTGTTACCAAACAAATAATTATTATATTTGCTGTATTCTTATATTTTAATAATCCGAAACAATATCGGTTTATATGCATTTGGATTATTCAAAATATAATGAAAACAAAAGGAACTACAGTTATACATGTTTTGTAAAATTTTCAAAATGAAACATTACGAGTTTTTCAAAGACGTTTTTCCTGATTATTCGAAAGAAACAACTTTTCTCCTCGGAAATGGGATAAATAATTATTGTAAAACAAGTAGTTCTTGGAAAAATCTTCTAATTGAGCTTGCAAAGGAACATATTGGAAAAGTAAGCGATTATTCAGCCATTCTTGATGAAAGTAGTGTTTCGTATACAGAGTTTTTTGATATTATTCAACTAAATAGCGACATTAAGAATCCGACCTTCAACTACAAGGATATAAAAAAAGGATTCAAAGAAGGTTTTAGTAAATGGAAACCACAAGCTATACATTTCGAGTGGATTGAAAGTATAAAGACTTTAAATCGTCCTATTCTGACAACTAACTATGATTTTTTACTTGAATTAAGCGATAACAAAATAGTTGATTTCGTTAAATCAAGCCAATACAACAAGAAATACTTTAGACCCAAAAGAACAGTATTGGGGAGAAAAGGATTTACACCTTATTACCCATGGCACAACTATTATTCTAATAGAGTAATTAAAGATGCGAAAAATGAATTTGCTATTTGGCATATTCATGGATTCACAGAATACTACAGTAGTATAAGACTTGGTCTAGCTGACTATATGGGAATAGTTACAAAAGCTAAAACTTGGCTTCATAGAGCTAGTGGAAATCCATTTTATCAGCGAGAAAAAATTGACAAATGGGTTGGAAAAAACTCATGGATAGATATTTTCATGCATACTAATCTGATGTTCATCGGAATAGATCTGGGTGTACAAGAGACATCCTTAAGGTGGTTACTAATTGAGAGAGAAAAGCTATACAGAAAACATCCTGAGCTTCGAAAAAAAGCTTGGTATGTATTAAATAAATCGCATGACAAAAAACTACTTGGAAAAGCACTTTTCTTTGAAAAACTCAACGTAGAAATTATTGAAGCTAATGACTATAAACAGATATATGAAGTAACTCCTAAGAGAATAAAATCTGCACATTAAGTTAACAACAAAGCTAAATACAAACAATTAAATTTATTATTATGTACAAAAAAACTATACTTTTCATAATCGTTACAATTCTATCAGGAATTATTTACGGAAATCCAGTTGATACCAATTTAATTAAAACAGTTGCCAAAAACCTATACTGGGAAAGATGCGACAAAACAATTGATTATGGCGCATTAAACACAAGGATTGTTTCAACAAAAGAAATAAACAATCTTGTGCTTTATTATATCGTTGACATTAATTCCTCGGGACATGTTATAATATCTGGTGATGATAATGCTTTTCCGATATTAGCTTATTCATTAAAGAATAATTATGTAGATGATAATAAGCCACCACAATACATCTCTTGGATGAAGAACTATGAATTACAAATGCAGCAAATAATTCAGAATAATCTTCAAGCTGATAAAACAATAAAAGATGCATGGAAACAATACTCAAACCAACAAAGTCCGGGTTCGCCACTATTAGCTGTTGCACCATTGCTAAGTACTACTTGGGCTCAGGGTACAAATTATAATGCAGATTGCCCGACTGAAACCGCAGGACCTAATGGTCATGCTCTTGTAGGCTGTGTAGCAGTTGCAATGGGACAAGTAATGAAATATTGGAATTATCCTACTCAAGGAACAGGTAGTAATTCATATTCCCATACAATAGCAAATGGTTACTCAAATAATTATGGTACCTTATCTGCAAATTTTGGAACAACAACTTATGGATGGTCAAGTATGCCTAATACTTTAAGTTCTTCAAGTACTTCAGCACAAAAAGCCGCAGTAGCACAATTGCTTTACCATTGCGGGATTAGTGTTAAGATGAATTATGGCCCTGCTTTTAGTGGTGCATCACATACAGAAACTTGTTCTGCACTCAAAACATACTTTAATTATGATTCAATCGCAAATTTTAAAGATAAACAAAATTTTACTACAACTGCATGGAATACAATGATAAAAAGCGATTTAGATAATGGTTATCCGATAATATATGTTGGTATTGATACAATTCCTCCTAGTGGCCATGCATTTGTTCTTGATGGTTATCAGGGTACTTCCAATGACCACTATAATTTCAATTGGGGATGGGGTGGCTATGCCGATGGATATTTTTATTTAACAAGTTTAAATCCGGGAGGATCGACAGTACCTAATTTTACAATTCAAGGTGCGATTTTTCAAATTCACCCTGCTACTGCAACTTCATTAATTTGTTCAGGAGCTTACCTGTTAACATCTGGCACACCATATAATAGCACAACCATAGGTGGAACCTCTAATGTTTCTACTTACGCTGGTTCAACCTGGAATGAATCAGGACCTGAAAAGGTTCATAAAATTGTTACAGGTAGTACAGGAAATATTACTGCAACTCTATCTAATCTAGGAAGTAATGACCTTGATGTTTTTATTTTATCAGCTTGTAATCCTAATAACACAATTGCATATGGAAGTAATACTGCAACAGCTACTTCGGCAGCTTCAGGGACATATTATATTGTAGTTGATGGATATAATGGAGTAGCGGGCAGTTATACTCTAACGGTTAATTATTCTGGTAGCGGAACGCCAAATTTAACTTCATATACAGGAACCGGAGCAGTAAATACATATAATTTTAATAGCACTACTCATGTTTTAGATGTTACCAACAGTATGCAAAATGATGGTACTTCTAGTGCTGGAAGTTTCAGGGTAGGTTGGTATTTATCAACAAATACTACAATTTCAACAAGTGATAACCTAGTAGAAACAGCAACACAAAGTAGTTTAGCCAATGGCTATTACATAAATAAAAGCGGAAACATTGATTTGGACAATGTTAGTGGATTGTCAGCAGGAACATATTATGTTGGAGTAATATTTGATGATTTGAATAATGTCAGTGAATCTAATGAAAATGATAATACTATCTATTTTACAACAACAATGTATTATCCTGGTCCTCCAAATCCTAATTTGCAAATTGTTAGTGGAAATATATCTACAGCTGGAAATACTGTTACAGTTACCGCAGTTGTTAAAAATACAGGAGCATCATCATCAGGAGCTTGTTCTTTAGGATATTATGCTTCAGCAAACGCAACTATATCAACTAGTGATTATTTAATAGGAACAGATGCAATACCAATATTAACTGCTGGTGATTCAACTATTGAGTCAATTACAAAAGATTTATGCACAGTATCAGGTTTGTCAAATGGGACATATTATATTGGACTTATTGCGGATTACCAAAATGTTGTTACTGAATCAGACGAAACTGATAATACAGGATACTTTTCATCAACAGTAACTGTGAGTTGTGGTAGTACAGGATTGAATTGCACTGGAGCTGTAACATTAACATCAGGGGTGCCTTATAACGGTACAACCATTGGAGGAAATAGCAATGTGTCAACTTACTATGGCACAACATGGAATGAATCTGGTCCTGAAAAAGTTCATAAAATAATAACGGGAGGCACTGGAAACCTTACAGCAACTTTATCAAATATGGGAAGTAATGACCTTGATGTTTTAATTTTATCTGCTTGTAATGCTAATAATACTATCGCTGCAGGAGATGTTTCTGCAAATGTTACTGCAGTAGCTGCAGGAACCTATTATATTGTTGTAGATGGATACAATGGAGCATCCGGCACATATACTCTAACAGTAACGTCAACAGGAACTGTTCCGTGCACATATTCTTTATCTCCTTCAAGTCAATTATTCAGTTCAACTGGAGGAAATGGAGTATTCAATGTTACAACTCAATCAGCATGTAATTGGACAGCAAGCGAAAGTTGTAGTTGGGTTTCAATTGCTCCGGCATGGCAGGTTCAGGCAAATCACAGTATTGTAGGCGATATTTCTGGTAGCGCCGGTTGTGAAACTGATGGAACTTATTATTATGTTGCCAAATGGAGTGGAGATACAATTGCTCGATACAATATGAGTGGAACATTACTTAATAAATTTACAATTTCAGGAGTTACTGGATTAAGAGATTTAGCTTATGATGGAACATATTTTTATGGTGGAAAAAATACTAATTTGATTTATAAAATGAATTTTAATTCAAGTCCACCATCTTTAGTTAGCACAATAACATGTCCTTCAGCATTAACTATTAGGAACATATGTTATCAACCTGACAGTAGTGCTTTTTGGGTAGGTGGATGGGCTACAGATTTATCGCTTGTTAGCATGAGCGGTAGTGTTTTAAGAACTATATCTTCAACTAAACATGGATTAACTTCAACTTATGGAACTGCATATGATACAGTAAGTGCAGGTGGTCCGTATATCTGGGCAATCAGTGCAGCTACCGGAGTAAATACTACTTTGACTCAAATTAATGCGTACTCAGGTTTACCAACCGGTTTAACACATGATTGTAGTACTGATATTTGTACTTCAGCTGAGCTTGGTGCAGGATTATGGATTCAACCTAATATTGTTTCAAATACTGTTACTCTTGGTGGAGTTATTCAAAATGTGAAAATATTTGGATATGATTTGGCAACTGCAATAAATTATGGTTCTGGAAGTGGTGTTGTGAACTATACTGTTGACACAAACTTAACAACCAGCCTTAGAACTTGTAATATTTCCGTAGGTGGACAAACTCATATTGTAAATCAAAGTGGTGCATCTTCTTGTACTTATTCATTATCATCCAACAGCCAAAGTTTCACTTCATCTGCTGGTACGGGTTCATTTAATGTTACAACTCAAACAGGATGTGCCTGGGCAGCTACTGAAAGTTGCAGTTGGGTTACAATCACATCAGGTAGTAACGGAACTGGGAACGGTACTGTTAACTATTCAATCACAGCTAATACTACTACAAGTCAAAGAAGTTGTACAATTAATGTTCAGGGACAATTGTATGTTATTACTCAAGCATTTTCATGTTCTTATATTTTATCTCCTACAAGTTTAAACTTCACTGCATCAAGTGGAACGGGCAGCTTTAGTGTTCAAACTCAAACCGGATGTGCCTGGACTGCAAGCGAAAGCTGTAGTTGGATTACAATAACATCAGGAAGCAGTGGAACAGGAAATGGAACTGTAAATTATTCAGTAGGAGCAAATAGTTCTACCAGTCCACGAAGTTGCATTATTACGGTTCAGGGGCAATCTTATACGATAACTCAAAGTGGTAATTGCAATTTTGTTTTATCAGGAACCGGACAAAATTTCACACATACCGGTGGAACAGGAAGTTTTACAATTCAAACTTCAACAGGATGTAGCTGGACAGCAAACGAAAGTTGCAGTTGGCTATCTATTACTTCTTCAAATAGTGGTACAGGAAACGGAAGTATTTCATTTTCGGTAACTGCAAACACATCAACTTCACAGAGAACTTGTGTAATAACTGTTGAAGGTCAAACCTATACTGTAATTCAAAGTGGAGCTCCTTGCACATATACATTGTCACCAATAAGTCAGAATTTTACTTTTGCTGGCGGTAACAGTTATTTTAATGTTCAAACACTAAGCGGATGCAACTGGACAGCCACCGAAAGTTGTACTTGGGTTTCTATTACATCAGGAAGTAGCGGAAGTGGCACCGGAGCGGTGAATTTTTCTGTTGACCCTAATTCTACAAGCAGTACACGAACTTGCATTATTGATGTTCAGGGACAAAGTTTTACTATTACTCAGGATGCCGGAGGACTTAAACCTGTTGCTGATTTTGTTGCTTCTCAAACATCTGGAGTAGTTCCAATGTCAGTTGATTTTATTGATAATTCAACAAATTCTCCAACAAGTTGGGCTTGGTCTTTTTATGGAGCAAGTCTTGCTAGTTCAAATATGCAAAATCCAACAAATATTATTTATAATAATCCCGGGTCATTTGCTGTGAAATTAGTAGCAACTAATGCTTTTGGTAGCGATAGTGAAATAAAAGGTTCTTATATTACAGTTTCTCCTTCAGGAATTATTGACATTAGTAATGAAGAAGATATTTTTATTTATCCAAATCCTACTCATAATCTTTTATATATCGATAGTCAAACCAAGATAGGCATTGTTGAAATTTCAAATATGCTTGGTGAGATTGTTTATAAAGGATTTAACAAAAATAAAATTGATATTTCACATTTGTCAAATGGAGTTTATGTGATTAATATTTTTGATAAAAGCAATGAATTATTAAAGAGAGAGAGAGTTATGAAATATTAGTTGAACTAAACCTTCCAAAGTTTCAAACTCTGGATGGTTTATCAGATTTTAATTTTTTTTTAAATTCATTGTTTATTAAAAAAAATAAATTAATTTTGCCCCGTTATTTAAATAAATTCCTCCTTAGCTCAGCTGGTTAGAGCATCTGACTGTTAATCAGAGGGTCCTTGGTTCGAGTCCAAGAGGGGGAGCAAAACTAAGCCACTTTTTACTGTGGCTTTTTTAGTAAAATAATGGTTCTAAGAAAACGCCAAGAACTTCGTTATACTCGTATTTAAAACCTTTATTTAAGAAATTAAACTCCTGATTTTAAATACAACGCAAGCCTTGTTCTTGACGCCTTCTTAAAATCATTTACCAAATTCTGATTTTTAATAGATACAAATAAAAAAAATATTATTATGGCAAAAGTATTAGGTCTTGGAAATGCATTGGTTGATATAATGAAGAAACTCAATGATGATGCATTGTTAGATAATTTTTCGCTTCCAAAAGGAAGTATGCAGTTGGTTGACAAAAAAAATAGTAACATAGTTTTGGATGGTACCAAAGAATTGGAAAAATCTCAATCATCGGGAGGCTCGGCAGCAAACACAATTCATGGTTTAGCAAATTTGGGTGTGGAAGCAGGTTTTATAGGAAAGGTAGGTGATGATGAATTCGGCAGATTTTTTTTCAACGACATGAGCCAAAATAATATACAGCCCAAATTGTTAACAGGCAAGGCTGAAACAGGTCTTGCCATTGCTTTGGTTAGTCCCGATTCTGAAAGAACATTTGCTACTTACCTTGGTGCTGCTATTGAACTTTCGGCTGATGACATTGTTCCAGAAACCTTCAAAGGATTTGATTATTTTCATATCGAAGGATATTTAGTTCAGAACCAGAAACTAATTGAAAAAGCTGTAAGACTAGCAAAAGAACAAAATTTGAAAGTATCACTTGACCTAGCAAGTTTCAATGTTGTTGAAGATAATCTTGATTTTCTTAAAACTATTATAAAAGATTATGTTGACATAATTTTTGCTAATGAAGAAGAAGCCCAAGCTTTTACCGGCAAAGAACCCGAAGATGCTTTGAACGAAATTGCTAAAAAATGCGAAATAGCAATTGTGAAAATTGGTGAAAAAGGCTCTCTGATAAAAAAAGAAAACCAAATTCACAAAATTGGTATTATTGATGCAAATTGTGTTGATACAACTGGGGCAGGTGATTTATATGCTTCAGGCTTTTTATTCGGATTAACAAAAGAATTATCCCTTGATAAATGCGGAGAAATCGGTGCTATTCTTTCAGGAAAAGTTATTGAAGTTATTGGTTCAAAAATGGATGATGAGAGATGGAAAGAAATTCATTTATTGATAAGCAAGGTGATGAGTTAATAATGGCATTGAAATTTGTGTTTCAGTAGTAAATTTATTTTATCAAAGGATGATAATTTTTATTGTTAAATTGTTATATTGTTAAATTGTTTTTTAAACGATTAGTATTTTATATTGAAAATACCACAAGAATTAAATCAGTTAATTAAGCTTGTGAAAACTAACTAAGTTAGAAATTACAATTTAACAATATAACAATTTAACCATTTTTAGAATAATAATCTTTAATTCACATTAACACTTAATAATCATCAATCAAAACTTTTTTCTCTGATTATTCAGAAATTTTCATAATTTTACCGACCCAGAAATGACTTTAATAAATAATAAAAAATAAGATGAAGGTTTATCAATCAAATGAAGTTAAAAATATTGCTCTCATAGGAGGTGCAAAGGCAGGAAAAACTATACTTGCAGAAGCAATGTTGTTTGAAGGCGGAGTTATTAAACGAAGAGGAACAATAGAAGATAAAAATACTGTTTCAGACTATAGCGAAATTGAATTAGAACGACAGAATTCTGTTTCATCAACAGTTATGTTTACAGAACACAATGAAAAGAAAATAAATATTATAGATACTCCCGGTTTTGATGACTTTATTGGAGAAGTTATTTCGGCTTTAAAAGTTGTTGATACTGCCATCATGGTTGTTAATGCACAAAATGGTGTTGAAGTTGGCACCGAAATTACTTGGAGAAATACAACAAAAGAACACGTTCCTGTGGCTTTTGTTATTAATCAACTGGAACACGAAAAAGCAAATTTTGAGGAAAATGTCAGACAACTAAAAACACAATTTGGTTCTAAAGTTATTCTTGCTCAGTATCCATTAACTACAGGATTAGGATTTAATTCTATCATTGATTTGTT